>MDSW01024757.1_pt1 | contig 15399 bp, 13 predicted proteins | sample 811171 | NCBI WGS metagenome assembly MDSW01 (sample SAMN05326641, study PRJNA326480) | marine metagenome | isolation source: seawater | place: Atlantic Ocean: North West | collected 2012 | reverse complement strand
CTTCATACAATAATTTATCACCAAAAGCTTTGGAAACACCTTTTGCCTCAATAACTTTTGTGCCCAAACGAGGACCTTGAGGAATGTATAATTCTATTTTTTCTTCTTGACGTCTATTTTCTTCACTAAGCAGTTTATCGTAATTACTCAAGCGAGCTTTAGATTTAGACTGTCTTCCTTTAGGGCTCATTCTCACCCATTCCAACTCGCGTTCTAATGTCTTTCTTCGTTTACTAGCTTGTTTTTCTTCTTGAGCTAAACGTTTCGATTTTTGATCTAACCAAGTGGAATAATTACCCTTCCATGGAATACCTTCTCCTCTATCTAATTCTAATATCCAACCAGCTACGTTATCCAAAAAATACCTATCGTGAGTAATAGCAATTACGGTTCCTTTATATTGTTGTAGATGTTGTTCCAACCAATGTACTGACTCAGCATCTAAATGGTTTGTTGGCTCATCTAGCAACAAAATATCTGGTTCTTTTAAAAGTAAACGGCAAAGAGCTACTCTTCTTTTTTCTCCTCCTGACAATATAGAAACCGATTTTTCTCCATCTGGACATCTTAAAGCGTCCATAGCTATATTTAACTTAGTTTCTAAATCCCAAGCACCAGCAGCATCAATTTTGTCTTGTAATTCTCCTTGTTTAACCATTAACTTCTGCATTTTATCAGCATCTTCATAAACTTCAGGTAGAGCAAACTGATTATTAATTTGGTTGTATTCAGTAATTAGATTTACAGTTTCTTGCATACCTTCTTTGACAACATCTATTACTGTTTTAGAATCATCCATTTCTGGCTCTTGATCAAGATAACCAACAGTATGTTCTTTAGAAAAATGAACATCGCCCTGAAAAGACTTATCTATACCTGCTATAATTTTTAGTAAAGTTGATTTACCAGAACCATTAAGGCCGATAATTCCAATTTTAGCTCCGTAAAAAAAAGATAGATGAATATCTTTTAAAACTTGTTTGTTATTTGACGGGAAAGTCTTACTTACCCTATTCATAGAAAAAATAATTTGTTGATCAGACATAGTTAGAATTTATTACAAATATCGCTATTTTATGAAATATGGTAAGAAAAATATATCATAAATGGAAAAAAAAATTAAATAAATAAAGGTATTATCAATAGCCTAATATTTGATTTTTTGTTGCTCTAATAATTACATAAAATAAGTTTAATTAATAGTTCTTTATGCTTAAATTTGCACGTTAAATTAAGAAATATATTAAACTAAAATTTATGATATGGTATTAGTAGGAAAAAAAGCACCTAATTTCAGCGCTAAAGCTGTTATTAATGGCGGAGATATCGTTGAAGGTTTCTCGCTAGAACAATTTATTGGAAAAAAGCATGTAGTTTTTTTCTTTTATCCAAAAGATTTTACTTTTGTTTGCCCATCAGAATTACACGCTTTTCAAGCAAAATTATCTGATTTTAAAGAAAAAGGGGTTGAAGTTGTGGCATGTTCAACCGACACTCCAGAATCACATTGGGGATGGTTGCAAGTTCCAAAAGACAAAGGAGGAATAAAAGGAATTACTTATCCTTTAGTTGCTGATCAAACTAAAACCATTACAGAAAATTTTGGTGTACTATTTGGTGATTATTTTATAAATGAAAATGATGAATTAGAAGCAGATGGACCAATGATTGCTTTTAGAGGATTATTTCTAATTGACAAAGAAGGTATAGTTCAACACCAAATTGTTAATAATTTACCTCTTGGAAGAAATGTTGATGAAGCTCTAAGAATGATTGATGCCCTTCAACATCATGAAGAAGAAGGTGAAGTTTGTCCTGCAAATTGGGAAAAAGGTAAAGCTGCTATGAAAGAAAATTTTGCCGGAGTAGCCGATTATTTATCTAAACACTAATTTTTCAAAATAAATAACAAAGCTCGACTATATATTCGAGCTTTTTTTATGTCAATTTTTCAATACTAATCCAATAAGGTTTCATGCACTTTTTTAAGTATTTCGAAACATTTATCTTGATTTTTTGCTTCTGCATATGTACGCAATAAAGGTTCAGTTCCGGACGGTCTTATCATAACCCAACTATCTTCATCAAAGTAATACTTAAAGCCGTCAATAGTCTCAGTTTTAATAATTGCTAAATCACCAAATTTCGTATATAAATCATTTTTACAATTTTCCACAATTTCCTCTTTTTTAGCTTTTGCTAAATGTAAGTCAATTCGTTCGAATGCAAACTCGCCTACAATATCATACACTTCTTTAATAAGGTCATCTAAGCTCTTACCTGTTTTTGCCATATATTCCCATATTACTAAGCCCATCCAAATACCGTCTCTTTCTGGAATATGACCTTTAATTGCCACACCGCCAGATTCTTCACCACCTAATAATACGTCTTCCTTTAGCATTACTTCTGCTACGTGTTTAAAGCCAACTTTTACAATTTCATGCTCCAATCCGTAGTGATCACACATCTTTGCCACTTTTACAGAACACGAAAAGGCAGTAACAACCTTTCCATTCATACCCTTATACTTAACTAAGTAATGTATTAACAATAGAATGATATGATGAGAATCTATGAATTGACCTTTAGCATTATATAAACCAATTCTGTCAGCATCTCCATCAGTAGCTAATCCACAATCTATTTTACCATTTTCTTTAATCATTTGTGAAAATTCAATTAGATTTCTATGAATTGGTTCTGGAGCTATGCCATTAAAACCGGGATTATCAGAACAATGTAAAAGATTAATATCTGCCAATAAAGAAGGTACTGCATCCCTACCCGCTCCATACATAGCATCATATGCCCAATTAAAATTAGAGTTATTAATAGCTTCAATATCAAAACTTTTCCTTGCCTTGTCAAGGTATATTTTTTCTAAATCTACTTTTTGAAAACCTTCAATGGTTAAAGAGGCTAAATCTAAATTGTAAACATCTGGTATAATATCTTCTATAGCTTTTACATCGTGCGCTAATAAAGGGCCTCCAAAGTTTCCTTTTAATTTATAACCATTGTATTCAGATGGATTGTGACTAGCAGTAATTACAACCCCCAAGCTTGCATTAAATTCTAAGACACCTAAAGAAAGCATTGGAGTTGTAACAAATTTATCAGCTAAAATTACTTTTATACCAAAGTTATTAAAAACCATAGCAGAGGTTTTAGCAAAAAGTGGTCCACCAAAACGACAATCATGCCCTATGATAACAGAAGGATTTTTAAAGTTTTTATTCAACCATTTAGCAACACCAACTGTTACTCGTGCTACATTATTCACTGTATATTCTTGAGCTATAACAGCTCTCCAGCCATCTGTTCCAAATTTAATTTTCATTAATAACTATCTTTTAATTTTTTTGTCATTTAAAGCTTTTCTATACTTTTTAGCATTTACATTATGCTGCTTAACATTTTTAGCAAAGTTATGATATCCTGAAAAATCTTCCTTGGCACACATAAATAAATAATCATGCTTTTGATAATTCAATACGGCATCTATAGCTCCAATTGAAGGAAGAGAAATAGGCCCAATTGGCAAACCTTTATATTTATATGTATTATAAGGAGAGTCATATTTTAAATCTTTTTTTAAAACACGTCTTATTGAAAAATCTCCAATTGCAAAAATTACAGTCGGATCAGACTGAAGCAGCATATTTTTTTTTAATCGATTTAAATACAAACCTGCAACTATAGGCTGTTCGTCTTTTTTTAAGGTTTCTTTTTCAACAATTGAAGCTAAAGTTATTACTTCTTCTTTTTTTAAATTCAAAAGCGTACATTTAGCTTTTCGACTATTATTCCAAAAGTGATGATTTTCAGCAACCATTCTAGATAAAAAACTCATTATTGATGTATTCCAATAAAATTCATAAGTATTTGGAATAAATAAACTACTGACGTTAAAAGCATTAAGTCCAATATTATTTAAAAAGATAGTATCTAACATAGCTTCAATAATTTCGACTGAATCTAATTCTAATTGATCAGCTATTACACCAGCAAAATCTTCCTTTGTACGTACATTATTAAAAACTACATTAATTGGAGTTTGACGCCCAGAACGTAATAAATTAACCAATTCATTATTGTTCATACCATCTCTAATTAGGTATCTCCCCGATTTGATATTATTTGTATAACGTTTTCTTTCTGAAATCCATCGAAATGATGATGAATTAATAATAATACCCTCAAGAGTAAGCTGTTGAAGGACATCTTCAAAACTTGCACTTGAAGGTATATAAATAAATACTTCTTTTTGATAATCTAAAGAAACATTGGATTGGTAAATCCTGCTATAAAAGACAAAAGCTGTAATAGCACCACTAATAAGCAGAACTCCTAATAAGCTCCAAATAAATTTTTTAAAAAAACTTTGCTTTTTTCTCATTAAATTGTGCTCAATAGATATATAGCTTTACTATTGTTAGGCTCTATTTCTAAAATTCGTTTCAAATATAACTTTCCTTTATTAAAATGACCACCTAAAATCAGTAAACTTGCCTTGTTGATTAAGGATTGTATATGTTGGGGATTCAAATGCAAAGCTTTGTCATAACATTCCATAGCCGATTGATTTTGACCTTGTTTAAGCAAAACATACCCCAAATTACACCAGGCACTTTCATGTTTAGAAAACTGAGCTAAAAGTATTCTGTATTCCTTCTCTGCTAATGCAAATGAATTTGTATTTGAATACATATCAGCTAACTTTAAACGAAAATCCAAAACATAGGGAGCTAAATCTACCGCTTTTTGATAGTAGAAAAGAGTTCGACTAATGCCTAAATCTTGATTTTGATGAGCTTCAGCAATGCGATAGGCAGTCCAAGCATCGATATTATCGTAGGACATATTATTTAGATTCAGATCTTTCAATGAATTACAAATATTTAAAATAGCTATATCATCTTTCTTCAAGAAATACAGATGAATAAGTTCTTTGTAAGAATTTTCTAATGCTAAACTATTCAAAAGGTTTAAAGCAGAGTCCAATAAATAAGGTTGAGCATCGAATTTTTCATACTGATACAAATAGGCTTTAGCTCGTATTAATTTAGAAGGATTGGCGTTATTTACAGCCTCTAAGCCTATGAAATTTCCTTTTGTCACTATTGTATCATCAGTATTATGTATGCCAATTTTATGATCGTGTATGCTAACGTGAGGGATATCAATTGTACTAGATGAAGGCATATGACAAGCTATACAATTATCATTCACTCTAAATTCGTCTTTGCAATCGTCATGACATGACAAACACTTATCATTAAAAAAGTTAGGACTCTTCTTTTGTACGGAATGATGTGGATTGTGGCAAGTAATACAATTCATATCAGAGTTGGTAAAACAAGGACTTTGTTTGAGTCTATCTACGTGCGATGCCATTATGAATGTGTTATCGTCCTCATACCTTGGCACAAATACAGTCATTACTTCAGATAAGTCCATACCCGGTTTAAAGTCTAAAAAGCTTTTACCTTCAGAAAGCACAGTATTACCCTGTAAATGACAACGCATACAAATTTGAAATTGAGCTTCTAAAGACAGTTTTTTAGGATTAACAATTGAGTAGTCAATATGAGTTGAGGTATCTATCAATTCGCCATTTAGCATACGCTGAACATGTAGTTCTCCTGGCCCATGACAACGCTCACAATCTATTCCTTTAGGAATGCTGTGGAATTTATTCTCTGAACCCAAAACAAAATCTGGGATAGCATTATGACAACTCATACATTCTAGTCCAATTTTCCTAGAGAAACGACTATTATATCCATCTTCAAAACCCGGAGGGAAATCCAAATGACCATCTTGAGTATAGTAAGTAAAAGGCATTTGATGAACATAACCCCCTTCTTCCCACAAATGTGAATTGGTATGGTGTCCTGAGCCAACAATATAATCGACATCTTCAATACGTTCACCGTAATCGTGTAACTCCTTTAATTTCAGTACACTATCTTTCCAAAAGGGATTGTAACGAAAGTTATTAAATGTATCTGTAAGTATGGAATTCTCAGTAAAAATAGCTTCACTATTTTCTAGCGTAGCTAATGACATAGACTGTCCCATTCCTGTTTGCACATACGTTTGATAGATATCGTAATGACAAGCCATACAGCTCTCTTTGCCCACATAAGCAACCGTATCGTGGTGATTGAGATAAGTCGTGTAAGGCTCAATTCTAGAGCTACATCCTACTAAAGTAATAAATATGGATATGTAGATTATTCGCACAACAACTGAAACATCAATTCATCTTCCCAACCGTTTGGCGACTTATTCCATTTTTTCTTAGCACCAATAAGTGTAAAGTCTAAAGCACTGAACAAATTAATACTAGCTTGATTATTGGCTGAAATATTACAATATAACTGATTGAGTTGCAATTTAAAAAAGGCGTATTCTATGATAAGCCTTAAGGCCTCCTTTGCGTAACCTTGTCTTCTATTGGACTCTTGAACTATCCAAATTCCTACACTAGCTCGGGCATGAATAGGTTCATAATCAAATAAATCAATCGTTCCTATAGCTTCTCCCTCCCTTTCAATCATTAAACGCAACTGCTTAGCTGTAAAAATGTCTTGATGAGCATTTCCTAAATAACGTTTTAAAAGATGTCTTGAAAAGGGCTTATAAGTTTGACTTATCTTCCATATACTAGAGTCATTTTCCCATTTGTAAAACAAATCTAAATCCTCTGGCTCTAGAGCCCTTAACCTTATGTTTTCGCCTACTAACATTTTATTTCTCCTTTAAATACACAATTGTAAGGACCGACTAAATCTATGCTATGATAATAGTCTTTTTTCTCAAAATTTACTTTTAAATTACCGCCTAAAGCTATTACTTCAATCGTGTTATTAGAAATTAACTTGGCTTCATATGCAGATAGTACAGAAGCAACGATACCCGTACCACAAGCCAAGGTTTCATCTTCAATTCCCCTTTCATAAGTTCTAACATAAAGTTTTTGATTTTTTATCTGAACAAAATTGACATTAGTGCCATCATTTTTAAATCGTTCATTGTAACGAATTTTCTGACCTTCTTCAAAAACATTTATAGATTCTAAATTTTCAACAAACTTGACATAATGTGGAGAGCCTGTATTCAGAAAAAAATAATCCTCACCATTTTCTATCACTTCTACATTTTGCATTCTTAAAGAAACGTCATAGCTAGTCCATGTAGCTAAATGTGGTCCATCGCATGCAAAAAAATGACATTCATTTTCGAAAATATTCAGTTGTTTAGCAAAGTCAACAACACATCTACCTCCATTACCACACATAGAACCCAAATGACCGTCTGCATTGTAATACACCATCTCAAAGTCATAGTTTGTTACATCTTGTAATAAGATAAGTCCATCAGCACCAATACCCAACTTTCTATCGCACAGACTTTGTATCATTTTATGATTAGAATGGTCAAAAAATAAACTTCTATTATCAATGATTATGAAATCGTTACCAGCTCCGTGATATTTATTAAATTGGATTTTCATGTTTCAAATTTACGTAAAGGAATTGTAATTTGTAAACTTTTCATTTTTGTAAAAATTTATTGCTTGTAAATGTCAATTATTTAAATTTGTTGAAAATAAATAACATATCTTATAACTCAATATGAAAACTGAAAATTATGATAACGAACTATCACTATGGATAGAAAAAGAAAAGACAATTTCAGAACTTTCAAATGTTGCAAGTCGCTTGATTCTAGAACATGCTACTGAATTAGTTTTGTTTAGAAATAGAATTACAAATATTACTAAAAGTGAAATCTTAAACCTCCATGATTATGCAGCTAAATTTGTGAAGCAAGATATCAGCGTTCATCAAACCTTAAATCTAGCTAAAGCTATACTTAAATTGGGTATTAAAAATACCAAAATTGATTTAGGAAAGTTAACTTATGAATGGATTAAAGAAGATACCTCAAATGATAAAATTAATGACTTTTTAATGAGTAAATTATCAGCATTGATTAATGATGAAAATAACTTATCCCCCAAAGACGTCATACTTTATGGTTTTGGTCGAATTGGTAGATTAGTTGCTAGAGAGTTATTTTTACAAGATAATGCTGGTGGTCAATTAAGATTAAGAGCTATTGTTACTCGTAGTAATTCTGAAAAAGATATTTCTAAAAGAGCTTCCTTACTTCGTACGGATTCTGTTCACGGTATTTTTACAGGAACAGTCAAAGAAGATTTTGAAAATAAAGCCCTGATAATTAACGGACGTACTGTAAATATGATAGCCGCAAAAAGCCCTGATACCATAGACTATACTGACTATGGCATTCAAGATGCTTTAGTGATAGATAATACGGGAGTATTTAGAGATAAAGAGGCTTTAAGTTTACATCTCAAATCTAAAGGTGTTGCTAAAGTATTATTGACTGCTCCAGGAAAAGGTATTCCAAATATTGTTTTTGGTGTAAATCATAAAGTAGATGTTGAAAATACTTCTATATTTTCAGCAGCCTCTTGTACCACTAATGCTATCACTCCTATCTTGAAGGTTGTAGAAAAGCAATTAGGAGTAGTAAAAGGGCACCTTGAAACTATTCACGCCTATACCAACGACCAAAACTTAGTGGATAATATGCACAATAAGTATCGTCGTGGACGTGCTGCTGCCTTAAATATGGTAATTACAGAAACTGGTGCAGGTAAAGCTGTTACAAAAGCTATTCCTTCTTTAGAAGGCAAACTCACTTCTAGCGCTATTCGTGTACCAACGCCAAATGGTTCCTTAGCTATTCTCAATTTAACGTTAGAAAAGGAAACGAACTTAGAAGACATTAATAATTTAATGTACGATGCTGCATTTGATTCTGAATTGGTAGAACAAATTCGATTTTCAGTAAATAACGAACTCGTCTCATCGGATATCGTTGGCGATAGTTGCTCTTCTATTTATGATAGTCCTGCAACGCAAGTTTCGAATGATGGTAAATCCATTGTGCTATACATTTGGTACGATAACGAATATGGCTACACTCGTCAAGTGCTAAGACTAGCCAAGCATATTGCTAAAGTAAGAAGAACCTGTTACTACTAAACAATGTTATCCAATATTAATCTCAATCAAAATGCTTTTATCCTATACAAATGGTTTAACTCTTTATTTTTGGGCATTTCTATTGGTAGTGTATTTACGATTTATGAACCTTTAGAGCCATCGGTTTATTCATTAGGTGGGATTGCTTTGGCAGCCGCTATGATAATCGTTGCTAAATTTTATCATAAAATCTTAAATGCATATTACTTTTTTAGACTTTCTTTAGCTGTAGAGCTAATAGTAATTCTTATGTTGATAGCCTTTCTAATTTTTTCATACAGTTATCAAACAGCGCTTTTAATATACATCGGATATCAGATAACCTTTGTCTTTGGCTCCTATTTAGTAAGAGCAGAAACTTTGGTATTTAAAGAAGACCACGTTCTAACTAAAATAGATATGGCCAAACAAATTGGCTATTTAGTTGGCATGGCTGTCTCCTATGCTTTTTATAAAGGAGTAGAATATTTTAAACTACTTTCTGACAAACAAGAGCAAGTCTATTACATTCACTTTCTTTTAGTTGCTGTTGAGCTAATCGTCATTACTTTACTCTGGAAAGCCTTTAATGATAAAAGCTAAATTACTTTTCATTTAATATCCTTTAGCATTAAGCAAGAGCATTCGGGTATGAAAGTAGGTAAAGATAATATATTACTTAATGCTAGTACAAAGCCCTCATCATATCTATATCGAATACTTGATACTTAAACAATAAATTCTTCTTCAACAAAAACAATATCGAATTCTTTTAACCTCTCTAATACTGGTAAATATATTTCTTTGTCTGTAGGAATTCTTACACCAGTAAGTGAAATATCACCATTGAGAATTAGCTCAGCAGCAATAGCTAAAGGTAAGCCTACAGTCATACTCATAGCGGTATGAACTTGGTCCTTACCCATAAGTACTAAAGAAGATTTTAAATGGTAGCTAGTGTTATTTAGTTTATAATCAAATAAATGTTGCATTACAATCATATCTTTATCTTCAGATTGTAAAGCCCATTTCTGCTCTAACAAATGTTGTAAAACTTGTGCAGGACTACCCTCTTCTAAGCCAATCTTATTTTGTTCAAACATACCGAGCCAAGCTATTTTTTCCATAATGGCATCGTCAACAGATAAGTAGTCTTGTAATTTATCTTCAACAGATTTATGCTTATCATAGACTAAAAAAGAATTGGTAAAATCTCGCCAAGTCATTTCAGAAAGATTAGATATTTTAAAAGAGTCATCCGTCATACCCATACGGACAAATACGTCCCAAGCCTCAGAAAAACCTGGTCTTCTTAGTGTACCCCTAAACATTGTAGGAATATTTTCAAGACCATATATTTCTCTGTATGATAAGGAATCTCTATTGGCATAACCTTCAAAATGTCCTTCATCCAAAACTTCGATTAATTCAGTTCTTTTAAATAACTTATTATAGGCTATGAATTTGGGCTGATTGTTTCTTATAAATTGTGCCGTTTCTTTTCCAGCTAAAACTACATTTCTAGGGTTCCAAGTGAATTTGTAGTTCCAAGGGTTATCATCATACTCTGGCGCAACTAAACCGCCACAAAAAGATTTAAAAAGTGTAATCTCACCACCCTTAGATTGAATTTCATCTATAATTTTCTTTGCTGATAAATGATCTAAGCCTGGATCTAAACCCATTTCATTAAGCAATAAAACACCTTTTTCCTCTGCTTTTTCATTCAAGGCTTTTATCTCTTTTGAAATATAAGAAGCTGTTATCATATTAACACCCTGAATAACACAATCTTCTGCTAACAAAAGATGCAAGTTAGCTGGTAGCATAGACACCACAATGTCAGCGTCTCGAATAGCATCATTTCGTTGTTCTACATCAAAGACATCAAACTCCAAAGCAATGCCATTAGGATGCTCATTTACTTTTTGTAAAGCAAGTTTATAATCGTAATCTACTACTGTTACTTGCCAATTATTTTTATAAGAATTTTCTAGTAAATAATCTATTAAAGAAGTTGCAGATAAACCTGCACCAACAACCAATATTCGTTTCATATCTATATTAAATGAGTGGCTAATATATGTAAATTAGCAACAAAATTTATTCTATGAACAATAAGCTTATTAGCATAGCAGCACTATTGGCATTTTTAGCGTTAGTACTAGGAACATTTGGTGCTCATACGCTTAATGAATTATTAACAACCGAAAAGCTAAATAGTTTTGAAACCGGCGTGAGATATCAATTTTTTCATTCACTAGCAATACTAATGATTGGTTTAAATGCCAACAAACTAAATTCTACTCACCTAATTGGAAAATTAATGCTTATTGGAATAATGTTCTTTTCATTTTCTATATACTTATTATCTTTACAAGAATTAATTGGTATTAATTTATCATTAATAGGCCCAATAACTCCTATTGGGGGGATTTTATTAATGATTTCGTGGCTCATTTTAATTATCAAGAATTACAAGAAAACACAACATTGATTTCTTAAAAGACGTTTTTTAAATAATTATTTAATAAGGTAATTGACTTTAATCTTTTTATTTAGGTCAAAATCTACATATTTATTCAAAAATTTGAAGGTTGGTATTAAACATTTATGACATTGTTCTAATCTAACTTAGTGTTTTTATTACACACTTTTTTAAACTAGATTTTCATAGTTTTTATCTAAAACACTAATATTTATTTGGTCAATAAATATAAATTTTAATCTTTGTCAACCAACAAAAAGAGTTTAACTATGGAAAATGTGAGCATCAAATCCTTAGAAAATTTGAGAATTACTGAAGTTAAAGCAAATTGGAACCTTTCTGCTGAAAAACTTAACGAAATATCTCTTTCAAAGAACTACGCCACTTTAGCAAATTCTGGTGCTATTTCTATTAACACAGGAGAGTTTACCGGTCGTTCTCCTAAAGATAGATTTGTTGTCAGAGATAGTGTCACTGAAAATACTGTTTGGTGGGGCGATGTCAATATTCCTTTTAGTGACGAAAAATACCAGAATCTTTATAACAAAGTAACAAAATACCTAAAAGGTAAAGAGGTTTATGTCAGAGATGTTTATGCTTGTGCAGATGAAAATTTTCGTCTTAACATTCGAATAATAAATGAATATCCTTGGTCTAACCTATTTGTCTACAACATGTTCTTACGACCAACTGAAAAAGAACTTAACAACTTTACTCCCGATTGGTCGATTATAAATGTGCCAAGTTTTATGGCGGATGCTAAAACTGATGGAACTAGACAACATAACTTTGCTATCATAAACTTCACAGATAAAAATATTTTAATTGGTGGAACTGGTTATACAGGTGAAATAAAAAAAGGTATTTTTTCAGTTTTAAATTTCATTCTTCCACATGAAAAAAATGTGTTATCAATGCATTGCTCAGCAAATGTCGGTGCTAATGGAGATACCGCTGTATTTTTTGGACTGTCTGGAACAGGAAAGACTACTCTATCTGCCGATCCTAATAGAAAATTAATTGGTGATGACGAACACGGATGGAGCCATAATAGTGTGTTCAATTTTGAGGGTGGTTGTTATGCCAAATGTATTGATCTTACCGCCGAAAAAGAACCCGATATTTTTGCGGCAATTAAAAAAGGTGCTTTACTAGAAAATGTAATCTTTAAAAATGGCACTAAAGATGTTGATTTTGAAGACAGTAGTATTACCGAAAATACTAGAGTCAGCTACCCTATTCACCATATCCGAAATATTGCTAGTCCATCAATGGGAAGTGCTCCCAAAAATATTTTCTTTTTGACCTGCGATGCTTTTGGTGTATTACCTCCTTTATCTAAACTGAGCATTGGACAAGCTATGTATCATTTTATTTCTGGATACACAGCCAAGGTTGCTGGTACTGAAGAAGGTATTACAGAGCCTAGCACTACATTTTCGGCCTGTTTTGGAGAGCCATTCTTGCCCTTACACCCTACTCGATATGCCGAGTTATTAGGTGAAAAAATGAAAAGTAGTCAAGTTAATGTTTGGCTAGTCAATACTGGTTGGTCTGGAGGACCTTATGGAATAGGCTCACGATTGAGTTTAAAATATACCCGTTCATTAATAACTGTTGCTTTGGAAGGGAAATTAGAAAGTGTAGAATATAAAAATCACGAGGTTTTTGGTTTAGCTATGCCAACTGAATGCGATGGTGTTCCCTCAGAAATTTTAAGTCCACGAAATACATGGGAAGACAAATTGGCTTATGATTTAAAAGCAAATGAATTGGCTCAAGCTTTTAATAATAACTTTGATAAGTATTCGGATTTTGCTAATCAAGAGATGCTAGATAGTGCACCTAAGTTAAAAGTCCTTTCGTAAAAAGTAAAGCAAAAAAAAACCATTCGTTATGAATGGTTTTTTTGTTTCTATACCCTTGATTATTTAGAAAACTTAGAGTATTTGTTTTTAAACTTATCAATACGACCTGCTGTATCAACTAATTTCATTTTTCCAGTGTAATAAGGATGTGAATCTGAAGATATCTCCATTTTAATTAGAGGATATTCATTTCCGTCTTCCCACTTAATTGTATCCTTGGTATTAGCCGTAGATTTAGTCAAAATAGTAAAACCTGTTGATATATCTTGCATAACTACAGATCTATAATTTTCTGGATGTATTCCTTTTTTCATTATTTAAATAATTTGGATTGCAAATATAAACACTTATCATTAAATGACAAACTCTCCTTTATTAATTTAATGTACTATAACTAAGGGATTAACGTTTATGTTATATTTGCAATAATTCTATGTTAATAAGAAATTTTTTCATTGTAATTCTAATCTGCTTAGCGTTTAGTTCATGCAGAAAAGACTTTTTCGCAGAAAGTGGCCCAGGTCAACTTTCATTTTCTAATGATTCTATATTATTCGACACTGTATTTACAACAATTGGCAGTGCTACCAAAAAGTTTGTAGTTTACAATAACAATAACAACCCGGTTACTATAGAAACTATTCGCCTAGCGCAAGACAACCCATCTGATTTTTACAGAATAAATGTTGATGGTATGCCCATTGAACAAAGCCAAAACATCAAAATTGCTCCTAATGATAGTATATTCATCTTCATTGAAATAACCATTAATCCAAACAACCTAAACACTCCCTTCTTAGTCAGTAATCGTCTAGAGTTTACTACTAACGGAAAAACTCAACATATTGACTTATTAGCATTTGGTCAAAATGCTAATTTTTATACACCAAGTGACAATTTATTTATTAGTGATAAGGACACTATAAATTTTAAATATTTCTCTATTTCACAAAATACCACTTGGACTAACGAAAAACCACACGTCATATACGGTTATGTAATTGTCGAACCTAACGCAACACTAACTGTAGAAGAAGGCACACAAATCTACTGCCACGCCAACTCTGGTCTTTTTATTGGCAACCCTATTCTAGGAGCTAATAACGATGGAGGAACCTTAAATGTCAATGGTAGCTTAGGTAATGAAGTTGTTTTTCAAGGTGATAGATTAGAAGATTGGTATCAAGATGCTCCTGGCCAATGGAGTCAAATATGGCTATGTTCTGGAAGTAAAAATAACAATATAAACTATGCCATTATCAGAAACGGTGAAGTCGGTATTAAAGCAGATACATTAGGTAACTCTAGCGAGCCCACTTTAAAAGTCAATAATACTATCATAGAAAATATGAGTGACATCGGTATTTTTGCTCAAGGAAGCTATGTTACTGGCTATAACAACCTAATTAGAAATTGTGGGCGCTATAGCCTAGTACTTAATATAGGAGGCAGGTATCAATTTGACCACTGCACATTTGCCAATTATTACAATTTTGGTAGTAGAAATACACCTGTTTTATTAATAAATAACTATTACAAAGACATCAACGAAAACATTCAATTGAGACCATTGACTAAGGCTCATTTCACCAATTGTATCATTGACGGAAATGCTATCCACGAAATAGAATTGCAAAACAATTCTAATAGTGATTTCAACTATATTTTTGACCATTGTTTAATCAAACTTCATCCAGATTCATCAATTAGTAATTTGAACCAAATAAATAGTATTAAGGCAAATAGTGGCTCTTCTATTTTTATTAATCCACAAGAACAAGATTTTCAACTTAGCGACAACTCCATAGCAATTGATGCTGGTAAAGCCTCACTTATGAATAATGCTTTAACCTTGGATATTTTAGGAAACAGCAGAGATGGCAACCCAGACATTGGGGCGTACGAGAAAGTAGACTAAATAGACTCAAGAAAACGGAGCGTATCAACACCATCGGCATAATCCTCTAAATTAGGT
>MDSW01170084.1_pt1 | contig 15401 bp, 10 predicted proteins | sample 811171 | NCBI WGS metagenome assembly MDSW01 (sample SAMN05326641, study PRJNA326480) | marine metagenome | isolation source: seawater | place: Atlantic Ocean: North West | collected 2012 | reverse complement strand
CGCGGAGGACGCGCACATCTTCGCGGAGCCGGGAAGGGACGTCGTCGTCGGCGACCGATGTAAGATCGCGTCTCACGTCTACGTCCACGGGCCGGTCGTCTTGGGGAACGACGTCTCGATCAACGCGCGGTGGTGAGGACTTTCACACTGGTCCCCGTACGACCCCGTTCGCGTGGTGGTGAACGCCGTTTCTTATGGACTTGGACTTTCATGACTTTCATCACCCGCGCGCGTCTCTCTCCGCCGATTCCTCGCTCTCATCGATCACGACGCGCCGCGACACCTCGCGACCACACCACGACCGACGACGACGACGACGACGACGACGTTCTGGTTCACGCCGGTCCCCGTACGACCCCGTTCGCGTGGTGAACGCCGTTTCTTAAGGACTAAAAGCCCTTCGTCGCTCCGTCTCCAGCCACTTCGAGTCCGGCGCGGGAGGCGTCGTCGTCGGCGACGACGCGCGGATCGGCCCGGGCGTGCACGTCTACGCGTTCGATCACGTGTTCGACGACGCGGACGTCCCGGTGAAGGATCAGGGCGTTCGAAGCGTCGGCGTCGTCGTCGGCGCGGACGTCTGGATCGGCGCCAACGCGTGCGTGTTAGGCGCGTTCTGTTACCACACTGGTCCCCGTACGACCGCGTCGGCGCGGTGAACGCCGAACCTTGAGGACTTTATCTCCCGACGGTCGTTTCTCTCCGCCCGTCGCCCCTCGCTTTCAATCCCGACGCTCACACCTCGACGCCTCACAACTCCGCCTCTGACGCCTTTCAACTCCACCCCGACAATCGCTCGTATGGAATGGCCCTTAGACGGCGTCGTCGTGGGCGATCACGCCGTCGTCGGCGCGGGCGCGGTGGTCACGCGGGACGTCGACGCGTACGCGATCGTGGCGGGGAACCCGGCGCGAAAGATCGGCGACCGGCGGACGCGCGCGGCGGAGAGAAGGGCGGCGGCGGCGGGAGAGGAGAAGCGCGATCGCGATCGGAAGGAGGAGGAGGAGGAGGAGGAGGAGGCGCGCGCGTGACGCGAGAGAATACGGCGCGTTCCGTACGCCGGGGCCGCGTCGGCGGGGTGAACGCCGATCCTTGAGGACTTTACTTCCCGGCGTCTCTCTCCGCTCACCCCGCGACCGAGCGAGCTCGGGACGGGGCGCGACGACGCGTGTACCGCGTAGGATTTTCGGGACTGGCGCTGCGGTGACGCCGAAGAGCCGAACGTCCGATGGTCCGAACCGCGCGCGACGCGGCGATCAGATTGATGCTGTTGCCGTGCGTAAATTTGATCGACTCTGTCGATGAAAACACCCTATCAAAGTTTTTATCCCAGGAAAATCCCCGATCGATTGATCGAAGGTAGGTCAGGTATCCCGGATGTTACAACACACACAGTCTAATCAGATCTACAACTACAGTACAGTACACCGATCTCACCGCGGCGAGGCGAAGGCGGTCGACCGGGTCATCGACGTGCGAGAGCACGGCGGCCGCGAGTTCGACGGATATCTCATTAAAAACCATGCTGATGGACGACGGCGGCGCGCGCGAGAGGACTGACGTCGCGATGGAGGCCGCGAGGAAAAATAACAACATTCGCCGTGCGCCGCGCGCGACACCCGGACCCGCGCCGCCTGGGCATCGCGTCGATTGTACGCCCGCATGCGCGTGCCCGTGGCTACGAGTAGTACAGTACGACGGACGTGATTCGAGCACTAGAGTTTTTAGTCTGGTAGATCTGGAACAGAATATCCTCGCGAAAGGTCGCGCGGCGTGTTACATCGAGTGTCAATCTGCATGCGCGCGTTTCGTTGTGTCGTCGCGTGCTCGTTACGTCGTCGAACGCACCCGACACCTGGCCGCACCACCATCCGCGGCATCGCGGAACGTTCTTTGCGATCCGATCCTCCGCGCGCGCGATGCGTTCCACCCGCGCTCGCGCGCTCGCGCTGCCGTCGAGATCTAAGTTTTCGCGCATGAATTTCGCCCCTCCTCGCGCGTTCGCGCGCGTCGTCGTCGCGCTCCTCGCGCTCCTCCTCCCTACGCCCGCGCGCGCGGAGAACTGCGGCGACCCGCTCTCGTCGTGCTACGTCGGCAACGCGCGCGCAGAAGATCAGGAGCGCGACAGTCGGCAAAAATTCGGTCAGCGCTCGGAGTATCGCCCGACGCCGATCCGCGGCCAGCGACGACTCGATCGCTTCGAGCCCGTCGACGTGATCAGGCGCGTCCTCCCTCCTCACGCCGGTCCCCGTACGACCCCGTTCGCGCGCGTCCTCCTCACGCTGGTCCCCGTACGACCCCGTTCGCGCGCGTGCTCCTCACGCCGGTCCCCGTACGACCCCGTTCGCGCGCGTGGTGAACGCCGCTCCTTGAACGCCGCTCCTCGAGGACGGACTCTGCCCGCGCGCGTCTCTCTTCGCCCATCCCTCGGTCGCAGCGTTCGACCGCGGTGCCTCGCGACTCCTCTGACGCGCCCCCGAACACCGCCCCGACGCGTCTTCATCGCGCGGGACGACCCTCAGACTCAGTCCGGGCGAGAAGCCTCTGAACGCGACCCAGCTCGCGCGATTCTGGAAGTCGTCCGAGTTTCACGATAATCGCATCGGGAACGCGATCCGCTTCTACGAGAAGCACGGTCTCATGCATTTCGTCTTCCGCGACGGGTGCGCCATAGACAAACCGTGGTTGCGCATTCTGAACGGAACGATTTACGACTGTTCGTACGAGTTCGACGGGACGTACTACAACAAGATCACGCCGTACGGCGAGGAGTGGATCCGATGCACGAAGACAGTCCCGACCTTAAATGGCCACGTCACGGACGAGGAGCTCGGGAGGACTCACGTCAGGTGCGTACTTTACAAAAGTTTTCCACCCGCCGCTCGGTTTCAAAATATGATAAGATCACCGTACCGTACCGTACCGTATGATCCGCGTCCCCTTTTAACCGACCGATGAACTTCTTTCGTGTGGAATCACCCTCAGCTGCGCGGCGTACGTCGACATGAAAACAGGCGTCCTCAAAGCCACCGACCCTAGATTGGAGGCGGAGAAAGTCCCCGTAGGCGGCGTCGCGCGCGTCGGGGGGAACGAGCACGTGAGTAACATCTACTCGTTCCGCGCCGTACGAGAAAGTCCCACGTGGCTCATCGTCGGCGCGGACGACTACGAGCGCTCGCCCGCGGAGAAACTGGCGGAGCGCAAGTTCAACGTTCCCGGCGTTCCCTTCAACTGTATGAGATACAGTACTGGTTGCAACGAGCAGACCGGCTACGACGTGGAGTTGCCGAGCCTGAAGATCCGACGGTTCGTCACCCCGACCTCGGACAACAACCCGGGTTGGCTCATAGAGAACATCAAGTCGAGAACGCTCGGGGAACCACTGTTTGAGACGTCCGACACCTGGACTCGTTGGTCCGCGCCATACGAGAAGAGTCCGTATGATATGACGGGAAAAAAGACGACCGCCAACGCTCTGGACCACGGGTACTCGTTTGACGAGTCCCCGGCGTACCCAAACACGCTCTTCATCGGTCGCACCGAATACGATCGCGAAGACACGAGCGACGGTATCATCGCGTGGGATTACGCGTGGGAAAACCCGGACGAAGAAGTCGACCCGGGCGGCCCTCCGACCGTTCCCGGAAAGAAATATATCCTCGGCAGATGGCGCGAGCCGCAGCTGCCTTGGAGCCTCCCTCGCGCGTTCCCCCCGGATGTCATTGCCAGGGAGAGGACGGCCATATGGAAGGGTTACACGTCAAGTAGGGCTTCAGGTTCTCTCGAAGACGGGGAGAATCTTTCCTTGCAATACGCGTGGGATCCCCCTACGTTACCCGCGCGCGCGCGCGACGCCCGCGAGAAGATCGCCGTGTCTTCGTACGTTTATCTCCGACAGTACGAGCCGGTTTACCAAAACCTCAGTGTTTCGGTGCCGGAAAACAAAGACGAGAAGATCGATTGGGCCGCGTACTTTGCCGAGGCCCCGTCGGCTGATGCGCCTCCGCCGAAAAAGCTCCCTCCGCCGCCGTATATCACGAAGCTATCGTCTACAGTCCGGGTAGATAACGCGGGCCAAAATGACCAAATGGGATACGACGACGACGGAGGAAAGGCGATGGCGCTCGACGGGGACACGATGGTGATCGGAGCTCCCGCGATTGAAAAGGCGTATCTCTTCAAAAAGACATCGGCGACGAATGAGTGGGCGCTCAGAGCGACGCTCCAACCTAGGGAAAGCTACGGATCCCTGATGTCCATGCCCTTCAATTGTAAGTTCGGTGACAACGTCGCCATCTCTGACGCGTTCATCGCCGTCGGGACGGGCAGGTCGGGGAAAGTATTTTTCTACAGACGCGACGCGACGGGAGACGCGGTACCTGTGTCACACGTTCACGTCGGGGGTTCAGATCCTAAGAGGAGCTTAGCGATGAGCAAAGACGGGAACACAGCTTTCGTCGGTGTACCAGGATACGAGGGTTGGTCTCGGAAGGTTTTCGTCCTCAGCAAGGACAAAAATACTGATGACTTCTCGCAGAGCGCGGTACTGACGGCGGATGACTACGTAGCCCAACCCCGTGCCTACGCAGCCCGCTTCGACAAGTCTTCGGATCGAGGTTTCGGATCGAGCGTGGCGGTCAGCGACGACGGTCAGACGCTGATCGTAGGCGCGGAAGGGGCCGAACAGCACGGCGCCGCGTACGTCTTCCAAGTGGACGAGTCTGACGCGAAGAAGTGGTCGCAAGTCACGAAGTTCAAAGCTTCAGAGCCGCTTGTTGATGGAACATTCGGTAGCGCGGTCGACATCTCAGGCGATACCGTCGTGGTCGCTTCAGAAGGCGCCAATTTGGTGTACGTTTTCACGCGCGACGGGTCCACGTGGACGCAACGATCGGTGCTCGCGTCCGACCTGGGCGTCGGCGAAGCGAACGCGTTCGGGAGATCAGTCGGCATCGATAAAGACACGATCATCATCGGCACACTCTCCAATCAGAACGAAGCCGCGTACTTGTACACGCGCGATGCTCCCGGCGTCGTTGCGAGCGAATGGTCCTATCGAAAAAAACTGGCATGTCCCGGGAATTCTCAAACCGGTCACCTGTTCGGCGCCTCCGTCGACGTCAGCGGCGACGCTTTCGCGGTGACGGCGGCGCGTTACAGGGAAATTACGTACCTTTGGGACCCTTTCAGGCGAGTAATGAAGTTGGGCACGACGTTCGTGTTCGAACGCGACGCCACCGCGGATGAAGGTACGGCGACCGCTCCTAGCTCTGCGGAGGAGCCGGCGCCGCCCAAACCTTACGGACCGACGCAGGTGGGCAACCTCTGGCACATCGGCAAACCGTTCGCTCCCGCGTATAATGCCCCGAATGGCCACTACGTCGACGCCGGAGATGCGCAACCGCAGGGTTGGGAAACGGTCCCCGGCGGCGGCTTCGCGGTGAAGGGCATGTCCGTGTACGTCGACAGATCAGGGAAGCTCGTACTATCTGTGACGGACCGAGGGAAGACGTTTTCTTGCAGAAAGAATACATATCCAGGGTCCGAACGTCAAAAATGCTCGCCGATATTCCCTTCGTGGTCGCGGAACGGTCAAAATTCGTATGGGCACAAAAGGCCCGAGGAGTGCCGAAAAGTTTGCACCTCTTCAGACGCGTCGGTGCAGACGTGCACGAGCAAAGATGTCGTGCCAACGAGCGAGTGGACGCACGTCGCGTCGGTGTTCGATGGCGAGAACGTTTATTTGTACGTCGGCGAGACTTTGGCCTGCCAAGTCGAGGTTCCGAACGGACTCTACATGGACCATAACGACGTTCCCGTGTACACGCAATGCGAACACGAGGACTGCGGGGCCAATGAACCGACGACGCTCATGGGCGATTTCGATAGGCTGATCATAAAAGAACCGCACATGCTCGATCACAGCTCGCGCGCGGCGGCGCCGTTTCGCCCCGCGTCGGCGATGGCGGACATGTACGATTTTGTCGTTACCGTGGGCGACGACGTGTTGATCGACGACGCGCTCGCGGAGAGGTTGGCGGAACGAGCGAAATTTGCGCCGCCGCATCCGGACGCTTGGAAGAAACGTTGCCAGCCAGACTGCAACGACCCAAATTTATTCGTCAATCACGTTCCGATTCCTCAAGGACGGTGGACGAAGATACCTCTGGAACACACTGGTCCGTGGAAGGTAAACGCCGACGGCGACATCATGATCCAATCCAAATCAACTAGTATTGAACCATTTATTTTTTTGGGAGAAGTATTTGGCGAGCACACTATCGTAAAATATGCAATCTCGCTTCTGAGAGGCGAGAAGACGACGTGCGCGATGGAGGGGCTCTGCGGCGACGACTTCAAAAACGCATCCTTTCACGGCATCTTCGAGATGAAGGCGAACACGTCCGAGCCGAAATTCCGCGAGGTCGCGAAAGAAGCGAAGGTGAACTCACCCCAGAGCACCGTCTTCGAATCAGTCGAAGGGAAGCTCTTGAAAACCGGCGACCACAAAGATTTTCTCATCGTCGGGGGCGCTGAAAACCTCGTGTTCACGTGGCACAAGGAAACGCCGCGGAGAGAGGGGGGTTGGTCCACCACGGGGATTCCATTAGGGCGAGAATTCATCTTCAGCGGCCGGAGTATCACGCACATCGGCCACGACTACTTGAATGAATTCTACGGGTACGCGGACCGAAGGATGCTCGACGACAAAAATTTCCTTCAACTCGAGTGGATGCCTCTCTCGCAAGACGCCGCGCCGACGCCGTGGGCGTGCACGAAGTTGGTCAACGTCTTCTCTCCTGACGGCGGTTTCACGTATTACGGCATGCTCGTCGCGGGATACGACCCGATGAAGGACCCGCTTTGGAAGTGCGATTTTGGCACAGATAAGAAGGCCAGGTACGTCAACGGCGAACTAGGCTTCTACGACGTGCAGCGCGCGCTGGGAATCCGACGTCTCGTCACGGACGAGTGCAAGCCGTTGATGTCTATGAATAACAGGTACGGTTTCGCGTCGTACCTCGGGAACCGAAGAAACAGCAGCACGTTCGCGTCCGCGGGGGTTTCGAAACCAAACGGGGACTTTTTATTCGCCGGCAAGTTTGGTCCGCCGGGCGTGCTCGGGACGAATCTCAGCTTCCCCAGGGTGGACGTCACGCCAGAGGCGAAGGGTTGCGCATCGAACATCTCGCTCGAGGGTAAATACAACGACACCGCGGGTTCGAAGTGCATGTCGCAGGTTTTCACCCTCGAGGGCGCCGGGTGCGTCGAGGGCGATCCGAGCGCGTCGTGCGGTCATCCGAAATCGATCTCGTACCTCGGCGCCGGCGCCGCGGGGGACATGGCGCGCGCGATCACCGAGGGCAGCGTCGTCGTCTACGGCCCGCAGGGCGTTTTGAAGCTAAACGCGTACGCGAACGTCACGATTTGGAACTCGTGCGACTCGTGTAAGAAAACGGCTGAGGACGAGTGCGACGCGATGTGCGGCGGAGCGAAGCGCGTGAAAATTGACATCGGCCCGAGAGGGTTGAAAGTCGCCGTGCTCGATCTCAAAGCCAAAAAGCTTCACATTTTGGACGCCGCGAGCGGCGCTGAGATTCGGCGCGTGGATTTGAGTTTGGACGGACATGGCACGTTCGCAGACGTCGCGGTCAGTGATTTGCCTGCGCACGACAAGGTTTTCGTCGGCGGGTATAAAAAAGAGAACTGGATGGGAGATAATAACACGGATCCCGGGACCGTGGAGGTCGCGTTCGTCCGCGCGTTCGACATGTCCACGGGCCGTCGCTCGTGGACCACCTGGGACTTTCCCGGTTCGGCTATTCGATACGACGAATCCGCGCACACGCAAGTCAACGTCCTCGTCGTGGACAAGGCTGGCCGGCTATTCGTCGGCGGCAGCGTGACTGGCCGTGAGCTCAAGCCTTTTTTTGACATCCCGATCGCCGCGAATATTTTTCGATACGACGGCAGGAACGTCACGGGGACGATAAAGAACGCGGCTCTTTACGCGCAAAGACGCCCTGTGATCACGGCCACCGGACAAGATAAATACGGCGACGTGATTCATCCCCAGATGACAGAGTTCTTCGCCGGGAGCGCCGCGTACGTCGGGCTCATCGAGCCTTTCGACGGGCACGTCATCCGCGGCAAGTTCTTGTTCAGCTACAACAAATATGCGGAACGAGTGCATTTCCCCCTCGGTATAAGGAGTTCAGGGTCTAGAGGGTTGCACTCCATTTCCGTCACTGGCATGGACATCGACGACAAGGGCAACATCATCTTCGGCGGAAATTTCGGCGGCGATGTGGAGCATCGCGACTTTCAAACCACAAACGGGTACCCGCTCGCCAAAGCATCCGGCGGCGAACCGTACTTCGCGATTTACGACCCGAACCTGATTCGACGCGTGAAGTGGTCGCACCCGACGCAATATCGACACGTGCAGACGGAAGATAAGTTCTCGGCTCAATATTACATGCAATTTGGCGGCGGTGGACGCGTCACCGGTGTCGTCGGCGGCGGGTATTGTCCGGACGATCCGTTCACGTTTGGGTCGTGCACGAGCGCGCTGCTCATCGAGGCGAAACCGACGAAGGAGATGGGTCAGTTCTACACGTCCGCGAATGCGTTGCAAGTCTGGGGCGAGAATGCGAAATGGGGTACCGGGTGCGAAGAGTTCGAAGGCAGCGACTGTCTCAAAACGGACGCGTACGCCGCGCTCATCAAAGGCCCGGCGCAGCTCGGGTCTTTGGAGTACTGCAACCCGCTGGATTTCAAAGAGCCTCCCTCGATGCTGATGTGGGCGCATTTCGTGAACTCCAAGGCGATGATCGACGTGAAATTCGACACGGACACGGACCGTGGCGAGACCGCGGGGCTGACGCTCGGCGGCGTGTACCCGTGCTCCGCGCTCTTCGACGCCAACACGACGGCGATTCTCGGCGCGAAGTGCACCGCGGTGTTTCTCGACAAGAGAACCGCGCGCGTGAACCTCGGTGAGAACCACGCCGTCATCGAAGCGAGCGACGGGTTGGCCGACGGATCCTTGGTCGCGATTCGTGGCGGAGTCGTGTACACCGATCGGTTCCGCGATAAAGGCGCCAGCTCCACGGCGTCGATCATGGTCACGAAACGACCAGGATTTCCCATCGCGGTGAAGGCGAAGTTGTCTTCTGTCCCTGAGCTGACCAAATATCTTATCCCCGGTTGCGTAAACAACATCACCCTTCCGCTCCGCGGGACTTATAGCACTGGTAAGCTCGGGACGCAACCGCTGCTGTTCAAGTGGTCTTACGACGGCATGCAAAGTGGCTGCGAATACGAATTCCCGGAGGACGAGGTGAAGGCGTCTCGTTTGCGCGCTTTCCTCGCGTCGCGATCGCCGACAAGGACCAACGTCATGATCCCCGAGTCCTTGCTTTTTTATCCGCAAAAAATGTTCCCCACCGCAAAATGCGATGGGGAACTTTACTTCTCCATGGTCGTCACCAACAAGGTTGGGCACGTGTACACGGATGACCCGGACGATAACCACGGGGACAAAGCGTCTCACAGCGTGGCCATGAAAAAAATCTACAAACCTTCATTCATTATATCCGTAGGTTCGGTTGGGGAAGCGAAGAGTTTGTCAGGTTATGCGACGGGTGTTTCAAGTTACGGGTGGATGCCGGACGAGTGCGTCGCTTGGATGAACGCGTTCACCACCGTTGAACCGACGTGGAACGCGACCGCCGCGATTGACCCTAATTGGCCGGCGGACCGCGTGACTGGTTGGCCCACGCCCTCGGGGCTTCACACGGACGTGGTGTCCCAGGAAGCGAAGCTCGCGAAGCTCGCGAAAGACGCCGGGCTCATGTTCAACGTTCCGAAGAATATGCTCTTCGGAGGGCGCGTGTACTCGTTCAACGCCACGTTCGTCGTCTCGTACAAGGGCGAGCGGCTGTTGACGAAGACGTTTTATAAAAAGGTAAAACCCAAATTCAACGTCATACGCAGTGTGGTGTACGGCGGCAACGGCGGCGAGTACTCGGAGTACGCGCAAAAGCTTCGGACCGACGACGTGCCCGAACCAGGGGTCTTCGACGAAACGAGGCTCAAGCCTACGCTCACGCGGACGGAGTGGCTGACCCGACGCGCGGTGGACGTCACGGAGGAGAATGAAATCGTCGCCCTCGCGGACGCGCGCATCGACCCGGACTGGCGCACGGATCGAGAGATCGCGGATCACGTCTGGAACTGCCGAAACATGGAGGCGGATCGACACGGGTGCGAGCTCGACATGGGCAAGGCGCCGACGCCCCCGAAAGCGACGCCTACGAACTCACGAGGACAGGTTGCTTTTTGGCCGGTGGAGGAACTCGATACCTTCGAAGGAGAAGCGCTCCCGAACGGAAGTCCGCTGGTGCTGCCCCCGAACGCGATGGAGTTTGGCAAGGATTACACGTTCACGCTGAACTCGCGGAAGTCGCTTCGGGAGAGTTTGCCTGACATGGGGATACTCACCACGGGATCGGGGTGCCCTGTCGCGAACATCGAGCCGATGAATTCGCGCGTCAACGCGCAGTATTTGTTCCGGATTTACGGATCCGGCTCGAGCAATCGTGGACGCGTGCAATTCCGGTGGACGATGGCGGACACTCTGCCCATCTCCGCTTCCGCGGAGTGGTCGAAGGAAATCTCCACGGACTGGCTCGACAAGTCGTATTTCTCCCTCGCGAAGAACACGTTGGTTCCCGGACGCGAGTACGTCCTCACGTTGTACGTCCGCCTCGTGAACGACAAAAACGGATGCCAAGGCAAAGCTCAGAGGCTCATCACCGTGAACGCTCCGCCGCGCGCGCTCGACGGCGTCTCGTTCGAGCCACCCGAGGGCGGCGTCGAGTTCCAGACGAAGTTCACCGTCGACTGCGGGCAGTGGATCGACACGGACGAGAGCCTGGACTACAGACTCGGGTTCTGGTACAACTTTGACGCGTACAACGCGCGATGGGCGTGGCTGAGCGACTTGCAGTACGGAGACGCCCTCTTCGAGGATGTCCTGTTGCCTCACAGCGGCGAGAAGGGAGGCGGTACGAAAATACGTTGCGTCGCGTTTGACGACGACGGCGCGTTCGGGTACTCGGAGACGATCGTCCCGGTCGCGGCCGCGGCGGACGTCCACGCGGTGATCGATAAGGTATTCGTCCAAGGCGACCATCGCGAGTACGTTCGCGTCTTCCCCGCGGCGCTTCGACGGCTGCAGCAGGTGGACAAGGAAAAGTACGCAAAGTTAGGCCTCTCTTTGTCCTCCTCTGGTGGCGGCGTCTCTTCATCGATAACGCGAAGAAAGCTCCTCTCGGAGAGTGATTTCGGCGCGGAGCTCAAGAAAGCGACCGACGCCATCGTCCGCATCACGAGCGAGACGTCGAACCCGTCCGTCGAGGTGCGAGACGCCGCGCTCGATCTGTTTGAGACGTACGTCGCCACGAAGCGCATGATCGACCCGAACGACGAGCATCCCGAGGTCCGTTCTATCTCACACTGGTCCCCATACGACCGCATCCCTCGCGTGGTGAACGCTGTTCCTTAAGAGTCCGTCCGAGGACTTCATCTCCCGGCGTATGTTTCTCTCCGCCCGCCCCTCTGTTTTATGGATAATCCAAACCCGCGACGCCTCACGACTCCGCCCGACGCCTTTGAACCTCGCCCCGACCTAGGCGTTGCCGATGTCGAACATCACCGCGATCATGGCGCGCATCGCGCACGACTGGCCGGACGACGAGCGCGCGGTCGCGACGATCCCCGGAGGCGACGACATCGGCGCGTGGTCCAGACTCACGAACGCGTACGGCGTCGCCGCGAGATTCCGCGGCTATGAAAAGTCCGGCGCGGCGTCGGCGAGGATTTTGCGCGGCGCCGCCGCCGCGGCTGCCGCGCGCGAGGAGACGTGCAACGCACCCGTCACCGTTCGCGCGATCGAGACAGACGCCGAACCGCGCGCGCGGCTGTACACGCGCGCGACGTACTCGGGAACCCCCGCGGGGTTTCACGCCGCGATGAACGACGCGGCGAACCCGTGGCCAGCGGAGGTTCCGAAATTCAGGCGCGTTCTAGTTACACTGGTCCCCATACGACCCCGTCCGCGTGGTGAACGCCGTTCCTTAAGGATTTTGCCGTCGTCTCTCTCCGCCCACCCCTCGCTTTCGATTCCCGCCCTCGACGCCATTCGACTTCAACTGACGCCTATGAACTCCACCCCGACATCGCTTTGTATGGAACGACCCTCAGCGTCGTCGGCGCGATTCACGCGAGCGGAGAGACGCACGAGACGGTGACGAAGATCAAGTCCGATCGATGCGCGACGTTTAGCGCGGGCGCTATACCGTCGACCGCGTTTTCGTCGTGCGCCGACGACTCGGACCGCGACTCGGACTCGTGCGGGCTGCCGATCATCGCGAGCGACGTCGTCGCGTCGTTCGCCGTCGTGGACGAGTTCTACGGGCAAATCGACGCGCTCGACAGCCTCCGCGTCCGCGTGACGCTCACGTCGCGTCTCGGCGCGGTGACGCGCGACGGCGCGACGCACGCGAGTAAAGTCCCGGCGACGCACGCGAAGCGTCTCTACTGCGCGACGCTCGATACCGTCTCCGCGGATGGCGCCGGGTCGCTCGCGGAGAAGGACGTCGCGTGGAGGACGCGCGACGACGCCGGCTGCGAGATCACGTCTCTCGGCGGCGACGCGTACGCGTGCGAATGCTCGAAGCTCGGCGCGGTGACGCTCGCGGTCGCGGGGCCGTGGAACGCGGAGGAGTGGGGGGAAACGACGAAAGAGACGACGAAGGAGACGACGACGACGACGGCGACGACGGCGAAGAGCGAGGGTGAAAACGTGCGAGGGTCGACGCCCGCGCCCGCGGCGCCCGAGGCGCCTTCATCACCGGTCTCATCGGCTTCTACTGCGGTGTCGTCGGAGCATCCTGTGTCACCGGGTCCGGTTTCTCCTCTTCCCGTGCCTTCGACTCCGGCGGACGCGGTGACGTCGACGACCGTCACGGCGACGTACGCGATCACGGGCATGTCCGCGGCGAAGGCGGAGGCGCAACTGAATTTCGTCGAAAACGTCGTGAAGTCGCGCCTGAGCCGCGGGATCAAATTCCATTCGCTCGCGCCGTCGCGCGTCTCCGCGGAGAAGAGCGCGGACGGCACGTCCGCGACGCTCGTGCTGAGATTCACCGGGTTCGTCGGGAAGGACCCGAGAGGCGTGAAGAGGTTTTCGCAGATGGCCGCGGGACCGCGTACGATGCGGGCGGTGAACGTGATCATGAAAAAGCGCGGGACGCTCGTCGTCTCCGCGAATTACAAAACCGATTCCGTCATCTCCTGGAGCGACGGGCACGTGAAGGCGCTCAGAGGACGCATCGGGGGGTTGATTAAAAAGGCGAAATCGGCCGCCGCGGCCGGCAACCAAGCCGCGCGAGCCAATTTCGCCCGCGGGATCGCGTACTTCAAGCGTCTGCTCAACGGACCGCCGACGGCGACGACCGCGTCGCTCGGCGGTCGCCTCGCGGCGCCCGAGCACGACGCCGCGACGCTTCCGGCGGTAGTCGCGGCGGTAGTCGCGACCGTCGTCGCCGCGGCTGCGCTCTTCGTAGTGACGCGTACGAGGCGCGGGCACGCGGGCGGAAGACGCGGCGGCGGCGGCGCGGATGAAAAAACCGCGTTTGTCGCCGCGGCGAACGACTACGGCGCGTCCGGGTCGTGGGCGTGATGAACGCGTGTTCGCATCAAATATATATTGTACATAGAGTAGACGTCCGACGTCAACCTTTTTGTTTTATTCAGTTTCATCATGTGTATAAAGTACAGTGCCTACGCCCTTTAAGCCGCGAATTAACACAGTGTGTACCTTCGGCAGAACAACGACCTTCGTAGAACAACTACCTAGGGACGGCGTGCGCTAAGAGCTATCGTCGTCACGTCGCGGCGGCGGCCACGGCTCGCGCGACCAGAAGTACCGGCGCCGAATCCCCAGCAACCCCCACGCCATCTTCACGACGTCGCTCGCCTTCACCTTCGACCCGCCGACGTCCTTCCACCGCAACAGCGGGAACTCGTACACGCGCTCGCGCACGGGCGCGGACCCGTCGGCGACGGCGAGCGCGTGGAACCGCGCGAGCATCTCGACGTCGAAGACCCACCGCGTTCGGAACGGCTCGGAGAGCACGACGGCGAGCTCTGACGCCCCCCCCCCTACTACTTTGAACATCTTCGCGCCGCACTGCGTGTCGTAGACGCTCAGGCTCGGGGTCGTTCCATACGAGCGAACGTCGGGGTGGAGTTCAAAGGCGTCAGACGGAGTTGAAAGTCATCGAGGTGTGTCGGGATTGAAAGCGAGGGGTGGGCGTAGAGATGCGCCGGCAAAAGTCCTCAAGGATCGGCGTTCACCACGCGAACGCCGTCGTATGGGGACCAGTGTATAGAACGCACCTCAGCGTCCACGACGCGAGCGTCGCGAAGACGCGTCCCATGTAGTGCCGCGTCATGCTTCGCGAGATGTCGCGTCCGAGAAGGCCGACGCGCGCGCCGAAGACGATGTCGATCTCCGGGCGCGTCTCGAACACGTCGCGGAATAACCGCACGTGATCCAGCGGCGTCGCGAGGTCCGCGTCCCAGAACGCGACGTGCGACGCGCGGAGTCGTTCGATCGCGAATCGCAACCCGCGTCGCACCGCCTCCGCCTTCCCGACGTTCGCGCGGTCCGCGAGGATCTCGACCGCGCCCGCGGGCGCGCGATCGCGAATCTCGCGCAAGACGGCGAGCGTGTCGTCGCCGCTGCCGTCGTCCACGAACACGACGACGCAGGGTGACTCCGGAGTGGACGCGCGCGCGAAGGCGACGAACGCGTCGACGTCCAATCGCTTCGCCTCGTCGTGGCACGGGACGACGAGCGCGACGTCCGGCGGCGTGGACGGCCCGGACGTGGACGGACGCGACGACGCGCGCGCGGCGGCGGCGTCGCCGACGCGCGGGGAGCGACGCGTCGACGACATCGCGACGCGACGCGAGACCCGCGCGGCGCGGCGACGACTGGCGCTGCCGTGATGCCGAAGAGCCGAACGTCGAACCGCGCGGGGGCGCGATATTGTACAGTAGTAGATCTGATTACAAAAAGACTGAGCTCTAACCCATCCGGGTAAAACATGTGATCTTGTACAGTAGTACGTGTACGAAAGTACTTTCGTACATACGAAGGTACGTGTGTAGTACTAAGGGATTGTTCGTACGTGTAGTGTGGTCTGCTCGCATCTAGCTAGATCACATGTTTTGCCGGGATCGGTTAGGCTGGTGGGGAGGAAACTCGGACATATTTTTCATCAAATTTGTGCCTATTTGAACCGTCATTCGGCCGTTCGATTTCCCAT
>MDSW01022643.1_pt1 | contig 15401 bp, 14 predicted proteins | sample 811171 | NCBI WGS metagenome assembly MDSW01 (sample SAMN05326641, study PRJNA326480) | marine metagenome | isolation source: seawater | place: Atlantic Ocean: North West | collected 2012 | reverse complement strand
GTTAAAGCTGATGTAATTAGAATCCATTTTTGATTATTATTAGGTTTAACTAATTCATAAGAAAATTTTGCATTTTCATATGTATTTCTAGATCTATTTTCAAAAATTATTCGATCTATATTCATATTCATTTTTTTAAAAAATTTTCTGGCTACTGTTGATTCATTAAATTTATTATTAAATTTACCTCCACCAGAAAAAACTAATTTAGAATCAGGATATTTTTTTGATAGTATATAAAAATATATTAATCTCTCAGAAGAACTATTTAAAGATATTTGTTCCCTATTTAATGATGTAATAACATTCTCAGAACCACCTAAAACAATTATACCATATGGATTTTTAATAATTTCATTACTGAATCTATTTTCTAAAGTTAAAGATAAAAATTTTCCAATTGGAAAAAAACCACAAATAGCCAACAAAATAACTCCACAGTAAATAAATTTAATCCCAATAATTTTGTATCTAAATATATGAAGAATTAAACCCGAAAAAATAATTAAAAAAATTAAATTAACTGGCTGGAAAATCATCCAAATTATTTTTGTTAAGGTAAACATTTCAAAATAAAATATTTATTTTTTTAAAATCAGTATATTTCCAAAAATTAGAAATAATGAACCAATTATTGATAATTGCGTCCATTGGTAGTTCTCAAACAAAAATGATAAAAATAATGCAACTAAAGGAGCTGCAACCCAAGCATAAGCAGCTTTACGAGATCCTATTTTTTTTATTAATGATAAGTAAGCCCAAAATGCTATGGTAGTACAAAAAATAACTAAATATAAAAGAGAAAATATGAACTTTGAAGAAAAATCAAAACTAATATCATGCCCTCTGATAATAGCAAATAGCGCAGAAATCATACAGCCATATATCATTCCCCATGCGCTAGTTTGAATAATTTCTCCTCCTTTTTTTTGATACCATTCAGATAATGTGTTTCCAAATGAAGCTATTAATGCTGCAAAGAAAGAGAGAAGAAAACCAAAAATAATCAATGAGCTATTCTTTATATTTGTTAATTCAGGTAAAAAAATAAAAATAATTCCTAATATTCCAAAAAGTGATCCAATTATGACCGGTATTTCAAACTTATTTTTTAGTAAAACTTTAGAAAGAACAACATTCATGATTAATATTGATGAAAACCCTACTGCTGTAAGTCCACTTTTAATAATACTAATTGAATAATAAACTGCTATAAAGTGTAAAGAGAATAATAAAATACCTAATAGGAAGTAGATTATGTGGTCTTTTAATAAGAATGAATTTTTTTTCTTATAAATTATTGATATTAAAAAAAAAATTAAACTTGTAAAGAAAAACCTATAAAAAACAGACCACTCAATAGATACTGCATTAATTTGATATGTTATAAAAAAAAATGCAGAACCCCAAGCAGTAATCGTAATTAAATATAAAAATATAACACTAATTGTCATAAAAAAACCAATATACTAAACTAATTATTATTATCATCTCCTAATGGGAGATCAAAAAGATTATCTTCAAGTTCATTTATGTATTTTATTACTTCATTACTTTCAATAACGTCTGCATATTTTGCATTTAAATCACAAAGATTAATAGCATGAGATGACTCAGACCTATCAAAACAGCAATCTTCAATAATACAAATTTTATAATTTGCTGAAAAACCATCTATTGCTGTTGCTCTTACACAACCCGAAGTTGTAGTTCCTAATATCAATAATGTATCCGCACCAAATAAATTTAGAAAAGATTGTAAGTTAGTACCATAAAAACCACTAGGTTTAAGTTTTTTAATAATAATATCTTTAGATTGAGGTTTAATTTCTTCTAAAATATCATTAGGGTTGAAGTTAATATTTTTTCTTATTTGTTCTCCTGAAGTCCTTTTGTTTTTCCACGCCCATGACCCCCTATCCCATTTATCATTTCTTACTTCTCCTGTAGTATAAATTATAGGAATATTTTTTATCCTACATTTTTTAATTACATTGATTATTGTAGGTATACAATTCCAACCAACCTCTCCACATGAGTTTGGCCATTCTTCTATAGATTCCAAAATAGGTTTTGGTTTATCACCTAAAAAATTATAATTAATATCAATTATTAATAATACTGGTCTTGCACCAAAACCAGCTTTTATTCCATAACCAGATTTTTCAAATACTTCTTTATCTTGTTTTGTTAGAAAATCATCCCAAATTTTTTTCATATACTATTACTTTCTAATTTTTTATTGTTTGATAAATTAATATTATATATATTTTAAAAATGAAAAACTATATTAACAAAAGAAATATAGAAAATTTTGAAAACTCTGGCTTTTGCGTTTTAGACAATTACATTTCTGAAGATATATGTCATAAACTTATAAATCAAGCTAATTATTTAGTTAAATCTATAAACGTCAAAACAAGATCATTATTTTTAGCTCATGAAGGTTCAGTAAATCAAGATGATTATTTCATGGAATCATCTGAAAAAATTCATATTTTTTTTGAAGAAGATGCTTTTAATTTAAATGGTGATTTGAATCAGGATTTATTACTTTCTGTTAATAAAATAGGTCATGCGCTTCATGAGTTAGACCCAATATTCAGAAAATTTTCTACAGGACAAAATTTAAATAATATTGCTCGTGAATTTGGAAAAATTGAAAAACCAATAGCAGTTCAAAGTATGTATATATTTAAACAACCTAAAATTGGAGGTGAAGTAACTTTTCATCAAGACTCAACTTATATTCATACAAAGCCATCAAGTGTTTTAGCTTTTTGGTGGGCTTTAGAGGATGCGAATACAGAAAACGGTTGTCTATGGGTTTTACCAGGAGGTCATAAAAAATACCCACTTAAATCGAAATTTGTAAGAAATAGATCTGGTGGAATGGAATATGAAATATATGACAAAACTCCATGGCCAAAAAAACATTTTATACCATTGGAGGTTCCCAAAGGCACACTAGTACTTTTAGACGGACTTTTACCTCATGGAAGTAATCACAATTTTTCAAAAATATCAAGACATGCATACTCGTTACATGTAATTGACGGGTTTCTCCCCTATTCTGGCCAAAATTGGCTTCAGAGAAGTCCAAAAATGCCATTTAAGGGGCTAATTTAATTTCAACTTTTGTTTTTTAACTCTTTAGAAATTTTTATTTATGAAGTATTTTTAATTTATAAATCATTGCTAATAATGTTTAACATATATTTTAAAGGGGAGTTATAGAAAATGAGAATTTTTCTAACAGCTATTACAGCAGCTATTAGCTTTTTTACACTAATAAGTATTGCAAATAGTGCTGATCATAAGTTTGTTCCTGCACTAGTCTTTGATATGGGTGGTAAATTTGATAAATCATTCAATCAAGCAGCCTATGAAGGTGCAGAAAAATTTAAAAAAGATTCAGGTATAAATTATAGGGAGTTTGAAGTAACTGCTCCAACACAGAGAGAACAAGCAATAAGAAATATGGCGAAGAGAGGTGCTAATGTTGTTATTGCAATGGGCTTTGCTCAAGCAGCAGCAGTAGAAAAAGCTGCGAAAGAATTTCCTAACACTAAATTTGCAATTATTGATATGGTCGTAGATTTACCCAATGTTCGATCTGTTGTTTTTAGAGAACATGAAGGTTCTTTTTTAGTTGGTATGGCGGCTGCTATGGCTTCAAAAACTGGTAAAGTTGGTTTTATTGGAGGTATGGATATTCCTTTAATTAGAAACTTTGCTGCTGGGTATGTTGAAGGAGCTAAATACGCAAACCCAAATATAGAAGTATTTCAAAATATGACAGGAACAACACCTGCTGCTTGGAATAATCCTGGTAAAGGTGCTGAACTAGCAAAAAGTCAATTTGGGAGAGGTGCAGACGTTGTATATGCTGCAGCTGGTGGAACTGGAGTTGGTGTTTATCAAGCTGCCGTTGATGAGGGTAAACTAGCTATTGGTGTTGATTCAAATCAAAATTACTTACATCCAGGAACTATGCTTACTTCCATGTTAAAAAGAGTTGATGTTGCTGTCTATAATGCAATGAAAGATGCTAAAGATGGAAATTGGTCTTCAGGAATTATTAGTTTAGGAGTTGCTGAAAATGGAGTTGGTTGGGCATTAGACCAATATAATAGAAAGTTAATTTCTGCAGAAATGGAAGAAAAAATTAATCAAGCAAGAAAAGATATAATTTCTGGTAAGATTAAAGTTAAAGGTTATCAGTCAAACTAACCTTTTTTGAGAGTAAAATAGCTGTAGCAGGATGATGTATATTAAAAACTATGATAAATTCTGCTACAGTTAACTCAAAAAATATTATTCTTGAACTTAAGAATATTGACAAATGGTTTGGACATGTTCATGCAAACCAATCTGTTTCAATACAAATTGAAAAATCTACTATTCATGGAATTATCGGAGAAAACGGAGCCGGCAAATCAACATTAATGAGTATAGTTTACGGATATTACCAAGCGGACAACGGGTCAATATACGTAAATGGTAAAGAAGCTTTTATTAGTTCACCAGTACAAGCTTTGAATCACGGAATAGGTATGGTTCATCAACATTTTATGCTTGTTGAACCATTTACAGTTTTAGAAAATATAATTTTAGGTGCAGAAACGGGAAAAATTCTTGAAAAAAGTCTTGAAAGTGCTCGAACTGAATTAAAAAAACTTGAAGAAAATTATTCACTAGATGTTGACCCTGATGCAATTGTAGGTGAATTACCAGTTGGAATAAGACAAAGAGTAGAGATTTTAAAAGCTTTATATAGAGGTGCAGATATTTTTATATTAGATGAGCCAACTGGTGTTTTAACACCTCAAGAAGTTGATCATTTATTTAAAATATTAAAATCACTAAAAAAACAGGGTAAAACTATAATTCTTATTACACATAAATTAAGAGAAATTATGGACCTAACTGATAATGTTACAGTAATGAGACAAGGTAAAGTTGTTAACAATAAAGCTACTAGAGAAACTAATAAAGAAGAATTAGCTGAATTAATGGTAGGGCGATCAGTAATTTTAAGTGTTAATAAAAAAGATAAAATAACAGGCAGAAAAATATTAAGTGTAAATAATTTATCAATATTAGATGAAAAAAATATAGAAAAAGTAAAAAATATATCATTCGATATACATGAAGGAGAAATAATAGGAATAGCGGGTGTAGCCGGAAATGGACAAACAGAACTATTGGAGGCTTTAACAGGAATAAGAAAAATAAATGGTGGTTCAATTAACTTTCTTAATAAAACTTTTGATAATTCAAAACCTATTAATGCGAAAGAAATACGAAAAGACGGCCTAGCTCACGTTCCAGAAGATAGGCAAAGGATGGGCCTTGTAACTGCATTTTCTGCAAATGAAAGTGGTATACTAGGTTATCAAGATTTAAGTCTTTATAAAGGTAAAATCTTATTAAAAAAATATTCAATACTCAAAGATATGTATAATAAGTTTAAAAGATTTGATGTTAGACCTTCCAATCCCATTTTAAAAACCTCATCATTTAGTGGAGGTAATCAGCAAAAAATAGTTCTTGTAAGAGAAATGGACCAAGAACCTGAATTACTTGTTGTAGGTCAACCTACAAGAGGTGTTGATATTGGAGCAATAGAATTTATTCATAAACAATTAGTAGAATTACGTAATAAAGGCAAAGCTATTCTACTAGTATCTGTTGAACTAGATGAGGTATTATCACTGTCAGATAAAATTCTTGTTATGTTTGATGGAAAAATAGTAGGTAAAATAAACCAAAAAGATGCAGATGAAAAAACTCTTGGCTTACTAATGGCAGGAGCAAACTAATTGACAACCTTTTTAAATAAAACACATCAATCAAAAGGTAATTCCCCTAAATGGATTACTCATATTGTTGTTCCAATATTTAATTTGTTAATTGCACTCTTGATTGCTGGCATTGTTATTTATTTTAATGGTGATGACCCGCTTGAAGCTTTATTATTATTAATTAAAGGCGCTTTTGGTAATGATGAATTTATAGGATTTACATTATATTATACAACTAATTTTATTTTTACAGGATTAGCTGTTTCTATTGCTTTTCACTGTGGACTTTTCAATATTGGAGGAGAAGGACAAGCTTATATAGGTGGATTGGGAGTTGGACTAGTCGCTATATACTTAGGACACTTATCTCCTTTTTTTGTAATACCTTTATGTATTATTGCAGCAATAATTTTTGGCGCTAGTTGGTCATTTGTTCCTGCTTATTTGCAAGCTAAAAGAGGTAGTCATATAGTAATCACGACTATTATGTTCAATTTCTTAGCTGCAGCTTTGATGACGTATCTAATGGTTGAGATTTTAATTGAACCAGGTCAACAAGCTCCCCAATCTAGAGAATTTAACGAAAATTCCTGGCTACCCTTTATGCATGAAATTTTTGAATTTTTTGGCATTAATATATCAGTATCCTCATTAAACTTTTCATTTATTATAGCAATTATAGTTAGTGTTTTAATGTGGTTTTTTATTTGGCGAACACACTGGGGCTATGAAATAAGAACAACCGGGGCAAACCAAAAAGCAGCGATATATGCAGGTATATCACCATCTAAAAATATTATTTTAGCTATGATTATTTCTGGAGCGTTAGCAGGAATGGTTGGAATAAATGAAATAATTGGTGTACATCACCGATTAATACTTGATTTTCCTGCAGGGTTTGGTTTTGTTGGAATTGCAGTTGCGTTAATGGGTAGAAATCACCCTCTTGGTATTTTTTTTGCTGCCCTTCTTTTTGGAGCACTTTATCAAGGTGGTGCTGAATTATCATTTGATATTCCAAATATAACAAGAGATACAATGGTATTTATTCAAGGGCTTGTAATTCTTTTTTCAGGTGCAATGGAGTTTGTATTTAAACCGTATATTGAAAATATATATTTTTTTATAAAAAATAATTTAGTAAGAAATTAGATAAATATGCTTGAATACTTTACAATTTTTTCTCTTTTAATTGACTCAACATTAAGAGTAGCTACCCCGTTAATTTTTGCAGCATTAGCAGGTTTGTTTGCCGAAAGATCAGGGGTTGTAGATATAGGACTAGAAGGGAAACTGCTTGGTGCTGCTTTTGCCGCCGCCGCCGCCGCCGCCGTAACAGGATCAGCTTTTATTGGATTATTTGCTGGTATCGTATGCTCAGTATTTCTATCACTTATTCATGGTTTTGCTTGTGTAACTCACAAAGGTGATCAAGTTGTATCTGGCATGGCTATAAATATATTCGTTGCAGGAATTGGTCCTACTTTAGCCCTAGCTTGGTTTAAATTAGGGGGTCAAACCCCTCAACTGTCTGGGAATGCACGTTTCACACCATTACATTTTCCTGGCGAAGAGACTATTGCTAATATTCCTTACATTGGCTTAATTTATTCAGAAATTTTAAGTGGTCACAATATTTTTGTATATTTAGCATTCATACTTGTACCTGTTGTTTCTTGGATTGTTTACAAAACAAGGTTTGGTCTACAACTTAGAGCAGTTGGAGAGAATCCTGAAGCAGTAGACACAGCAGGAATATCTGTTGATATAATGAGATTTAAAGCTTTATTTATAACTGGATTATTATGTGGATTTGGAGGAGCTTACATTTCAATTGCGCAAAACGCAGGGTTTATAAGAAATATGTCAGCTGGTCAAGGTTTCCTTGCACTAGCAGCACTTATTTTTGGAAAATGGAAACCAGGCTTAACCTTATTTGCATGTCTTTTGTTTGCATTTACAGATGCTCTTCAAGCCAGGCTACAAGGTGTTAGCATTCCTGGTATTGGAGTCATTCCAGTACAGTTCATTCAGGCATTACCTTACGTTTTAACTGTAATACTTTTAGCAGGTTTTATTGGAAAAGCGGTTGCACCAAAAGCTAGTGGAATACCATATATTAAAGAAAGATAAAAAAATAGCAATTATGTTTAAAGAAATGTTTAAAATGGCAAAATTAGCACATAAAAATGCTTATGTACCCTACTCCGGCTTTAAAGTAGGTGTATGTATAAGATCAGCTAATGATAAATTATTTATTGGCTCCAACGTTGAAAATGCCGCATATCCCCAAAGTCAATGCGCTGAAGCATCAGCAATTGGAAGTATGATTACTAGTGGTGAAAAAATAATAAAAGAAATACTAATAATTGGTGGAAATGAAGAATTATGCACACCCTGCGGTGGATGCAGACAAAGGTTAAATGAATTTTCATCTAATCAGACAGTAATTTATCTATGTAATTCTAATGGCCTTTTAAAAACTCTTAAATTAATCGATCTTCTTCCATATTCTTTTGGACCAGATAACTTATAAACTTATGTCAGATATAATTAAATCTAAAGAAATTATAATTAAATCAATTGGTGATATTCCAAAAGTAGGAATTATTCTTGGTTCCGGACTATCCGATATAGTCTCCATGATAAAAAATAAAAAAATTATAAATTACAATAATTTACCTGGTTTCCCTAGAACATCAGTTGAGGGACATAAAGGAGAAATTATAATTGGAGAAATAAATAACACACAGGTTATATGTCTAAGCGGAAGATCACACTTTTATGAAGGTAATAATGAAGGAATGATTACACCAATAAGAACATTAAAAGAAATTGGCATTGATACTCTAGTTTTAACAAATGCCGCAGGAGGAATTAATGAAAAATTTTCTCCGGGATCTTTGATGCTAATAAATGATCATATTAATTTTCAATTTACTAACCCATTGGTTGGAATTAATAATGATAATTATGGTCCTAGGTTTCCAGATCTATCAAATGCTTACGACACTTTTTTAAATGAAGAAATAAAATTAATTGCAAAAGAATTATCTATAAATTTATATGAAGGAACATATCTAGCATGTTTAGGCCCTAATTTTGAAACTCCTGCAGAAATAAAAGCATTTAAAATATTAGGCGCTGATGCAGTTGGTATGTCAACAGTTCCTGAAGTTATATTAGCAAGACATTGTGGGATTAAGGTTATTGGCCTATCCATTATAACAAATTTAGCAGCTGGAATATCATCCAAACCTATAACCCATGAAGAAACTCTTGCAAATGCAAAAATTGCGTCTAAAAATATATTATTATTAATTAATGAATTTATTAAAAGAATTGCAAAATAAAATAATTTTGGCGGGAAAATTGAAAAATATTACTAATATAGAAAACCACCTTTCAAAGAAAAACATGGAAAAGAATTATGGAATAGATTTCACATATGATTTAATAGAAAATATAAAATCAAATAAAAGTTCAATTGAAAAACGAACTGCTTCAATGCTAGGTAGAAGAAGTATAAAAAAACAATGGCAGGCCGCATGGCTTCTTAAAGCAATAACATTACTTGATCTTACAACTCTCTCAGGTGATGATTCACCATCAAAAGTTGAAAGACTATGCTTTAAAGCAAAAAATCCATTACGTCAGGATTTAATCAGTCAATTTGGGTTTGAGAGAAATGAGATTAATGTTGCTGCAGTTTGTGTTTACCACTCACTCATTGAAAGTGCATGCAAAAAATTATTAGATACAAACATACCTGTAGCTGCTGTTTCAGCAGGTTTTCCAGCAGGTTTATCACCTTTAGAGACTAGATTAAGTGAGATATCATTATCTATACGTAATGGCGCTAAAGAAATTGATATTGTGATTGATAGAAGTAATATTTTTAAAGGTGATTGGAAAGCAATATATGCAGAAGTAAAAAGTTTTAAAGCATTATGTAAAAATATTAAGCTGAAAGCAATCATTGCAACTGGTGATATTTCAACATTTAAAAATATTTATCGAGCTAGTACAGTTTGTATGATGGCTGGTGCAGATTTCATAAAAACTTCTACTGGTAAAGAAGCCACTAATGCCACATTACCTGTAAGTTTAGTTATGGTCAGAGCAATCAGAGATTATTTTGATAATACAGGTTATAAAGTAGGTTTTAAGGCGGCAGGAGGAATTTCGTCATCAAAAGACTCATTATCATATATGATATTAATAAAAGAAGAATTAGGTAACGATTGGCTAAACCCTAGTTTATTCAGAATCGGAGCTTCAAGTTTATTAAGTGACATTGAAAGACAATTGGAGCACTTTATTACCGGAAGATATTCATCATTTAATAGGCATTCAATGAGTTAATCATGAAAATAAAAGATATATTTAATAATTTAAATTATGGACCAGCTAACGAAGAAAATGGAGTTGCATTAAAATGGTTAAAAAATAAAAACCATACTATAGAATCATTCATTAATGGGAGTTTTCATAAACCAAAATTAGGCAAATATTTTGAAAGTGTAAACCCAGCTAATGGCAAAAGTATAGCAAAAGTTGGTCTATCTACTATAGAGGATCTAGATTTTGCTGTTGAATCGGCTGGTACTGGATTAAAAATATGGCAAAATCTTAGCAATCATGAAAGGTCCAAAAAAATTTATGCACTTGCTAGGTTAATCCAAAAAAATTCAAGACTATTATCAGTTATTGAAACACTAGATAATGGTAAACCAATCAGAGAAACAAGAGATATAGATATCCCTCTAGTTGCAAGACATTTCTATCATCATGCTGGATGGGCACAAATATTTGATGAAGAATTTAAAGATTATGAATCAGTTGGAATAGTTGGCCAAATAATACCTTGGAATTTTCCACTTTTAATGCTGGCTTGGAAAATTGCGCCTGCTTTAGCTTCTGGTTGCTCAATTATTATTAAACCTGCAGAGCTTACAAGTTTATCAGCTATTTATTTTGCAGAGTTAGTACTTGAAGCTGATATACCGCCAGGTGTAATTAATATTATTACTGGAGATGGGTCTACAGGAGAATTGATTGTTAAACATTCAAAAATAAATAAAATTGCTTTTACTGGGTCTACAGAGGTAGGCCGATCAATTAGATCTTCAACTGCTGGTTCTAAAAAATCTCTTACCTTGGAATTAGGAGGTAAATCTCCTTTTATTGTTTTTGAAGATGCTGACATAGATAGCGCAATCGAAGGAGTAGTTGACTCAATATGGTTTAATCAAGGTGAAGTTTGTTGTGCAGGTTCAAGGTTACTTCTACAAGAAAGTATTTCTGAGAAATTTTTAATTAAATTAAAAAATAGAATGAATAATTTAAGAGTTGGAAATCCTCTTGATAAGTCAATTGATATTGGTGCAATAATTTCAAAAATACAACTTGATAAAATTTCATCTATTGTTAAATCAAGCAAAAAAGATGGTGCTATTGAATGGAAATCAAACTATAAACTTCCAAGTGAAGGTTTTTACTACCCACCAACTATTATCTCGAACGTTAATTCATCTTCTGATATTTCTCAAATTGAAATTTTTGGACCTGTTTTGGTTACAATGGACTTTAGAACGCCTAAAGAAGCAGTAGAATTAGCAAATAATTCTCGCTACGGTTTGGCTTCTAGTATTTGGTCAGAAAATATAAATCTTGCTCTTGATGTAGCACCTAAATTAAAGTCAGGAGTAGTTTGGATTAATTCTACAAACCTTTTTGATGCTTCATCTGGTTTTGGTGGATATAGAGAATCAGGTTTTGGTAGAGAAGGCGGGAAAGAAGGAATGTTTTCTTATGTTAAGGTTAAATCAAATTTAAATACAGAGCCTAATGACGTCTATATAAATTATCTAAATAGTAAAGATAGTAATATAAAACAATCTTCAACCGATATAGATAGAACTGCAAAGCAATTCATTGGAGGAAAACAAAAAAGACCTGATTCAGGGTACGTTTTAGAAATAAATGATTATAAAGGAGAAAAAATTACTGATGTAAGCGACGGAAATAGAAAAGATATTAGAGATGCTGTAGAAGTCGCAAATAAATCCCATGAATGGTCACTATTTACAGCACATAATAGAGCTCAAATACTATTTTACCTAGCAGAAAATTTAAGTACACGATCAACTGAATTTGAGGATAGAGTTATATCAATGACTGGAGTAGACAGAAATATTGCAAGTAAAGAAGTATCTATTTCTATATCAAGGTTATTTTATTACGGATCTTGGGCTGATAAATATGACGGTCGTGTTCATTCTACGCCAATGAGAAATGTCACAATAGCAATGAATGAACCTTTGGGTGTGCTTGGTATTATATGCCCAAAAGAGTACCCATTATTAGGGTTTATTTCCTTACTTGCACCAGCAATCTGTATGGGCAATCGAGTAATTATTATTCCATCAAACCTTCATCCATTATCTGCAACTGATTTTTATCAAGTTATTGAAACATCCGATGTACCAGATGGTGTTATAAATATAATTACAGGAGATAACTCAAAACTAATTAAAACTCTTGCTGAGCATGATACAGTTGATGGAATTTGGTATTTTGCATCTGATGGTATGTCAAAAGATATTGAATATTTTTCATCTGGTAATATGAAACAAACATGGGTAAATTATGATAAAACTATTGATTGGTTTAACCAAAATGCTCAAGGAAAAGAATTTCTAAGAAAATCTACTCAAGTAAAAAATATTTGGATACCCTATGGTGAATAGTTTTTTCCCTCAAGAAATAATTAAAAATAAAAGAGATGGTAACATTCTTACTAATAAAGAAATTGAATTTTTTATTAGAGGTATTACAGATAAAACCCTTCAGGAAAGTCAAATTGCAGCTTTTGCGATGGCAATATTTTTTCAAGGAATGAATAAATCTGAGACAGTAAGTTTAACAAAATCAATGCTAAATTCTGGTATAAAACTCGATTGGAGTAAATCTAATTTAAATGGTCCAATTGTTGATAAACATTCTACAGGGGGGGTTGGTGATAAAGTTAGTATCATTCTAGCACCCCTTCTGGCTGCTTGTGGTTGTTATGTTCCTATGATTTCAGGAAGAGGACTAGGACATACAGGAGGCACATTAGACAAATTAGATTCAATTAAAGAATACAATAGTCAACCGAATTTAGAAAAGTTTACCAGAACTGTAGAACAAGTTGGATGTGCAATTATTGGACAAACTTCAGATTTAGCTCCTGCAGATGGCACTCTTTATTCAATAAGAGATATCACTGCTACGGTAGAATCTATTCCTCTAATTACAGCTTCAATTCTATCAAAAAAATTAGCAGCCGGTTTAGAACACTTAGTTATGGATATTAAAACAGGTAATGGTGCTTTTGCATCAGATATTAAAATAGCTATTGAACTAGCAAAAACAATATCAATGGTTGCCAATGATTCAGGAGTTAAATGTACATCTTTAATAACTGACATGAATCAAGTTTTAGGAAAAACTGCTGGAAATGAAATAGAAATATTAGAGGTAATTGAACATCTTACAAATAAAAAGATAGATAAAAGATTGTTTGACGTAACAATAGCACTTTCTGCAGAACTACTACTAAGTTCAAAAATATCTAAAAATATAGAATCTGCTAAGAGTATGCTGTTAGAATCTATAGAAAATGGCAAAGCTGCGGAAAAATTTTCACAAATGGTTTATCAACTTGGAGGGCCAATTGACCTTATTGAAAAACCAAATAAATATTTAAATAACTCAAGCAAAGAAATAGATATTTTTCATCAAATACCTGGATATGTAAGTGAAATTAATACTAGAAATTTAGGTTTGGTAATAATGCAACTTGGTGGTGGTAGAAAAAAATCTTCAGATAAAATTGACCATTCTGTAGGATTAAAAAATATCGCATCTTTAGGAGAGTATGTCGATAAAAATAAACCAATATGCACAATTTTAAATAATAAAAATGATGATAACTTGATTGAAATAAAAACAAAAATTATAAATTCATTTAAAATTATAGAAAATAAAAATCAAGATTATTTAACAAATAGTTTATTTTATGAAAAATTTTAAATCAAAATATGTTGTATAGAAATGAAGAGTAATATCATTGCTGAAGTTGTCATAAAAACATCCGAATTTGAAAAAGAAGTTTCTTTTTTTGAAAATAAAGTAGGTTTTAAGCTTAAAGAAATATTTCCTGCAGATTCTCCAAAGTTTGCTCTTCTTGAAGGATTCGGTATTAATATTTTTTTAAAACTTGAAAAAAAAAATTACGAATATAATGTTACTCATATTAGAATAAAACTTGATGAAAATTCTTATAATATAAAACCAAAAATACTTATTTCTCCTGGGGGAAATAAAGTAGAATTTTATTTGAAAAAAAAATTAAATAAACTAAACTCTCCTAGTATATTTGAAATTAATCAAAATAATAAATCCTGGTCTAAAGGAAGAGCAGGAATGTTATATAGAGACTTGTTACCCTTAAGGTATGGTAATTCTGTAATTGCTTCTCATATTAAATTAGAAACTATAGGTAGGGTTAATGATAAGGTTCATTATCATGATGTAAATTTTCAGGTATTATACTGTTTAAAAGGTAAAGTTAAACTTGCTTACGAAAATCAAAAAAACTATATAATTTTTCAAACTGGTGATTGTATACTTCAGCCACCACAGATAAAACATCAAGTCATTGAAACTTATGAACCACTTGAGGTAATAGAAATAACATCTCCTGCTGAACATATTACTAAATTTGACTACAACTTAGCACTACCCAACAAGAAAAAAACATCTTATGATAAACAATCAAAATCTTCTTTTTTACATTATGTTAATAGTAATTTAGAAGGTACATCGACATTTCCTAATTTTACTGAAGAAAAAACTGGTATTTATGAAGCTAGTTCAAAATATGCAGATTTAATAATAAAAAAATCTAATTCATTAAATCAACTTGAGTTTTTACATAATAATATATTATTATTTTTTTATATCTTAGACGGTTCACTAAAGTTAATTTTAGACAATAAAGAATATCAACTAACTAAAAATCATTCTTTCGCTCTACCACCAAACAAAAGAACCTGCTTTATTACAGAAAGTAAAGTAAAATTTCTTCAATTAAGCATTCCTGGAAAAGCAGAAATAAGATTAGTTAATTAATTATAGATATATACAACCTTCTATAAATTTATTATCTAAACTTGGCTCATTAATTATAGAATCATTTAGGGAGTTAAAATAGTCTAAAGGATATAAAAAGTTTAGTAAAAAAAAACAAAAGATAAGTAATAATGAAATAAGAAAAATTTTGTTAAGATTTTTTATGTTTAATAAAATTGTCATTACTTACTCCAAATAATATATTACTATAAATCAAAAATATATTTTCATTATATGCTTTTTTTTATTTTATGCAACTAACAAGCTTTTAATTATATTATCTTGTATGACTTTAATTTGAATTAAAATTTTCAATTACAAATTAATAAGATTTATAAAGATAGTGTACTATAAAAAATTAATTGTTCTTTTATAGAAAATAGAAAGTTAATAATTTATTATTTTTATTTTAAC
>MDSW01042139.1_pt1 | contig 15405 bp, 8 predicted proteins | sample 811171 | NCBI WGS metagenome assembly MDSW01 (sample SAMN05326641, study PRJNA326480) | marine metagenome | isolation source: seawater | place: Atlantic Ocean: North West | collected 2012 | reverse complement strand
TTGTACAACGTTGTAGGGCTCATTGAACCGTGCGCTTGTGCCGTGTCCGTCTTTGTTTCCTCTCTCTCCACCTGCGATGACCGTCACGTAAGAAGGTGTGTTCGCCTCTTCTTTTGTATTGATTTTGAGGATTCGATGCCGCAAACGATCTGTTGCGTACAAAACGCCGTCCTTCGCAAAGATCCCCAGCACCGAAAACTCTGTCCGCTCACGAACCCCCACTTTTCCATGGATACGACCCACAGCAGTTGTCACGTCCATTTTGAGAAAAGACAGCTTGCGAATGAGCTGGTTTTGGGTATCTGCAATGTACAGGTTCTTATCAGGACCGATGGCAACATCTTGTGGCGAGCGAAGAAGCGCTTGTTTCGAGTCTCCGTCCAGATAACCTGCGACGCCTGTGCGGAACGTGGTCCCTTTGGAAACACCCGCGATGGTCGTGACGTTGCCCTCTTTATCGATTTTTCGAAGCGCGTGGTTTCCGGTGTCAGAGACATACACGTTACCAGCTCCATCCACAGCCAAACCAGAAGGACTCGAAAACAACGGCCCTTTTTGATTGCTCGCGGCGTCTTGGATGTGCCCATCACGCAACCCCGAAAAGAGCCCCGCAATCGTCGTGACCTGTCCATTTGGAGCGATCTTTCGAATGCGATGGTTCCCTGTATCTGCGATATATACATTGTCGTCTTGATCGATTGCGATGCCAACAGGTTGAAAAAACGTAGCGGACGAACCTTGGCCATCAGCGCTCCCTTTTGTGCCTCCAGCGAACGTCGTGAGCTTCCCATCTGGCGTCCATTTTTGGATGCGATGATTGCCTGTATCCACGATGTACACATTGCGCTTGCTATCCACAGCGATCCCTCTTGGTCCTTTGAGCGTGCCTGTCTTCACGAGCTCTGTGACTTGACCATTTGGAGCAATTTTCACAACGCGTCCGTTGCTGTCTGGAACAGGTGAAAATTCTCCTTCATCGACAACGTAGACATTTTCATCCTTATCAACAGCGACCCCCACAGGACGCGCAAACTTTACAAAGACCCCCGGTCCTGCCCCTTGCTTCTCTCCAGCAAAGAGCACAACATTTCCGCTTGGTCCAACACGAAGAACTTTTGCCTGGCCGGTGTCGACAATGTACATGACCCCCGCCGTGGAGATCGCGATCTTAGTGGGAAGCTTCAAGAACGCATTTGTCAGATAACCGTTCTCTCCATCTCCCCACAAACGTCCGGCAAAAACAGTCGCACAACCGGTTTGTCCTTCATCGATACGACCATCGCAATTGTTGTCCACACCATCACAGCTATCACCAACGCTTCCCTTGTCAGGAATACAGCCTCCCCATGTTCCACCCTCACAGCGCTGTTTGGCCTGACAAGGGAGCGTCTCACAAATACGCTCTCCTCCGGAAAAACAACTACATCCATCATTGTTCGTCCCCATGAATTGACAACGTGTTTTTGTGGGTTCGGGAACCATTTCAGGAGCTCCACCATCCGGAAGGACACGCTCTTGTCCACACGCATCATCGACCAGACCATTACAATCATCGTCTTTCTGATTGCATTCCTCCTGCCTTGGAAGGCTCTGCCCCACACACTCTCCCCACTTCCCATCTTGCGAACAGACCCTGATTCCTCCTTTACAAGCTCCCTTATTGAGGGTGTTGTCTGGACCATCATAACAAGGCTCACGTGTCCCTGGAATGCATGCTTTGCACTCACAGTCCCCCCAAAACTTTCCATCAAGACCATCAGGTTGACATGTCTGTGCGCCATTCAGACATCCAAGCCTCATCCTCGCGTCGATCGTACAGTTTCTTTTGGCCCCCTTTGTCTCACAGGCCTCTCTCTTTGCCGCAAAACACACACCTTTTTGAGCGCCTTCTTCCTTGATACAATTCCCAGTGTACCGCTGGTTGTTACACTCGCAACGCTTCTCACAAGGCGAACTATATGGATCGAGAGTTTGCGAACCAATGGAACCTTCAGCGCATACAGTGGGGGGACTACAAGCCTGCTTACTGAGCAACCCAGCACAGCAAAAACACAACAACAAACTCCAAATAATACGTCGCATACCTATCCTCTCTACAAGCATTGACTCCGTACAAACAGAGCGACACATTCGCAAAAGAAAGACCATCACAGGGCACAAACATCCAATGACCTACGATTCGGCTGCGGGCAGTTGCAATCGACATCATATACTTCAAACCACCAACAAACGCTCCGCAAGTTTTCAACGTATACATGAGAGCTGTGTTCATGGCCAGTCCTTGCTCATACAAATTTGGTGAAAAAATATTCCACATTTTCTGATTTTTTTGCGGAGCCTTGGTCTTCTCAGAAAAAGTACAGACGCCAACGTCGTTCAGAGACAATCCGCAACAAAAGGCGATGAATCCGTACATTCAACAGAGTCCACGCCCAAAAATTTGGGCGACACAGGACGTCAATCGATTCCGTCAAACGCTGTCTCCAAAACCCCCGATTACACCGAACACTTTCCACACACTCTCAAGAACTTTCCGCACATCATTCATCCGCTTGGGTCGTGAACTCTCCCATCGTGAATGTGTGACTCAAAACCGACTTTGTACGTTCAGTCAAAATACGCTATAGTGCACATGTTCTTTTTGATTTCGACGACACAACAAGACAATGGGAGTGAATAATGAAAAAAGGAATGTGGATTCTACTGACTTTTGGCCTGATGATCCCTTACGTCCAGGCTGAAACAAAAGCCAAGACAGACACATCCACAAAAGCCAAAGCTGACAAGACAGCCAAAGCAAAGGCCGACAAGCCCACCAAAGCAAAGTCAGACGGACCAAGTTGCGACGATAAAATCAGCGCGCTCAAACAAAAATACGCAAAATTGCTGGAAGAAAATAAAACGCTCAAGAGCGAGGTCGCGTCTCTCAAAGTCGGTCTCAAAAAGATGGGCGAGATGCTCCAACAGCTCGCTCCAAAGCCACCAACAAAAACAACTCCCACAAAAGTTCCTGCCAAAACAGCCCCCACAAAAGCAGCCCCTGCAAAATAATCCTCTCAAAAAGTACCCGCAGCTCAAAGACATAAACACTTTCTGCGTTTTTTCTTCCTTTTCCTGTCACTTTTCTTCCAGCCCAAACGAGTCCCCTTTGAAAACATGGTGAGCTACCACATGGGGTCAGTTCGAGAGGAAAGACTGCGGTTTCTCTTTTTGATCGAACTGACCCAGGTGGTTCAATATACAACACAACTGATTCGTTCATACTTTCCCTATCATGGCGAGTTTTCCAGTCATAAGGCTGCTGAAAGGAAGAAGCAGCTCAACACACAGGAGTCAATATCGATGACAACATCACCTCTCGCAAAATTCACGTTCGCGCTGGTCTTTGGGTTGTTCGCAAGTATCTCTTTCTCCCCTACAGCGCAGGCGTTCAAATGCCCAAACGGTCAATACGGACTGACTGTTTGTAAGAAGTGCCCAAGCAATACTTACTCAAATCGAAAACTCCTGACCGTCTTGGGCTGTAAAAAATGTCCCAAAGGAACACACTCCCGACCCGGTTCAACAAGCTGTACAGACAAGCCATGTATCATCCGATTTGGCGGACGTGCAGCGAGGTTGCCCTCTGGCAGCGCCATCTGCGACACAAAAAATGGCGACAAGGTCGTCTGTTACAGAGGAAAAGCCAAAAGAAAAGGAAAGTGTGCACCCAAGAGATGTAAGGCGAGTGGCAAAAACCTTCCACACAACTACTCCTTTTGCCAAAAGAAAGACCTGCGCACCTACAAATGCCGTTACGGTATCTGGGTCCGCGGTAACACCTGTCCCCCACAGGCATGCACTGCAAAAGATGCAAATGGTCGCAAAAAGACCTTCAAACATGGCTCCAAAGTCTGCCAAAAAGGCAAGCAATACCAATGTAAACACAGTCATTGGTTTGAGGCTGGGAAATGTACGACCTGTAGCGCCAAAGTCATGGGGACGACAAAGACATTCAAGAACGGCCAACTGGTTTGTCAAAAGAAAGTCCAGTACAAGTGCAGCACCGGTCAATGGAAAAAAACCGGCAAGACCTGTAGATAACCCCACCACACTCCTCTCCTTCTCTTCCCCTGACGTCTCGATTCGTCCGAATCCCCACGTATTCCAAGGCTCCTCTCCCTCTTCATGTTTCCACAACACGCGATTCTTTTCTCTTGACACAAAGGCTTTTTGCTCTTGAATGAGACAGTCGGTTTTTAAAGGACATAGAAAAAAAACACAAATGGTGTCACTTTTTTCCACAGTCATACGAGTCCTGTATGAGCCCAACCAGGAGAAGTGGTTTGAGTTGGTTCCATCAAACACTCTCGAAGCGTAGAGAGCGACAAGAACAACAAGTTTTCCGGCGACTGTACGAAGATGTTGCCCCGCGCCTGTTCCGACGTCTGCTGACCCAAGGTCACTCCCAAGCGACGGCAGAAGAAGCGCTTCATGAAGCCTGCATCGTCTACTGGGAACGCTTTCATGCCCCGATTGTTCGAGGCGAAACGCCACCACAGTCACCAGAGGAACCCTACTCCTGGATACTCCGGGTTGCCCGTAACAAGGCAATCGATGCACACAGGAAGACGTCCACCGCACAGGAGAACCAAGAGCATGTGAAAGAGCTGATGCATAGCCACGCGAAACGACACGGCTCACTCGCCGAGCGACAGCTTCTCCAAGAAGCGCTCGAACAATTGAGTCCACGTGACGCAGAGCTGCTCTTGTTGAGAGAATTGGAGGGTCTTAGTTATGACGAACTTGCAGAGACAATGTCACTTGAGAGAGGTTCCATCGGGACACTGCTCAGGCGCGCAAGGAGAGCTTTCCAGGACATCTACCAGTCACTCCAACAAGAATCCCCAGAGCACTCTCACAAGCCTCTCCACACTTCCCAAGGAGATGGGAAATGAGTAATGAAATTGAGCGATGGCAAGCCTATCTCGACGATGAGCTCCCCCCACAGCAGCGGCGCGCTCTCGAACAAGAATGGGTTGATATGCCAGACAAAAAGCAGGCATTTGAGGATTTCCAAGCAGAACAACAACAGCTCCACGACATCCTCTCCCCCCTCAAAGAAGATGCACAGTCATTTGATGTCCATGCACAATTTGCACGGCTGCAACCTCACCTCACAGGTGGCATTCACGAAACCTCTACAGCTTGGCAATGGTGGACAGGTGGAACCTTGGTCGCGACGTTTGCTGCTGCAATGTTGTTCTTTGTCCTCCCAAACACGACAACACAGCTCATCGATGCAGGGACTGCCCCCTCCAAACAGTGGCGTATCAAAGGATTCTCGATCCAAATGCTCCACCAACACAAAGGGCAACCACACAGCACACACACCACCAACCGTACAGTCCTCCATCCCGGTGACTTTGTGCAGTTTGCCTTCACAACCTCCGAGAGTATGCACGCGATGATCGTCTCTCTCGACGAAGAAGGCCGATGCTCTCGCTACATCCCCCTCGAACATAAAGAGAGCGTATGGCTTCAGCCCGGTAAAGGTTCGCTCCCCCAAGGTGAAGCCATCGAACTTGATGACAGCAAGGGACAAGAGCGCTTCTTCGTCCTTGTCAGCCCAAAGATGTTCACCTTCGCAGAAGTCAAACAAACGATCCTGCAAGCCTTCCAGAAGAACAACAAGCGACTGAAAGGGTTGGCTTTGTCCCACCGGGATTGGCGGGTCTTTCAAAGTGTCTTGATCACCAAACAACCCAAAAGAAGACCATGAGGAGAGCGGATTGAGATGGTGGATGGTGTGGTGCTTGTGTGGGTGGATGTTCTGTACCCACGCAGAAGCCGCAGACAAACGAATCGCGTTGCTCGTCGGACACCAACAAGGTTGGAAGGGAGAGGAGCACCTGCGCCACACAGTCACAGGCGATCTCACACCACTCAAAAAAGCGCTCGTATCTGTGGGATTTCGCGTCTACATGCTCGCCAATCGCTCACCTGAGACTGTGAGAAAAACCTTCCGCCAACTCTCCACACAAAAGATCGACACGTTCTTGTTCTATTACTCCGGACACGCAGGTCCCAAAGCCTTCCACATTGGTCCACGACGTGCAGGTCAGCCCTTCACCTACCAGGAATTTCAGCGCTTGTTTGTCCAAACGATCCGAGCCTCTCGTCGCATCGCAGTGATCGACGCATGTTTTGGTTCACGACTGTTGCGCATGTTCAAAAAAAACCGCATCATCCTCAAAGGTCCACGTCGTCGTGTCCGTCGTAACCTGATTAAGGTGCTTCAGCCGACCATCGGGAAAACACGTGGTGTCCAGCTCATCGTCTCCAGCCAAATCCACGCCTTCGAAGATCAAAAACGCCGCTCCTCCATCTTCACCCACTATATGCTCGAAGGCATCCGCGGAAAACGCGCGGCAGACGCGGATCAAGATGGCTCCATTACAGTCGCCGAGATCTTTCGTTACGCAGGCAAACGCTTCCAACAAGAGACTGGTGAAGAACCCTCCTTCTTTGATTACACGATCAAAAGCGTCACCCCCTACGGTCTCGTCCCTGCATACAACAGTTCACTCTACGTCAACGCCCGCACAACTGGGACATTATCGATCTCTGTCGGGAATTTTATCTGGAGCCAATTCAAGCCAAAGGGACGTTCCTACCGATTACGAGTCGTCTCAGGCCGTGGCAAGATCCGGCTCAAAAGAGGTAACCGCTGTTACATGCAAGACATCCACTTCCCCAAAGAGCGCGAGATCACCCTCCGCAACAAGTGGACAACCTCCCCCTGTGACACCCGATGGTTACGCAAGAAAGGATTGTTCCTCCAACCTCGCTATGAGACGCTCATGGATCGGGCACCACAGTGGAGCCTTTCGTTACTCTCAGGCTACACAGGGTGGCTCTCAGACACACGAGAGAACCACGCGGCCTTTGTCGATCTCAGCGCCTCCTGGAACCATATCCTCTCACTTGGCGTGTTGTTCTCACGAGGTGGCGCACACAACATCGTCGCCTCGGAAGGTTCGTGGTTTGATATCACACAACTTCATTTGCGTCTTGGCCTGCAATTTTCACAAGAGATTGGCGCTGTGTTTCGCTATGGCATCGGTCTCTACGCAATGGGGGGGATCTTTTTACAACATGCTCAGGCAGGAGACGCCAGCTCTCCCTCACTAGGAGGTGGCTTACAAGTATCAGCCTCCTTCCGCCTCCATACATCTTTGCGCCTGCTCATCCTCGGACGTGGCGGGATACACTGGCTTCCACTCACACAAGGCAGTGGACTCTCATTTCAGGGACACGCAGGAATAGGCATCGCATGGGACCTGTAAAAACGACAACGGCAGAACGGTTAGACACAAGGCCCGCCCCGACCGACAACAACAACGACAAAGAGGTCGGACACAAGGCCCGACCCTACTGGAAATAACAACGTGTTTGTACGTTTGCTTCGTAAAATAATGATTCAGACCATTGGATACGAGATGTTTCGACTTTTGTTGCTCTTCTTTTGTGTGTGTCTTGGTGCCATCACGTGGCTCAACTGCAAGCCATTACCGGCCTGTCTTGAAGACGCTGATTGTACACCCTATATCTGTATCCAACAGCGGTGCCTCGCTCCTTCAGAGAGCGCAAAAGAACCCCTCCCCGATTCCATTGAACCCACACAACCAGAGCCCACACAAGACACAGAGCCCACACAAGACACAGAGCCCATCCACGCCTCAACACCAGACCCCCTCGTAGAGAACCAGCCAGAGCCTCACCATGAATCCCCTGTTGAAACCGATGAGAACCCAAACGATGGAGGTCTTCGTCCTGAAGAACCCTCTCCAGAGCACACCACAGAAGAAGCGCTCGTCGAGCAGACACCCAAAGAGGAGATACGCTGGCAATCCTTTCTCAAGTGTGGTGGAGAGTGGGTATACTCTCTTCGAGACCCCAATCATTGCGGGAGCTGCGGAAATCAATGTGCACAAGGCGAGCGTTGCTGTGGTGGTCTGTGTGCGAAAGGTTCTGCGGAGGTCTGCAACGGAAAAGATGACGATTGCGACGGCACCATCGACGAAGGTCTCACGAACTGCGTGTCGACTTACGCAGGTACAGACCTCTCTGTAAATGGACCGGCGCTGTGGACACCTTTGAGTGGACCAATGGGGTTGACGGTCGACAAAAAGGGCAACGTGTACATCGCCGAACGCAATCGCTTTCGTGTGAGAAAACTCTCTCCAGATGGGTTGATGACGACGATCGCTGGATCAGGCAGGTATTCGATCGCAGGGATCGGGAAATTCCAATCCTTACCCCCTCTTTCAGTGTCTTTTCCTGGACCAACCACGTTGCGATTGAACCCGGCAGAGGACACTTTGTACGTTTTGCAAAACCCTCAAGGGATCATCTGGCGTGTGCCCCTACAAGGGACGGGGAATGCGTTATTTGTGTCTGGTCTCCATCTCAGTGTGCCGGTCCTTGACGTGACCTTCTCAACACCGACCTTCTCCTACCTTATATCGTTTGCTGGAGGTCGAATATACACCTACGACTGGGGCACACAAAAACTCACCCACTTCGCAGGCGCAGGGACAGGAACAGGTGATGGACAGAGATTGAAAGCCCGCTTTTATGACCCTTGTTGTCTGGCCCAAGACAGCAAGGGGATTGTCCATATCGCCGAGACATCTGCACATAAGATCCGCAACATTATCAATGATACGACTACCACTGTCGCAGGTTCAGGCTTTGAAGGCGCACAGAATGGCTTTGGTACACAGGCGTCTTTCTCAGAACCCCGTCAGATCGTGTTTGACAAGAGCGACCAACTTTACGTGGCAGACGCAGGCAACCATCTCATCCGCAAGCTCGCTTCATCCGGGCAAGTCTCGAACTTCGCAGGCTCATCGGCAGGATACAGTGACGGCTCTGCGCTTCAAGCCCAATTCTTTTGGCCCACAGGGATCGTACAAGATCCCCAGGGGAACACATATATCGCAGACACAGGCAATCAACTCATTCGCAAGCTCGATCCCCAAGGCAATGTCACAACCATCGCAGGTGCCCGCTCTTTTCGGGACAGTGCGCTTCATAAAATACAACTGAATGAACCGATGGGGTTGGCCTTCGACACAAAAGGGACATTGTTTGTCGCAGACGCAGAGAACCAACGTGTCCTGACATTCGACAAACAGGGGAAGACAAAGATCTTGATGGGTTCAGGTGCGCAAACCTTCTTGCGTATCGCGCCCAACAAAAAAGCCGGCCCCCTCGCGGCCAAACCCAAACACCTGTGGTTTCCAAGTGACATCGCGATCAACAAACAGGGAGACATCGCAATTGTATCGACCATCGAGAGTCGCGTTGTGCTCATCTCATCGACTGGAACATACTTTTTATGGGGAGCGTTGACAGGTACATCCGCGGTCGATGGTGGCCCCTCTGTCGCGAGGTTCCGCTACCCAAGAGGTCTAACCTATGCACAAGATGGAACGCTCTGGATCGCAGACACAGAGAACCATCAGCTCCGAAAGATCGACGCAAAGAATAAGGCTGTCACGACGATGGCAGGGACAGGTAAGGCAGGCTTTACAAACGGTGACGCCAAACAAGCTCGCTTCAATGAACCAGAGGGGCTGCTGATCGATGAAGCGAGACAGCGACTCTTTATCGCCGATACAAAGAACCACAAAATCCGCGTATACGATTTACAAAGTCAAAAGGTCTCGACCTTCGCGGGGAGCACAGAAGGATACAAAGATGGGACCGCGTCTAGCGCGCAATTCAGAACTCCGACAGGGTTGGCCTGGGGTCCGAATCGACAATCCATCTATATCGCAGACAAAGGCAATCACTCGATTCGCAAACTCACGCTCCAGGCGAATGGCGATGCGGGCACAGTCTCAACATATCTCGGAAACGGAACGCCCGGCCATGCAGATGGTACAGTGAGTGCCGCGCGCTTCAACGCCCCCTCCAGAATACGCTGGAGTCCCAGTGGTACACTCTTCATCAGTGACACCAACAACCATCTCCTCCGCACATATCACCCCTGAGTGGTATACTCCCCTTAGATTGACGTACCTCTTCGACACAACTGATGAGACTCACGGAAAGATGTGTTATACAGTGAAGACTGTTGAAACATTTGGATTTCCAAAAGAGCAAGTGATGAAGAGTCCCAAAAACATCCCCAAAGAATGGACACACCGCGAAGACCTGTGCCAAACACAGACCGCGATACTGTTCAGGTGCGCCCATCACCACACAGGGGAATCGCTGCTCTTTAAGACCTACGTAGATGAATCGATCTCACTGACCGCAAACCAGGCGCTTCGCGTCGAAGCTGACACCCTCAAGGCGCTCAAAGGACAAGGAAGCTGTGAACTACGTGAGGTGATCGAGTACCACGGCCGAGTGTTCATTGTCCTCGAAGACATCGGAGCCAGCACTCTATACAATTTACAGCAACGTGCTCCTCTCACGCTCGAAGACGCGGCACACTTTCTCTCCGCTCTTGCACACACACTCTCCCAACTTCACCGGGCTGGCTGGGTTCATCAACAACTCACCCCACAGCATATTTTGTGGCATCCAGAGTCGGCACGTTGTTTATTGTGGGGCTTTGAGCACGCCGCCCAACTTGGAGAGTGGACGGAACACATCAGTCTCCCCCTTGAAACACTCGCGTACACATCTCCAGAGCAGATCAAACGCATCAAGCGCAAAGTCGATCGACGTAGTGATTACTATATGCTCGGTGCCCTCGCATGGCATATCCTCGTCGGTCATATCCCCTTTCAACGAATGACTCCTTCACAGATGGTACAAGCCCATCTCGTCACACCGCCTCTCCCTCCACACAAAGTCAACCCCAACATCCCGCAGATGTTGTCGGAGTGGGTGCGCAAATTAATGGCCAAACAGCCCGAGCAACGTTACCAAAGTGGTACGGGATTGCTGTTTGACCTGGAGCGCTGTGTCGAAGATCTCCAGGCAGGCATCTCACGCCCTTTTGTGCTCGGGCTTCACGACGTCGCGTTTGACGTCATGTTGCCAGGACTGCTCGTGGGTCGCGAAGAGGAGATGAGTTCTCTCCTTAAAGGTGTCGAAGACATATGTGACGGTGGATACCAGATCGTGTTGGTCAGTGGTGCACCAGGGATCGGCAAATCGGCGCTGCTCGAAGCCCTTCAAAAAAAACTCCAGTCCTCTTCTGTCCGCATGGTCACAGGAAAATTTGAGCTGCAGTCAGGCACACCTTCACATGGGTTGCAGAACGCCCTACGCGACCTCGTCGAACAGATCATGTCTGAGAGTCTACCGCGACAACTTTACTGGCGCGCCAAACTCACAAAAGCCTTAGAAGGCAAACACCAGAGCCTCTTCTCCTTGCTCCCAGAGCTGCAACACCTCCTCGACGAGACCACACCCCTTCCATCCCTGCAGCCCGAAGAAGAACGCATCCGACTACGTACTGCATTCTCCCTGTTTTTGCAGACCCTCTCGGGGACACGTCATCCCCTGATACTGTGCCTCGATGACATCCAATGGGCAGATGAACAAACACTCGACCTGATAGAGTTTTTGAGCGCCTCAAAGCAGCACAAGGGGTTGATGCTTGTGTTGAGCTATCGGGAGCCTGTCCTCGCGCTCTCACATCGACACATCCGCTTTCTCGAATACATCCGCCAACAAGAGACGACATGCGCCCATCACCCACTCTCTCCACTGGTAGCAGAAGATATCGTAGGGATTCTGCAAAGTAAGGTCCCTCGCTCCACACGAGACATCCACTCTCTCGCGACACTGCTCAAGCAAAAAAGTGGCGGAAGCCCGTTCTTTTTGGGGGTGATGTTGCGAAGGTTGAGTGAAGAAGGTCTACTGCGCATTGGACAGGAAGGCTGGGAGTGGGATGAAGCAGCCATTGTCAGCGCTGAGATCACGGAGAACGTCGTCGAGCTGCTCCTCTCCTCTCTCAACCAACTCCCCACAACAAGCAAAGACGCGCTCCATCTGTTGGCCTGTCTCGGACGACAATCGACACAACCCCTCCTCGCGATGCTTTTGGGACTCTCCCAGGATGACCTCCAGCAGGCCCTCCATCCGCTTCTCACACAGCACCTAATCGCCTTTAGCTCGACAACATCGAAGGTGCAACATGAAGAGCGCGTGCTCCACTTTACACACGATCGTATCCAAGAAGCCGCTTACGCACTCAAATCCGTTTCAGAGAGAGAACACACACATTTACAGATAGGACGGCAGCTTCTGGCCTTGCACCAAGCCGGCCAACACGAGATCAGCTTATTCGACGCAGTGCGTCACTTACGGGCCGCAGGAGCACAACTTAACGCGCCACAAGAACGCCTTCAGTTAGCACAACTCGCCGGAGAAGTCGGAGCGCAAACCCGTCGCGCAGGAGCCTACCAGTCCACTGTTGAGATCTTAGAGTGGGGACTCGGGCTGCTTGGTCCAAAGCGCTGGCAAGATCACTACGACCTGAGCATCAAGTTGACCACGATGCTCCTCAACGTCGCCGAAACTCTCCAAAGCAAGGAAGCTCTCGACACACACACAGCGGCAATTCTTCAACATGGACGCACACTCATCGAGCAATATCCAGGCTGGAAGATCCGTATCATGGAGAAGATACTGGCCTCTAAACTCGATGAAGCGCTCACAATCGCCAACGACTTCTTTCGCAAAGCAGGCGAGTCCGCGTTCAAACAAACCGGAACGTTCGCATTTATCATGCTGCTCCTGCGAACATTCTTTTCATGGTGGCGCAAAGAGCCTGCAGACTTGACCACGATCCCTCTGTCTCAAGACCCGCTTTTTCACGCATACACCGAGCTAAAAACAATTTTGACCCCAGTCTTTATCAAGAAAGGAATCCGCACGACGCTCATCGAAAGTATGCGCGATATTCACTTGCTCTCCAGACGTGGCATCACCCCCTTTAACACACAAACGATGGTCGGGCTTGGCATGTTTATGGTCATGAGTAAACGTTGCTTTGCGCAAGCAGAGGAGTACGGTATTGCCGCGCTTCAATCGCTCGAAAAGACAGGAACACAAGAACAAAAACCAGGGGTCTTGGTCACCTCCTGCATCGGCTTACTCCCCTACACACAGCCACTGCCTGCGCTGAGTCAGGAGATGCTCCGTATCCATCAGCTCGGTCCAACACTCGGTGATAACTTCTACGCGGCGGTCGCGACAGGCTGGAAGGATATCATCGACTATATGAGCGGTGTCCCTCTTCACATCCTCGACAAACAAATCGCAGAGAGTCGCCAATTCCAGCGACAACACCGCATCTCATTGACGATGCAACACAGCAACGCTGTCGCAGCATGTCTCTCTGCCCTGATCGCCCCTACACCTCCTTCACTTCCTCATCAACCTCTCGAAGACAACGATGCTATCAAAGGTATACAAAGCGAATTGTACCTCCCGCTCTTCCGCTTACAACTTTGCCTGCTCTTTGGAGGGGATGGACTCTCCCACATCAAGGCCGCACAAAAAGAACTCCAGGCTCCTGTCGCAGCGCTCTTCCGAAGTCCTTTCTCAACGTACGCACTCATCGCCTTGTACCGTATCATCCAACAAGATGATTCTCGCAAAAAAGAAGCCAAACGTCTGCGCAAACCCTTTCACAAACACCTCACACGTATGGTCAAGCTCGCCCCAAATAAACGGATGTACAGAAAGCACTGGGTCGATGGCGCAGCCCATGCAGCCTCAGGGCAACCTCTGCGAGCGATTGGCCCTTATGCACAAGCCGTCGAACAAGCCAAACAGGCGGGATTCCTCCAAGATGCCGCTCTTATCGCAGAGGATCTCTCTTCAGTCTACGCAGCCGTTGGGAACACAAAACTCTCCCACATGTACCTGAAGGAAGCCTTCTCCATGTACAAAGTCTGGGGAGCGACCGCCAAACTCCAACAACTCAAACATAAGCATCCCGCTCTCGACACTTCTCCACACGAGGACACAGCACAACACACCCCAGGCTCTGGTATTCACCTCTTCCAACGCTCTGTCAGTCAGGACGATCTGGATCTCGACGTCCTCCTCGACGCCTCCAACTTGTTCGCCCAAGAAGCCCAACTCGACGCTCTTTACGCACAGTGGATGCGCTTTCTCAACCAAGACAAGCAACTACAATCAGGATTGCTCCTCATCCACGAAGCCGAACATTGGGTCCTCACTGCACGCTTTGCTCAGACAGAAGATGACTCAAGTCCCATCGCACAGAGCGTCCAACTTTCACATGATACAGTCGATATGCCCGGTACAATTCTCTCTCATGTGATAGAAACACAGGCCCCCTTTGTCTCCAACACCCCCCAACAATCCAGCTTCTTCGAAGACTCTCCCTACCTCCTCCAACACACGCCTGCTTCGATCTTTTGCCTCCCACTGCTCATTCAGGGACAAACGCAAGGCATCCTCTACCTGGAAAACCGAGAGACATCACATGTCTTTACACCTGAACGACAAAGGTTTGTCGAGCTGCTCACCACGCAAGCGGCCATCTGTATCCACCATCTGCGCACAACCCCAAAACAAACAGCTTCGATGCATCAACAAAGGCATACACCCGCAGCAGTCGCGCACCTGACGCCTTCTATCACACCTCAACATCCCAACACGCTCGCCATCGAATCATCGAAACAACTCACACCTCCCTCCGAAGCCCCCAGCCAACTCATCGACGCCCACATCGGCGAATGGCAAATCTTATACCCCATCGGACAAGGTGGTATGTCCACAGTCTACCGCGCCGCTCACCGTTCGACCGGACGCCCTGCCGCACTCAAGATCTTGTCTCCGGCCCACAACACCACACGCGGTCGCGTCAAGCGCTTCGAACGAGAAGCACAAACACTCGCGTCCCTCGCCCATCCCAACATCGTAGAGATCTATGATTTTGACCGTCACCCTCAACACGGCTACTTTATGGCGCTCGAATACCTCGAAGGACAGGACCTTCGCGCCCTCATCAAACAATGCGCCCCGCTCCCATTGGGTTGGATTCTCAGCATCTCAGGACCTCTATGTGATGCCTTGCAAACCGTCCACAACACAGGCATCATCCACAGAGACCTCAAACCTTCCAATATCTTCTTGTGTGTTGACGATGAAGGTATGCCTATCGTCAAATTGTTGGACTTTGGCGTCGCCGACCTCCAAAACGAAGACACACAGCTCACCACAACAGGCGCAATTATTGGTACACCAGGTTATCTCGCCCCCGAACAGCTCGGTGAGCACAAACATCTATCTCCTGCGACCGATCTTTACGCGCTCGGCGTGATATGGTTTGAGCTGCTCACAGGACAACATCCCCTCGGTCATGGTTCGCATATTGAAATGTTCGTACGGATCTTGCAAGAAAAGCCGACCCTC
>MDSW01038966.1_pt1 | contig 15406 bp, 12 predicted proteins | sample 811171 | NCBI WGS metagenome assembly MDSW01 (sample SAMN05326641, study PRJNA326480) | marine metagenome | isolation source: seawater | place: Atlantic Ocean: North West | collected 2012 | reverse complement strand
TTAAGTGATAGATACTCGCAATATGGAGAGATACGACCAAAGGGTCCTGCGATTGTTATCGAACGTACTGAGATAACCGGCTGGAAAGCTTAATTTCCTCTAGTGGTGGGCGATGAAGAAAGCTGACCTCCGCTCAGGGCCGACAACGCGCAACCCAGGACGACGGTGGTCACGGTCAGCGTCACCCCTCCGAGGATCAGAAAAGATACAACCATTTGTGTCATGACAGCCTGTAGTGGCGCTACGCCTGCGAGAAGCATCCCTGTCATCGTCCCAGGCAATAACACCAAGCCGACCATGCGCATTCGCTCAATCGGTGGCGTCAAAGCAATTTTCACTGCTGTTGCGACCTGTGGCCGGATAGCGGCGCGCTGTCGAAACCCTAAAGCCAGCATTGCCTCAATTTGACCGCGCTCCTCGCGCACCAACTCGGCGAATCTTGCTGCACCCGCTGAGGTGGCGGGGAGTGTATTTCCCAGCACTATGCCAGCCATAGGTACCAACGTTGATGGTTCAAGCGGAAGCACTCCAAAACAAAAAACGACGACTAAGGCTGCGGCAACAGGGACACTCACCGCCAAGGCTGAAAGAAGGATAGAAGGCCGGTTAGTTCCTAAATCTGCTGTTCGTCGGCGCACCAGTTGGGTCGCGAAGAGGATCATGGCCGAGCACCAGATCCAGCCCCAAGCGATGTGTGCATCAGGCTTGAGTGCAGGAACCAGCAAAGCTCCTGCCATGAGTAGCTGAATCACCGACCGAATCGAACTAATCGAGATAGAAGGAATAAGACCAAGATCAAAACGCCAGGAAGCGAAAAGTGTTAGGGAAACCAAACCAGCAGCGGCGACGACCCCCCAAGGTGAAACGGTCGCTGTTGCCGAACAAATCCTGAGCATGGTGTGAATCTACGCTTAGGAGAAGAAACTTTACTAGGACGCTATTTGAGAATTATTTATTTCTAGCGCCCTCGGCAGGATTCGAACCTGCGCTCATGGCTCCGGAAGCCACTGCTCTATCCCCTGAGCTACGAGGGCGGGTAAGCGAATGTATCGCTTTCCGAAGAACCCTCCACACAGCAAGTTATTTAACCACCTCGATAAGTCGCTTCGAGTCAGGAGGGTCTCGGCGGTACAGTCAAGTTTGTCTTGTCGTCTTTGTAGTTACAAGATGCCCATCCTGACCTACAGGGAGCGAGCTCGTGATCACCGAAGTCTTGTCAGCAGCCTTGATGGACTCTTTAAGAGAGTCAAAAATTGAAGTTGCTGTAAACGAGATCCAGATGGAACGCCCTTCGCTGCGTGATCACGGAGATTGGTCTTCCAATATCTCCTTGGTGATATCTAAGAAAGCGGGCCGAAATCCTCGAGAGTTGGCGACCGAGTTAGTTGAAGCAATTGAACGGTTTTCGAATCCTCTAATTGAGAGGATGGAGGTTGCAGGTCCAGGCTTCATTAATTTTTATCTTTCACCTCGGTGGTTGCATGACGTGATGCTCGAAGTTCTAGGAGAAGGCGAAGAAGGTTATTCGCGCCTAGAGATAGGAAAAGACGAATCGATAAATCTTGAATTCGTATCCGCTAATCCGACTGGCCCACTTCATGCTGGAGGTGGGCGCTGGGGCGCTTATGGAGATAGTCTCGCTCGCATATTTCGTCGTTGCGGTTATCAAACATTCACCGAGTACTACGTGAACGATCGGGGGCTTCAAACCGAGCTGTTTGGAGCTTCGTTACTGTCTCGTCAAAATGGCACTGATCTTCCAGAGGATGGTTATGCGGGAGAATACGTAGCCGAATGGGCTTCGGAAATGCCTCTTGATGTGGATCCTGTCGTATGGGGTCGAAAAAGAGCTCTAGCTGATGTTGAGCAATCGTTGGCTTTGATGAATGTTGAATTTGACCACTGGGCAAGCGAAACGGATCTAGTCGAGTCTGGAGCCATGGAAGCGGCGCTGGCGGACCTCAAGGCTGGGGGATGGATCGATGAGAAAGATGGGGCGACATGGTTAAGGACCTCCGAATTCGGCGATGAGAAAGACCGGGTCCTAATTAAAAGCGACGGTGAACCTACCTACTTTGTTCCGGATATTGCTTATCATCACGAAAAGTTTGAACGCGGAGCCCTTGTGATTGATGTTCTAGGGGCAGACCATCATGGTTATGTCCCTCGTATGGCGGCTGCGATGCAAATGTTGGGACACCAACCGGAATCATACGAAGCCATCATTGGCCAAAATGTGACTCTGGTTAAAGATGGCCAAGAGATCAAGCTTTCGAAACGTACTGGAACAATGGTTGAAGTCAGCGAGTTAATCGAAGCGGTTGGACCCGATGTAGCTCGCTTTGCCTATTTGCTTCAATCCATTGATTCTCGGCAAACTATCGATATTGACGTGCTCTCCAAGCAAGCAAATGAAAACCCTGTCTATTACGTCCAATACGCACATGCGCGCATAGCTTCCGTTGGACGTGAAGCTGCTAGCCGTGGGATAGAGCGAGCTGCTTTAGATTCGGTTGATGTAGGGCTTTTGACGCATGATCGGGAATTAGAGGTTCTTCGTTATCTGTCAACGTTGCCTGAGATTCTTGAAATTGCTGCTCGGGACAGGGCCCCTCACCGAGTAGCCACATGGCTTCGTGAATTCGCAGCAGCTTTTCATGGTTTCTACCATGATTGTCCAGTTCTCAGATCTGATGTTGACGCCGGCATTCAACAAGCGAGGCTTTGGTTGGTTGAATCAGCCCGTGTTGGCTTCGCTATCGGCCTGGATCTGCTGGGCCTTACGGCCCCGGAACAAATGTGAGAAGGGTCTCATGAACAAACCAGAAAAATTTAATGAGCCGATTCCGTTATCGCTTCTGCCTGATTCTGCGCAAGTTGGTTCCAAAGGAGAGTTGCAAATAGGTGGCTTAGCAGTTGACGATCTGGCGAACGAATATGGAACACCGTTATTTATCTATGATGAGGACCACCTCCGTTCGAGATGTCGCGAGGCTCTAAGCGCACTCGGCGCCGGCACCGCGTACGCAGGAAAAGCTTTTCTCTGTGTTGCAATGGCAAGGCTGGTTACCGAAGAAGGGCTTCACCTCGATGTAGCAAGTGAGGGTGAGCTTCGAACCGCGATATTGGCGAAGGTTCCTGGGGAACGTATCGTCATGCACGGAAACAACAAATCAATGGATGAGCTTTCTCTAGCGCGCTCCTATGGTGTTGGGCGAGTCGTAGTTGACTCATTCGACGAACTTCGCCGACTTCGAGAACTCCACGATCAAGACGGCATCATTTCTCCAATTTTGTTGAGAGTGACGCCAGGAGTTGAAGCTCACACGCATGAATATGTCTCGACTGGCCAGAACGACTCTAAGTTTGGATTCGGCTTGGAGTCTGGTGCAGCGGCGGCGGCGGTCGAAGAGTGCAAAGCTAATTCCGGTGTCAACTTGGTGGGTATCCACCAACACATTGGGAGCCAGGTATTTAGAGTTGACAGTTTTGCTCGAGCCCTCGAAGTAGTTGTCAGGTTTTCGGAGCCACTCGGGTTGCCTGAACTATCTGTTGGTGGAGGCCTGGGTGTCGCATACCTCGAATCGGAGTCGGCGCCGTCGATTACTGAATGGGGTGAGATGCTGCATCAAGCTTGCGACAGCCTCGGAGTCCAAGCTCGAGTTTCTGCCGAGCCTGGGAGGTCGATTGCAGCTCAGGCGGGAGTAACTGTTTATTCCATAGGAACTATTAAAGAACTCCCCGACATACGGACCTACATGGCAGTCGATGGAGGTTTCGGTGATAATCCACGTCCCATGCTATATGGCAGCGGATACACGGCATTCGTGCCGAGCAGAGTTACGGAGGCGAGAAACGCTGTAGCCCGGATTGTCGGAAAGCATTGCGAGTCAAGTGATGTGATTGTTCGAGAAGCTTGTTTGCCAGACAATCTGAGAGTAGGAGATTTTTTAGCAACCCCAGTAACAGGGGCTTACGGATATTCGATGGCTAGCACTTATAACCGGATGCCGCGTCCGCCGGTAATCTTTGTCTCCAATGGCGAATCGCGACTGGTGATTCGTGGGGAATCCGTGGAAGATCTGATGACTTTGGATGTCGACTGATTAGCTATTTTCTTTTTGGTTCATCTGTCGTAGTGAACAATCGACCCTAAGAAGAGGCGCTTCGACCGGTACGGTTGGAGTTATGCAGTCGGAATCAGATTCAACAATCCGCGTAGGGCTCCTAGGTTGCGGAACAGTTGGTGGCGCCCTAGCCAGAATTATTCATAATGACGCGGATCGAATAGCAGCGCGTACTGGAATTCGACTCGAGTTGGCAGGGATAGCGGTTCGAAACTTGTCTGCTGACCGAGAAGCCGGTATCCCTCAAAAACTTTTTACTCGTGATGCTCCAGGGCTCGTTAACTCTCCGATGGTTGATGTGGTTGTTGAAACTATTGGTGGAATAGAACCGGCTCGTCAACTGGTTATTGACTCGCTTAAATCAGGAAAGCCGGTGATTACAGCCAATAAAGAATTGGTTGCCAACGTTGGCCAAGAACTTTTTGAAGCTGCTGCTACGGGTGGCGTTGATCTCTTTTTCGAGGCGGCAGTAGCAGGTGGAGTCCCTTTGATCCGAGTTCTGCGAGAATCTCTTGCCGGGGAACAAATACGCCGCGTCATGGGGATCGTTAATGGAACAACCAACTTTATTTTGACGAAGATGACTGAAGACGGCGCCGACTATGCCGACGTTCTTGCTGAGGCACAGAACCTCGGTTTTGCCGAAGCGGACCCAACTGCCGATGTCGAAGGCGGCGATGCGGCTGCTAAAGCAGCAATTCTGGCAACCATAGCGTTTGGGGCGAAAGTAGTTGCCGGTGATGTCTACCAAGAGGGTATAAGTCAAATTTCCAAGGACGATATAGCTGCTGCATCGCATATGGGACACGTCATTAAATTACTAGCGGTAGCAGAGTCGGATGGTGAGCAAGTAGCTGTAAGAGTTCATCCGACGATGGTGTCTAAAAATCACCCATTAGCGGCAGTTCGAGAAAGCTTCAACGCTGTGTTCCTGGAGGGCTCCGAGGTGGGTAATCTCATGCTTTACGGCCGCGGTGCTGGCGGAGGGCCGACGGCCTCGGCAATCCTTGGAGACGTCATCTCTGCTGCGAGAAACCTTCAACAGGGAGTATCGAGCGACATGGGGTTGCTGTCGGATTTCCCCATTCGAGCTATCGATGAGACCAGTAGCGCATTTTATCTTCAGCTAGATGTCGAAGATCGGCCAGGCGTTTTGGCTGCCGTAGCCAGCGTCTTTGGCGAGCACGGTGTTTCAATCCAGTCGATGGAGCAACAAGGCCACGGAGCAATAGCTCATCTGGTATTCATTACCCATGAGGCACGCGAAGCTGACCTCCAGTCGACATTACGTGAGTTGCGGAACTTAGAAGAGGTTCGTGACATAGGGGCCTTAATTCGGGTTATAGCTGAATAGTTACGCAGGAGATTGTTCGACAGTGAAGTATCAGAGCACGCGCGGTGAAGCGCCGGTTCTTGAATTTAGTGATGCCCTGCTGGCTGGGTTAGCAGTTGATGGTGGGCTCTACGTTCCGGTTGAGTTTCCTACTATCACTGCGGCTGATCTTCGTTCCTTTGCCGAAATGTCATACAGCGAGATAGCGACGCGAGTTTTAGAACCTTTTGTTTCGCCCTCAATCGATTCGAACGATCTGGGGAACATGATTGAAGATTCATACTCAACATTTCGTCACCCCGACGTGGTCCCAGTGAAGCCGTTGCCGGCCGAAATTGGCGACGATCGCTTCTTAGCAGAACTCTATTGGGGGCCTACCTTTTCGTTCAAAGATGTAGCGCTTCAACTATTAGGGCGACTATTCGAATATGAACTAACCAAACGTGACTCAGGTGTGACGATTGTTGGTGCTACTTCGGGGGATACGGGTAGTGCAGCAATCGAAGCCTGTAAAGACCGAAGCGGGATTGAGCTTGTAATGCTTCACCCTCGCGGGCGTGTTTCGGATGTGCAACGACGACAAATGACCACGGTAGCGAGCCCCAATATTCACAACGTCGCTATCGATGGAACCTTTGATGACTGTCAGGACTTGGTTAAGGCAATGTTCTCTGACCTTCAATTCCGTCAGCGGCACAAGTTAGCTGCGGTCAACAGCATCAATTGGGCCCGAGTTGCTGCTCAAACGGTCTACTACTTCACAACAGCGACTCGAATAGCTGGGCCGAACCAGCCAATTTCTTTCTGTGTTCCAACCGGCAATTTTGGCAACATACTGGCTGGATATATTGCCTCCCAGATGGGTTTGCCAATTAACAGATTGATAATCGCAAGTAACCACAACGATATTTTGACTCGGACACTCTCTTCAGGGGTAATGAAAATTCAGGACGTTGAGCCATCGACAAGTCCGGCAATGGACATCCAAGTATCCAGTAATTTTGAACGTCTGCTCTTTGATCTAAGTAACAGCGATTTTGTTTGGCTGGCAGCGGCGATGCGCGACTTTCGTTCCTCTGGTTCGATGACGCTCCAGAAAGCAGTAGCTAAACGAATGCGAAACTTATTTGATGCAGATCGAGTCTCTGAAACCGAGGTACAAAAAGAAATCTCTAGCCTCTACTCGACTCAAAAAGAATTCTTAGACCCGCACACTGCTGTTGGGGTCCATGTGATCCGGGGAATGAAATCACTCGATGGGCCGGCAGCGGTAATGGCGACAGCCCATCCAGCCAAATTCAACACTGTTGTCGAGGAAGCTACAGGAGTCGCTGTCCCGCAACCCGTTGAAATTGCTGAACTGATGCATAAAACGGAACGCTGTGTCGATTTACCTAACGAGCTCTCGGCTGTTATGGATTTTGTTTCTGCTGCATCCACGATTTGAGAATCGTCATAACGTTGTGAGTGGCCCTGCCGTGTGAGTAGCCTGCAGCCACCGTTCTTTTGCTCACGCCCTTGGTGAATCGGGCAACCGAATCTGGTCGGCGACTGCCGGCCCGACCTAGATGAGCGGCCCGAAACGACATCCCGGCGCATCCATCTGCTCCGAGACTAAGAGGATTAAATGTCAGACCAGCCAGACCGAGCGCTTCTTGAAGCAAAGTCTCGGGACGATCTAGTAGTTATGGCAGGCGCTCTAGGAATTGAAATTGCCCCTCGAGCGCGGAAAGCCACCATCATCGACGACCTTTTGAAAGGACCGTCAGTTGGTCAAGAAGCCGCGGAGGCTGAAGTCTCTACTCGACGGGTTAGACGCACAGCTGAATCAGATGGTGCAGATGTGGTTCAAACTGAACTGGCCAACACCCCCGAGGGTTCGTCTCTCAATGAAGATGAAGTTCAGAAAGGCGGAGAAGGGGTAACTAAATCAGATAGCGATAGTGAAGATGCAGGCGTTGGGGAACCTGGTAATCGTCGTCGTCGTCGTCGTGGACGCGACCGAGATAAAGATGACAACTGGCAGGGGGATCCGGTCGAATGTGAGGGAATTCTTGATCTCCGAGACGAGGGGTACGGATTTCTGCGGACTAGAGGGCCGCTACCTTCTAACGACGATGTTTATGTAGCTGCGAAACAAGTTCGAACTCATGGGTTAAGAAAGGGAGACATCGTTAAGGGGGCGAGTCGACCTGCTGCGCGGAACGAAAAAAACCCTGCGTTGGTGCAAATCGACGAAATTAACGGATCCCAACCGGGTGACACACGTGAGAGGCATTTGTTTGAAGATCTCAAAGCCATACACCCTCGAGAGGCTTTGAATCTAGAACTTGCTGGAGCAGAAAATTGCACTGCCCGAGTTGTAGACCTTGTTGCACCTATTGGTAAAGGTCAGCGCGGGCTCATTGTTTCGCCACCTGAATGTGGGAAAACATCCACCATCAGGGAGCTAGCTGTTGCCTTGGAAACCAACCACCCAGACCTTCACTTGATTGTCCTGTTGATTGATGAGCGACCTGAAGAGGTCACTGAGATTGCAGATGTAGTTGAAGGTGAAGTCTTGGCGTCAACCTTCGATAGGCCAGCTGAAGAGCACATCCAGGTAGCAGAACTGACGTTAGAACGTGCGAAAAGAATGGTGGAAGGTGGCTTAGACGTCGTAATTCTTGTCGACGGCCTTAGCCGACTGGCAAGGGCTTACAACATGGCAGCGCCTGGCAATGGCAAAGTACTGGTTGAAGGGGTGGCAGCGGGAGCCTTATATCCGCCGAAACGTTTCTTCGGCGCCGCCCGAGCTCTGGAAGAAGGCGGATCGTTAACAGTTATGGCCACTGCCGCTATCGAAACTGGTTGGCACTTGGATGAAATGATCCTTGAATCACTGCAAGGAACAGCTAACTCTTTGGTGCGTCTTGATCGGAGAGCCGCTGATCGACGGGTGTATCCCGCCATCGATTTGGTTGCATCTTGCACACGTGAACTCCACCGGCTTAAAGGTGATGACCGGGCCTTAGCTGGACAGGCCCTTGCAGATGCTCTAATCGCAATCGAAGACGAGGAACCGGGTTCAGCGATTGACTGGGTATTGGAGCAAATCAATGCGACCAGCTCCAATCAACAAATCCTTGCCCAATTGGCAGTATCGAGAGACAGCTAGTCGTCATTAGAAAGAGATGGCAGGGAATTGTGTCCTACGGTGTGCGATTCGTGGAAGTACCCGCCAGAATGGTTGAATCATGAAAAGTGATATCCACCCCAATTACCGACCGGTCGTATTTCGCGACGCTGGTGCTGAGTTTTCCTTCATCACCCAATCAACAGTAGAAACCAGTGACACGGTTGTTTGGGAGGATGGCACCGAGTACCCGCTTGTCACGGTCGAACTGTCCAGCGCCAGTCATCCATTCTTTACAGGACAAATGAAGATCGTGGATACAGCCGGACGAGTAGAAAGATTCGAACGGCGCTATGGGCGTCGTCGTGGTTCAGAACAGAACTCTGACGAGGGCGAAGAATAAGTCGACTAGTGGCGCTAGACCCGGAACGCCGCCGTCAATTACACGCGATGAAGCTCCGCTCAATCGTGAGCGCTCACTTGGAGTTGTCGATAGAAGAACTGCTGGGAACCGACGACGGCGCATCAGCGAAGCTGAGCGACGGCAGCGTTGCTGTCCTCGCCGAGGAGCGCCACAATCGAGCTCTAGGCGGAGCGTTAGCTTCGTCAGCTCGTTCAACGGCTGATGAAATCCATTTATTCACCACGGGAGCCGGAAACATATTGGCGCGCCGCGCTTCTCTGTTTTCTGGGCCGATCACAGTTCTGGAAATTGAAGACGACCAGATAAAAGAGGCTACGCCTGCTGAACCGCTAGCTGAAACAAAATCTGCAGGTGCAGCCGAGCTAATCGCAACGTTAGAAGAGTCAGGTCTTGACGTGATCTTCGAACACGGTGTGACCGTCGGGGAAGTTGAGGGCCTCGAAGTCGCAAGAATTGTCTCGGGCGAAAACGGAGATCGTATTGATGTTGGAGTAGGTGCGCACGATCGAGAAGCATTCGGGCTCCTTTATGGAGAACTACCCACAGCACAAGCGATCCAGCAAGTAGCCAATGTTGTACGAACACACCGCGCACCCGGCGCCGAACCTCATCCGCTAAATCGTCTTGGCTCTGAACGGTGGTTGAGGGCGCATCTTATCTCTCAGCCCGAAAGGGTCGGTATGAGGCGGCTTTCTGCTGCAGCACCTCCCGTCCAAAGAACGAACTTGAAAGAGGCGGTTCCGGCGGTTGCAAGAGGTGTGTCGTTAGATGGGCGAGATACCGTTATTGTTTCCGCAGTCGGCATCGATCTGGATCTAGTGCCCTTTGCTGCGGATGCTCGACTCCTACACGACCCCAAAGCTGAATTAAAGATCGCCGTTCCTCAACGCGACGCACACAAAATTTTGAAAGACCTAGTCGACCGGCTTATTGATCCAGCCGAGATAATTGAGATCGAAGATGGTTGGCGCGAATGGACCACCTCTCCGTCGGTACCCTGAGAGCGTGCTGGATCGTTTACTGGAGTTAGAAGAAGAGATGACTCATGTTGAGTCTCAGCTCGGGGATCCGCAAGTTACCTCTGACCGGGATCGCTTCATCGAAGTAAGTCGACGTCACTCTCAACTCACGGAAATGATTGAAGTTGGGTCCGCGTGGAGGACAGCTTTAGAAGATGCCGCGGTTGCTAGGGAAATCGGTGAAGCTAGTAGCGGCGACGAAGTAGTCGAAGCCAAAGAGATGGAAATAGCGGCCTTGGCGGAAGCTGAAGCCCTCGAAGATAAGTTCAGATTTTTGTTACTACCCCGCGACCCAAACGATGATCGAAATGTGATCGTTGAAATAAGAGGAGCCGAGGGGGGAGAAGAAGCGAATCTCTGGGCTCGCGATCTTTTCGAAATGTATCGTTCGTACTTAAATGCCAAGGGTTGGGGTTTAGAGGTTCTTGGCAGCCACTTCAGTGATATGGGCGGCTACACCGATATCGCTTTTTTGGTAAAGGGTGATGGTGTTTGGAGTCATCTAAAACACGAGGGTGGCCCGCATCGCGTGCAACGAGTTCCAGCAACAGAATCACAGGGCCGAGTTCACACGTCCTCGGCCGCAGTAACGGTGCTACCAGAAGCAGATGAAGTGGAAGTAGATATTGACCCCAATGACCTGGAGATAGACACGTATCGCTCATCTGGGCCGGGTGGTCAGTCCGTGAACACAACTGATTCAGCGGTTCGGGTGACTCACTTGCCGACCGGTCTGGTGGTATCGATGCAAGATGAAAAAAGTCAGCTGCAAAATAAAGCGAAAGCCTTGCGGGTCTTACGAGCTCGCCTTTTGAGACTTCGACAAGAGGAGCAAGCCTCGAGTCAGGCAGCTCAAAAGCGCGATCAAATTAAAAGTGGTGGACGGGCTGAAAAAATTCGTACCTACAATTTTAAGGAGAGTCGAGTAACTGACCATCGCATTGGATTGACTCTCTACAAATTAGAACGCGTGCTAGCGGGGGGCCTTGATGAGGTAGTGAAACCACTCATGCTTCATGAACGTGCGCAACAGCTTGAGGCTGGAAATGGCGAAACTGGAAGATAGTTCCGATAGCACTCTGACACTTGCGCAGTTACATAGGGAAGTTCTGGGAAGACTTCGAGCCGCCCATGTTGATGACGCAGAATTGAGTGCCCGCCGAATTTTAGAGGAAACTACGGGCATCGATGTTGGTCAGTTCCCAGCAGAGGAAGGCCAGTTGATGAATCGACGAACGGTCGTCCGAACAGATTCCTTAACGGCAAGAAGAGTTCTCGGGGAGCCATTGCAATACGTGATCGGTAGTTGGCAATTTCGTTATCTTGATCTTGCAGTAGACCGAAGGGCGTTAATTCCTAGACCTGAGACCGAAGAAGTTGTTGGTCAAGCGATCGAGATACTGACTCGAAAGAACAAAAATGTTGACGGAAAACCGTCAATCGTTGCGGACTTAGGAACTGGAACTGGTGCGATTGCGTTATCGATAGCTCAAGAAGTTTTGGATGCACAGGTCTATGCCACTGACATATCTCAAGAAGCCCTCGCTTTAGCCAGATCTAACCTTGCGGGTTTAGGACGTGCAGCGGCAAGAGTTCAATTACATGCGGGTGATTGGCTCGAGGCGTTGCCAGCGGGACTTAGAGGGCAGCTTCATATGTTGATTTCTAACCCCCCGTACGTTTCGTCAAACGACCAACTTCCTTCTGTTGTTGCTGACTGGGAACCTGTAGAAGCACTGATAGGAGGTGAGGATGGTTTTCGTCACTTAGATCTGTTGGTACGAGAAGGAAGAAATTGGCTACGCCCTGGTGGCTGGCTCATTCTTGAGTGCGGTTCCGAGCAAGGCATCCGATTGCAGAGTCTCTTGATCGCCAGGGGGTACTGCGAGGTGGAAATCAATCTTGATATGTCAGGAAAGCAACGATTTGTTACGGCTCGACGTCCCCTGGATGATGTTGAGGAGTTGCACGTTCAAGCAGCCTTTGATGCGTTGCAACGAGGATTGTTAGTCGTTGCACCAACAGACACGCTTCCTGGGCTTCTGGCAAAATACAACAACGTTTCGGCTGTGGAGAGTTCATACAGAGCTAAGGCCCGCCCCCTGGACCAACCTGTTCCGGTTTTAGTGAGTGGCATTGAACAGGCGGCACAAATGATTCATCTCAATGACGAGGTGAGAAAGCTTGTTGCAACCCACTGGCCTGGGGCCCTTACCCTTGTGGCAGAGCGTATTTCTGGGGTAGATCCGGTAACCGGTGGAAACACTATTGGGGTGAGATGCCCTGAACCCGGATGGCTTCGTCTTCTTATTGATGATGTCGGACCCGTAACTGGATCTAGCGCAAACTTACACGGAGTAGAAACCCTTATAGGAGCAGAAGACGCGGCGGCAACACTCGCCGTGGAAGCTGCTTATGTCATACCAGGAGTTTCCGAAGGGGGTTTGGCGTCAACGGTGGTTGACACCACAGGAGAGTCTTTGGTGGTGCTCCGAGATGGTGCGGTCGACGTAAACTAGCTCTTATAGCCTCAACATGGCTTTCGAAGCTGCATTAGTCGCAACGAGTGAAGATTCGCGTGGGAAGATAGCCGAGTCAACCCAAAGAAAGGGCAACGTGTCTGTCATCGCTCTTGGAGCCGATCATGCAGGATTTGCGCTTAAACAGGTGATCATTCAACATCTATTAGGCCAAGCGCACGAAGTAGTTGACTGCGGTACTCATGATGAGTCACGGGTTGATTACCCTGACTACGGAGCTGCCGTCGGTCTGGCTGTCGTCAATGGCGATGCTGAGTATGGCGTTGTGGTGTGTGGTAGCGGAATTGGAATTGTTATGGCAGCTGGAAAAGTGCCTGGTATTCGGGCAGCGACCGTTCACGACACGACAACTGCTTCCCTAAGCCGCGAGCACAATGATGCAAATGTCATTGGCATTGGAGCGCGAATAGTTCAGGAACAAGAGGCTCTAGACATCGTGGATGCATACCTCAGTGCCTCCTTCGAGGGTGGGCGACATCAAGGACGTGTAGAAAAGCTAGACGCTCTTTAGGTTCCGGACTGAGCTTGATCTCGAAAGCGAGTGTGAAGCTCAATTTTCAGGCATGCTGTGTCACTATGTCCCGCGTCGATCGCGAAAGGCCTCTACTCATGACGAACCTGAACAACGTATGGACCGTAGGACCTGACACTGAGATTGAAGAACTGATCTCTGAAGAGAAAAAACGCCAAGAGACAAGTTTGCAATTAATCGCGTCGGAAAACTTTGCTTCCCCAGCTGTGATGAAAGCGACAGGCAGCGTCTTTACAAATAAATACAGTGAGGGTTATCCGCGGCGTCGTTATTACGGAGGTAATGCGAAAGTAGATGTAGTAGAGCAACTAGCGATTGACCGAGCCAAGGAATTATTTGGCGCAGAACATGCGAATGTTCAACCGCACTCAGGTTCGCAAGCTAACGCAGCTGTGTATATGGCGCTTCTTGACGTTGGAGACACTGTGATGGGCATGAGTCTTGACCATGGAGGCCATCTAACCCATGGCTCGCCGGTCAACGCAAGTGGCCGATTCTACAATTTTATTTCCTATGGTCTCACTGGCTTAGACGAGCGCATTGATTACGAAGAGATGCGTTCGATAGCAATTGCCGAAAGACCGAAGCTTATTGTTGCCGGTGCAACGGCTTACCCTCGGCGAATAGACCCTGAACCTTTTCGCGAAGTCTGCGATGAAATAGGCGCCTACTTCATGTTCGATGCAGCGCATATCGCTGGGCTGATAGCGGGTGGTCAACATCCGAACCCTGTTCCCTATGCAGACGTAGTAACTTTCACCACTCATAAGACGCTGCGGGGTCCAAGAGGTGGTTGCATCCTTTCGACTGAAGCCCTTGCGAAAAAGGTTGATAGCGCTGTGTTTCCTGGGAATCAAGGTGGCCCTTTAGAACACGTAATCGCCGCAAAGGCAATTGGGTTTCGAGAAGCGATGGACGCAAACTTCGCGGCTTACGCTAAGCAAATAGTTGATAATGCAGGTGCGCTGGCGGATGCGCTTGCAAGCCAGGGGTTCAGGTTGGTTTCGGGGGGCACTGACAATCACTTATTGTTGCTCGATTTGCGCGCTTTTGACGAAAACTTGACAGGTAAAGAAGCACAGGAAGTGCTGGACCAAGGCGGAGTGACGCTGAACCGGAACACAATCCCTGATGACCCGCGTTCCCCGTTTGTGACCAGTGGCGTGCGCATGGGTGTCGCGTCGGTTACTACACAAGGAATGGGCATCAAGGAAATGACCGAGATTGCTGATTTCACAGCGCGAATCCTGCGGCAACGAGATGATGAAGCCGCCGTGAACGCAATAGCTAGGGAAGTTGCTGAGTTGTGTGCTCAATTTCCCCCTTACCCAGAATAAGCAAAGTCATAGCTGCGATAGCTAAGCAGCCTCCATCAAATCTCGATCACTGGTAACTAGGCTGGGACTAGATTTAAAAGTCGTAACGTGAGCCTTTTGGGCTTGGTGAGTAGGCCATTTCCGTGAGTAGGACACTCCAACATGCCGTGGTTCTAGGCACAGCAGCGGTTGTGACCTACCTCTTCACGTTTGTTGTGACCAGAGTTGCACCCAGATTAGGAGCGGTTGTCGAGCCGGATGAACGGCGCGTTCATCAACGCCCGACAGTTACTGGCGGTGGGGCAGCCATGTTTGTGGGTTTCTTGGCAGCCTTGGTTCTAGCTAGTCGGTTACCCGGCTTTACTCAGGTGTTCGCTGGCTCGTCTGAAGCTCTAGCCGTAGTTGTTGCGGCGACGGTAATGTTTTCTATTGGTGCAGTCGATGACCTTAGAGAGCTCTCAGCTCCAGCGAAGGTGGCTGGACAGGTCCTATCTGGCAGCCTGCTAGCCGTCTTGGGAGTCACACTCTTTTACTTCAGAGTTCCTTTTGGGCAACTGGTGGTCCTTTCGGCTGATTGGGCCACTTTGATAACGGTCCTTCTGGTTGTGGTCGTCGCTAATTCCGTCAACTTGATAGATGGATTGGATGGACTAGCCGCCGGTACCGTCGCTATTGCGGCTGGAGCTTTCTATTTCTACAGCGGGGAATTGCAGAATGCTGGACTTATCAGTGACACTAATTTTGGACCCCTGCTTGCATTAGTGACACTGGGAATTTGTCTAGGGTTTTTGCCTCACAACTTTCATCCCGCTCGAATCTTTATGGGCGATGGAGGTGCGCTTCTGCTCGGTCTCTTGATGGCATCAGCGACAATGACTGTCGGGGGTAGAGTTGTTGACCAGTTCAGCGGCCAGGTTTATTTCTTCTTCGCCCCTATAGCAATTCCTTTCTTGATTCTTGGCGTCCCACTAATTGATGTAGCCCTGGCTGTTGTCCGGCG
>MDSW01013561.1_pt1 | contig 15409 bp, 10 predicted proteins | sample 811171 | NCBI WGS metagenome assembly MDSW01 (sample SAMN05326641, study PRJNA326480) | marine metagenome | isolation source: seawater | place: Atlantic Ocean: North West | collected 2012 | reverse complement strand
CTTCGCGGGAAGCTTTGGTGAAACAAACTGTCGCAGGGAAATCTCAACCGCTTTGTGAAGCGCATCGATTGCAGCTACAGACGCCGGCATCGATGCTGGATATCACTGCCCGTCACATGACAGTTCAAAACGACCTGGGGCGATTGAAAAGATCGGAACCGCGGGGATCCACATCGTTGTCGGGTGCAGGCGAACCTGGGGAGCGTTTACCAATATTAAAGATTTCACCAGCGCGAAAATCCGGCATTTTAATCGCATTGATCTTCGGCCAATACTCGATGCTGCGACTCTCCCACACTTGAGGTTTTTCGCCAATCCGCTCCCAGGTCTCGACTTTGGCATCCGCTCCACTATCTCCTTCCAGCACCAAACGGTCATTCACCTCCGAATATTTGATGCGAGGAGCTTGCGCAACAAAGTAGCCCAGATCCGCACGCCCGTCGACGCGCACATTTCCGGTAGCATCCATTTCCATGGCCGATCTTCCCTCGCGACCAAAGTCCGTCAATAACAACTGGCGACAGGTCATCGCCACGCCATATCCCGGTCGCTCAAAGATCGCATTCGGATCAATCACCTCGCCCCATGCCGACACAGGACCGTACACCACACGCACGTCATCCAGAAACTTCACTTCTTTCTTCTGGTAATTCGCAACGACTTCCTGATCAAATTCGACAGAAACATGCATCAACTGCTGCTGACCTCCACGTTGCAGTGCCGGCAACGCACGACCTCCAGCTTTGCCACTGTCACGATACCGCACCGTCCGCATCCAACCTGGACCATCGCCGCGCAAGTCACCGCTGGCCTGATCCATCCGCAAGTTGTGAGCGACCCCCCGTTCCAGAGATTGCTGGACTCCATTCGCGTCATACGTGCGACTCTCTACAGTTGCCTCACTTCGAAACGCCAACAGACGCGCCTCAAGATCTTCTCGACCAGATTTCGGTTTTTCAAAGTTGACGCGCCGGTTGAGCGTCACATCCAACTGCTGGCCACGCGCTGTAAAGTCCACGATGTCTCCAGCCTGCAATCGCTGCTGCCCGCGGACAACGACATTTTGATTAACAATTCCTGTGAGCCCATCAAAATCCAACCCGCCTGTCCAACTCACCTCAAACTTGCCCGGCGCTGCAGACGGTGACGCTCCTTGCAAGCTCCGAGCAGCACGAATATCGCCGGGACCCTCGATCCACAAACGGTTTGCCGCTTGGCGCACACGAATGACCAAACCACTCATTAAGACGCCATCGACATTCACCAGCGCGCGTTGTTCAGGAAGCATACCACCACCCGCCAACGCTGTTGCCGGCTGGCCCAGCACGTGCATCTCCGGATCAGCCGTACTTCCTCCTCTTAACTGAAAGGTCTTGCCGGTGATCAACAGAGGCGGCTCGGACGTCGAGTCAGGCGCTAATTCAATGAACCGCGCATTTCCTTCGATGGTTAATTCTTCAAGCTGCTTGTCTTCGTCCACGGAAACGACCGTCGCAAGAATCGAATTTCCCATCAAGTCATATTTGCTACCCAAACCACCGTTCTCAGCTGACCCCGGGTTTAAATGAAACAGCCCAGGGATCTGACGCTTGGTCGCCGGCGCCCCGGGTCCCGTCGCTGAGGCACCCTCGACGCCAGCCGCCACCGGGGCCCGATAGACAAGTTGGCACTCAACGCGATGCGTTGCCCCTTGCAACTTGGCTGAATCGAATGTCACGTTCTCTTGCAGCAACAACCGATCCGGGCGGACAAAGTAACGCGCTTTCGCTTGCCCCGCGGTTGCTCCCTCCGTCAGGTTGCCCACTCGCGGTAGCTCGTCGAGCCATACATGGGCCTCGCCGCCGCGCAGGTTAGCGACACCTTCCACATCCACCTTAACGCCGCCTTTGAGCGACAGTACATGTTGCTCGCGCTGTCTGCGGAGTCGCACATCCCCCTGCCAATCGATACGAAAGGCGCGGCCGTCACCCGTTTTATCTCGGCCCACAAGGTAGCCCGGTCCGGGTGCCCACAACTGCCCCATCCGTCTTGGATCTTCCGGCAACAGATACTCCACTCGAGGAGCAACCACAATCTGTGACCCATGTCGTAACGTGACGTGAGAAGGACCGGCAAGATGGATCAGTCGCGGTCCCACCTGTACCTCCAGCCTGGTGCCTTGGGCATACGCGTCGACCGACGGCGCAAGCAGACTGACGGGATTGCCTGTCGCTACGATCTTGGTGACATCCACTTTCGATGCTTCATCTTCAACCGCAGTCGTTGCGGCTTCTCGCTGCTCGGGAGAACGAAAGAACACCGTCAGCGCCTGACACTTCAATTGGTCCTCGCTCCCCTCAGTCGATGGTCGCGCAACGACCACCTTGTCAGCAAAGTTCGCACTCCAATCCGTCAGGTTGAAATGAAATGGTCCCTGACAGGTCACGCGGATTGGTGTCGACGCTTGACGGGGGGCCGTGGGTGGCAATAGCGCGGCACCGGGTGTTGGTGTCACCGTGGCGTTAGCAGCGATCGGCAACACTCCATCACCGGGCACGGCAAGGTTCACATAATCAATATGTGTCACACGCAACCACTCGACTGTCCCAAAACGCAAACTCGGATTCTGGCCATCAGGCCGTTTCGCGCGCCCCTCGTCACTCAGTGCAATGTACAAGTCGCGTCCCAGTCCCTCGCTCGCTCCATAGCGAAAGGCGACTTGATTCTTCGTCCAGATGCTAGTCGATGTGATCTGCACATTTCGCGTTTGCAGCACAAGATCTTGATCATCAACCGTTGGAGCTGGACTACGGATGGTGATATCACCCTTGAGCAACCCGGCTTCGAGAGGCGCGACACTGCCCATCAGCGGATTGAATTTCCCCGCAAATTTCAGCACGGCCTCGGGAGCCTGCATAATCACCGCCCGGGATTTCTTATCATCCGTTTCCTCCCCCGTTGCTGCCGGTTCGGCGATTAACGTGATGGGAGTCAGAATAATCTCTCCGTCGTTCCCAAAACGCTCTTGCTCGAACAACAAACGCCCCTGAAGCGTTTTGATCACCTTCACAGTATCCGTGTTCAATTCCCAAGAACCCGGAGGAAAGAGATTCCGATACGCCTCGGTTTCCACCCCTTGTATGCTGCTCTCGAGATCCGGCTTCTGAAATGCATATTGCAATTCGGGTTCGATCGTGGGAACGGCCAACATGGCGTATGCCCAATACGCCGCGAATACAATCGAAAAGGAAACTGCGAAGCGAATCAGATTCTTCAGCACGGTTTTTTCTTTCTAGCCAGCGATGGACTAATATTTGCTAATTAAATCTTGCCATCGCCCCTTGGCTCTCAGTACACGTTCGATCACCTCGCGCACCGCGCCGTCGCCTCCACTGGCCTCCGTTACCAGCGTTGCGCTATCCCGCACATCCTTGACCGCTGTTGCGACGGCGAACCCCACGCCGAAGTAACGCATGACCGGCAAGTCTGGTAGGTCATCACCCACGTAACAGGCACGCTCCGGTGCAATCTCCAAAGAATTCAAGATCTCTTTCGCTACCGGCAATTTATCTTCGAACCCTTGCCGCACAATCTCGATGCCCAATTCCGCCGTTCGCAACTTAACGATATGAGAAGTCCGCGCTGTCAGCACTCCAAAATGAAAACCGGCGCGTTGCCATAACTTGATTCCCAATCCGTCGCGGACATTAAAACGCTTGATCTCGATGCCATCGTTGGTGTACACGATACTCGCATCGGTCAACACACCGTCGACATCAGAAACGATCAGCTCAATGTCTTTCAATACCTCGTCACTCGGCATCGATCACTCACCTTCTTTGTGTTGAAATGGCAACGTCACCTGATCGCGCACATCCTCTGGTGCGGCTACCTGAATATCGGCCTCGGGCATCGCAGATAGCCCCACCAGGTCCGTGATATCGAGAATTCCCACAGGGCAGCCTGCAGTATCGACTACCGGAAGTTCACTTATTTTGCGACTTGTCACCAATTGGATCGCGTCTTTGACCAATGTCCCTTCCTGGACTTGCATCGGATTTCGTGTCATCAATTCGCGCACCGATGTATCGAAGTCATTGTCGCGCATGCCTTCCAATAGCCTTGCCAAGTCACTGTCGGTAAATAAGCCTGTCAGTTTTCCTTGGCGATCGGTCAACATGATCGCTCCCGTCCTGCGGCCAGGTCGACTGGCACTCACAAAGACCGCACGAACCGTCTCGTCGTCATGGGCAACGCGACACGCTTCTAATGGTCGCATCAAATCATCAACCCGAGCCAATTGACGCCCTAGATTCCCACCCGGATGAAACTTGGCAAAGTCACGCGCACGGAACTCTTTTGCACGACTAACCGTCAACGCCAAGGCATCCCCGAGAGCCAGCATCGCCGTCGTGCTCGTACTCGGCGCCAACCCCAACCCACATGCCTCCTTGACCTCTCCGATCGGCAACACCACCTGCGCAGATAGCGAAAGTGGGCTGCTCGCATCTTTCGTCACCGCAATTACAGGTAATGCTTTCTCTTGGATCAACGGCAGCAAACGCAAGACCTCTTCGGTCCGCCCACTGTATGAGAACGCAAGCACCAGATCCGCATCGCGCAAACGGCCCAAGTCACCATGAAACGCTTCTGCGGGGTGCAAGAAGTGACTACTGGTCCCTGTGGATGCAAAAGTTGCCGTTAACTTCTGGCCAATCAAACCTGCTTTGCCGATCCCCGTCACGATCACGCTACCTCGGCAGTTCAGAATCAACTCCACCGCCCGGTCAAACGCTGCATCCACTCGATTGGCTAACGCCAGGATGGCCGCGGCCTCCTGGCGCAGCACATGCTGGCCAAATTGCCTGGCATCCAAATCGGCTGCATCAAAAACGTGAACGACTGCTTCCATGCTCATCGTCAGACTCTTGTGGCTAGATTTTGTGGCAGCGGATTTTAGACCGCATGATTCTCTGCCACAATGTGTTTCGTAAACTTCTTCCCCGAACTGCTAGCTCCCAGGAGATCACCATGGATGTGCGCAACATCAACGAGGTACCAGCATTTACCACCAAAGATGGCTCACAGATTCGAGAACTGTTGGCGCATCGCAATTCGTGCATCCGAAAACAGAGCCTTGCCGAAGCACGACTTGATATCAATGCCAGCACTGCACCACACTATCATCCGGAAACCGAGGAAATCTACTACATCCTCGACGGACAAGGCGAAATGCAAATCGGCACGGAAAAACAAACGGTTCACGAAGGTGACGCAATCGCCATCCCACCAGGTGAAGTGCATCAAATTACCAACACTTCCGATGTGATTCTCCGTTTCCTCTGCTGTTGCGCGCCAGGATACGAAGACACCGACACGGTCATCGTCGACACCGCATAAAACCGGCGTTTTTGTTGCTTGCACGCCTGTTTCGCAAGGCTGCTTCCACAGATCAGAGGATCCTTCACCAATCTTTCGACATGTGCTAAATGCCAGCAGTCGCCGCAACTTTCTGTTTTCTGTTCGACTTCGCCAAACGAATCATCCGATCTATCTTCTTATGTGTTCTACTCGAATGACTTCGAGTCCACGTTTGGTCTAAGAGTAAGCGAATGAGTCGCAATTCTAGAAGTCGCCCCTGGTCCATTCTGATGCTCGTGCTTTCCACTGTGGTTGGCTCCGTGCTAGCTCCTCAGCTTTGGAAGGTGAATCCACCACAAACAGCACAGCGCCCGGTCAAGGATCTGCGCCGCCATCTCTCTCACCTCAAGACTGCGGACAAGAGCGCGGAGCAGGCAACTCGTGGAACTGTAGAAAACGTCGCTGCGAGCACGGATGGCCGAGCAGCAGAGGAATCACTCACTCTCAATGGGCCCTCCCTCGCCCTGGAAATGCTTCGCCCCACCGCAAGCGACTCGGTGACGACTCACACCGATCATGTCGCCGTTGCCCTCAACGTGGACGCGACACTCCCCCAAGAGCCTGAACCGCATTTCGACGGTAGCGCCTCGCATGACGTTCCAGCGGCAACTCAGAGCGAATCAACGTTACCCGAGCTTCCACGCCCGGACCCAACCTTTACTAACCTGGCAGACATGGGTACGCCGAGCAGTTTCGTCACCCCCGCCCCGAGTGTGACTTCGCAGTACGAGACAACGCGCGCCACCAAGAGCAGACTGAACCCCGTCTCAGCCAACGCGGGCATTACGCCCCGAATGCCGAAACGCCTCGTACCCGAGACTGACAAGGAAGAGATTGACCATCAATTAGCCACTTACGGCGAGCAGGTGGCAAAACAACCTGCATCGATCGTGCCTCAGGTCGAGTCTTGCTGGCCGCTACCTGTCGATTTACTGGAAAACATACAGCCATTTGCCCAAGACGCACGTACGGCTGATTGGCATCAACAGGTGATTCAGACACTAAAGCAACTCAACGCGTTGGACACGGTAGATGATCCCACGACGGCCGCATTGTTTAGTGAACTTCAAGCATTGCTCGCACAGGCCAAAGTGCTGGCCAGGCAGGCGGGCGTTTCTTACTTCAGTTCCCAACTGCTCCGCGCACGCTACGCACTCGAACGCCGGCTGAGCATGTGGCAGGGAATCCATCGAGCCGCAACACAGATACAACTCGTCAGCGTCGACAAGAGCAAGCATCGTCCGAGCGTCGATCGCTGTGCCATGATTCTGGAGGCACAACTTCAAAACGATCCGAATGGCCGAGCGTGGCGTGAGTATCTGATGCTCGACAAAATCCATCGTTACGCTCAACCCAATACGGCAGTGTCGGCGGAGTGGCGGCAGCAACTTGCTCAAGACGTGCTCTGGCGCATCAACTCTCCGCAGCTTTCGACAAAACAACAGCAACTCATGCAATCGGAACCCTTCGCTAATCTGGGGAACGCACTGCAAACCTGGGCGACCTCACCGGTAGATTACCTGCAGTTGGTCGATGAACTGGAGAGGTTTGAGCTGCATCGTCGGCCGAGCGATAGCCGGCATTTAGCAGAATATTACCAACGACTCCGATGGGCTCCTGCTCCGGCTGCCAACGCGCTGGCTCGGCAACTGGACAGCCACTATCGCAACGCCAACATCCGCGTTGCCATGTCGGTAACCCTGATGAACAATATGCTTCCCCAACCAGAAACGGTTGAGAAAGGGGTGAAAGACTTTATCCTGGGATCACGCGTCTTTGGAACGAGTCACACGGCTGCGAAGCTACATTTAACGTTGGTCCCGCACCCCCAGAGACTGCAAATGGTGCTCAATGCCGCGGGTACGGTCGATTCCAACACGCGATCACTGAATGGACCGGCAAGTTTCCGCAACAGGGGGAATGCCACATACGCTGCGCAAAAATTGTTTTCCATTCATCCTCAAGGAATCCAAGCAGCCAAAGCCACTGCGGAAGCAGAGGGCACCACCAGACTTCTCGGTATCCAAACCGATTACGATGACATTCCACTCATCAGTTCCTTGGCGCGGACCATCGCTGAACAAGAATATGACGAACAGAGCGCTCGTGCTAACAGGATTATGGAACGACGCATCGAACAGCAAGTCGCTTCCGAGCTTGACCGTGAAGCGACTGCGCAAGTGTTGCGGGCCAAAGATTCCTTCCAACAGAAAATCCTAACCCCCCTGCAAAAACGTAACTTGAACCCGCAGGCGCTCCACCTCGAAACTACCGAACAACGAGCGATCATCCGCTATCGCATTGCCGGACACCATCAGCTCGCAGCTTACACTCCGCGACCTCAAGCGCCTGCCGACAGCCTGCTTAGCGTTCAGGTCCACCAATCTGCCATCAACAACACGCTCTCCTCGCTCGGTCTCGCTGGAAACGAATTCACCTTGGTCGAATTGATCGATCACCTTAAGAGCACATTCAACCTGCTCGAACTTGATACTCCGCAGGATTTACCAGAGGGAGTCGTCGTTCGCTTTGCCAACCACGACCCGGTTCGCGTGCTTTTGAAGGAAGGCGAAGTCAAAATTGTTCTGAAGCTATCCAAAGTGGCCACCCCAACCGGACGTCGCTGGACGAACTTTTATGTACTCGCGACGTATCGACCTCAGAATTCTCGTGTCGCTGCCACGCTCGTTCGAGATGACGTTATCAGCATCGCTGGCTCCCGCATCGGGTTTGGGGAACGCGTTGCGTTGCAAGCGATCTTCAACAAAGTCTTTTCCCAAGATCGACCGATCGAACTGTTACCCGAAGAGTTCACTCGGCAGCGCGGATTCGAAAACGCGCGGCTCAATCAATTCATCTGTACGGATGGCTGGTTGGGACTCGCCGTCGGCCCAGAAAGCGGTTACGTCAGCCGTCGCCAACCGAGTACGACGCGCTAAGCTGTCTCAAGTCGACGAAGCCATCCACGCCGCAAGAAGTCCGAGCGAGGCAGGCATAACACGCTGCGGCTACAACCAGATCACAGGATCATGTTCTGCGGCACAGGCCCAGGTGGTCATATGCGGAAACTCCTGGGAAACTACCTCAGCTAATCGCTCCACGGCAAAACGCTCGCTGGCATAATGCCCGGGCAACACCAGCCCCACCTCAGTCGCCTCGGCTTCCAAGCAAGTGTGAAACGTTGTTTCTCCCGTCACCAATGCGTTACAGCCCTTGGCTCGTGCAGGCCCCAGAAACTGTCCGGCAGAACCACATGCGACGGCCACTTTCTCGACTGGTGCTCCCAGATTCCCCACCGCCTTGAGGTGTTCGATCCCCAGAAATTCCTTCAGGTGATTGGCCAAGTCTCCCAGCGTCCTTGCGGATTCGAAGCGCCCCATGCGGCCAGTGCCGACACCCTGAAGCTCCTCAGCAGGAATCAGAGGCTGTATGTCCGTCAAGCCAACCCCCTCGGCAAGCGTTTGATTGATGCCCACCGCAGCGGAATCAAACGCAGTATGCGGACTGTAAACGGCAATCCCTGCTCGGATTAATTTCCACAGCAACATGCCAGGTACGGTGTCCGTGGTAATTCGTTTCAAAGCCCGAAATGGCAGCGGGTGGTGGGTCACGATGCAATCCGCCTGCTGATCCACTGCTTCCGCAACGCTATCTGGCGTGACGGTCAGACATGTCATGACCCTCGCTACCGCCCCCTTGCGGTCCCCCACCAGCAAACCCACGTTGTCCCACTCCTCTGCCAGTTTGGGAGGTGCAAAGTTGTCAAGAAAAGTGCAAAGTTGCTGGATGGTCGTCGATTCCATGCGGTTCACCTCGTCCAAATCCCCCTCGCAGTCGCCCAAGGGTGCGTGTTACTATATGGGTAATTTGACGAATCCAACCACGCAATCCAAGTCCCCGCGACACAATGAGACGACTCTATATTGAAACGGTCGGCTGCCAGATGAACATGCTGGACAGCGAAATGGTCGTCGCCAGTTTGCGGAAACAAGGATACGAAATCACGACCGATCCGCTGGCCGCTGATACGCTCCTGTTTAATACCTGCAGCGTCAGACAACTGGCCGAAGAAAAAACCTACAGCGCCCTCGGGAAACTGAAGAAGCATAAATTGCGTCACCCCGACAAAGTCATTGGCGTGATGGGGTGTATGGCTCAAAAAGATCAAAAATTAATCTTCGAGCGAGCTCCCTACGTGGACTTCGTCGTGGGCCCGGGGCAACTTGCCCAAGTCCCCCAACTGATTGCCGATACCAACGCGGGCCAAGCTCACCAATTGGCCGTTGGCTTGGGACGTCGCGACGGCTCCGTTGGAGAAATCAAACGCAGCCACGAAACGTTCGACCCGCTGCGTGATCCGACCATGCGGCCGACGCCCTATCAAGCGTATCTACGAATCCAGATCGGTTGCGACAAATTCTGCACTTATTGCGTCGTTCCAAACACGCGCGGACCCGAACAAGGCCGACCACCGGAACAGATCGAATCCGAGGCGAGAGTCTTAGCCGACCAGGGCTGCAAAGAAATCACCCTGCTCGGTCAAACGGTCAATAGCTACCAATATCGAACTGAGCAACAGACTACCCGACTCTCCGACCTGCTTGCCCGATTACACGACATCCCAGGCATTGCGCGTTTGAAGTTCGTCACCAACTACCCCAAGGACATGACGGACGACCTGCTCCAAGCAGTGCGCGATCTGCCGAAGGTGTCACCTTATTTGCACGTCCCCTTACAAAGTGGTTCCGACCGTATCCTCCGCCTGATGAAACGCGGATACACCGTCGCGGAATATGACGAAATGATGGAACGGATCGTCGCAACCGTACCCGGCCATGCCATATCGAGCGATTTTATTGTTGGGTTCTGTAGCGAAACCGACCAGGAATTCGAGATGTCCGTGGAGGCAATCAAAAAGTACCGCTTCAAGAACTCTTTCATCTTTAAGTACAGCGAACGACCAGGAACCCGGGCCATGGATAATCTGCCCGACGACATCCCCCACGAGGTCAAACAATACCGCAACAACGAATTACTCGCTGTACAAAATGCCATTAGCGAAGAAGCAAATCATGCATTCATCGGCCAAACAGTGGACGTGTTGGTCGAAGGTCCCAGTAAGAAAGCTGCGAAACAAGCAGATTCGTCGGGCCCTCTGGTCCAAATGACCGGGCGCACTCACTGTGATCGCATTGTCGTTTGGGAGGGAAATCGGCGGCAAGCGGGCCAGATCATGCCGGTCACCATTTATGAAGCACGGGCCCACACCCTGTTCGGTGAAGTGCTGACCGAACACTGTGGTCCTGAAGTCTTCACCGTGGAATCACCACTCCCTTTGGCGTGAATCAGCGGATTACGGAACGGAATCCCCTTCTAGCGGGGGCTAACCATCGCCTTCCGCCAATGAGTGCAAATCGAGAACGGATTTCGGCTGGTATTGGACGCCATAAGTGATAAGATTACTTCGCTTTAGGGCGACAAAGTCGGCCGCGCACGAACAGCACCCCGGAGGCCCATATGGCGAGCAAAGAAGAAGCATTAGAAGTGGAAGGTACGGTAACACAAGCACTTGCAAATACTCGGTTTCGGGTGCAACTTGAGTCTGGTCAAGAGGTACTGGCTCATGTCGCCGGCCGCATGCGCAAGCACTTTATTCGTATCGTCCCCGGAGACAAAGTCCGCGTCGAACTCTCGCCATACGACCTGACCAAAGGCCGTATCACGTATCGAGAACGTTGATGCCCCACTGACGCCCACTCAAACCTCTCCCCACCGAGCAGTCACATAACCTCAACGGTTATGCAAACCCAGCGGTGACGGTTGGGCCTGAAGTTCGATAACCAGTTCGTCGCTCTAAAAACGACCGCAACTGAAACCGCAGCACGACTGGCAGGGTATCACACAAAGCCAGCCATCGCGTCTGCATTCCCACTTCGCAGTTGGGTATTCATTCAATATTCTGCCAAACTAGTCGAATCACTTTCCGCACTCTCAATATTACTTTCGTTTCCACATTCCAAGGAGACTCCCACGTGAATGTCTTTCCGAAACGTCTTGTTGCCTCCTCGCTCACGGCGATGCTATTCGTCGTAGCCGCGACGCAACTGCTCGCTCAACAAAAACCCGTCGGTATCATCTCTATCTCCAGCGTCGATGAGTTGCTGGGGGATGTCGAACATCTCGGTCAACTGATGCAACAACCTCAGTTGACCAACGCCAGATTCATCGCTGGCCTCTACACAGACGGAATTGACACATCCAAGCCCAGCGGCGCCGTTGTGACCATGAAAGATGATGTACCTGTCGTGACGGCATTCGTGCCGATCAAAAACTTCGACACCATCATCACGCGTCTGGAAGACCAATTTGGCGAAGGCGAAAACGCCGGTAATGGTGTCACCAAATTCTTCGTTCAGCAAGAAGTTTATATCAAGGAACAGGGCGGTTATGCAGTCGCCTCAACCGACAAAGACAGCTTGCGATTGGTACCTAAAGATCCGGGCAAACTCATCAAAGGGATGGACAAATACGACATTGCCGCTCGGCTGTTAGTCAAGAACATTCCTGACGACTACAAAGATCAAGCCATCGAACAACTCGAATTAGGTTTCGAGATGGGTATCCAGGATTTAGATGACGATCTTGCAGAACAAGCACGCGAAAACAGCATCGAACAAATCACCGATTTGATCAATGACACCGACGAGATCACGTTTGGGTTCGCCATCGATCGTGAAAAAAAGCACTCGAGTTTGGACTTCCAACTCACCGCACTCTCGGGTTCCAAGCTCGCAAAGCAAATGGACGCGTTGTACAACGCAAAGACCAACTTCGCAGGGCTTCTTGATAAAGCAGCGGCAATTCGCTTCAACCTCGCCTCACAAGCTGATGATGAAACAAGCGAACAAGCTGTCGACGCCGTGAAACTCCTCCGTGAACAGGCCGAAGTTGGACTTGGCGATCTCGACACGGGTGATGACGCAATCAACGACGCCATCGAAGAAGCTGTCGAATCGATTCTCGACATCGCCGAAGATACTGCCAAATCAGGCAAGTCAGACGCTGGTGGATACATCAGCTTTGCGGACGAAAAACTGGCGATTGTCTTTGGAACCTACCTTTCCGATGGGAACAAAGTTGCCAAAACCCTCAAAGACCTCGCGAAAGATCTAAGAAACGAGACGGCAGCTCTGAACCTCAAGTTCGATGTCGAAAAGCACAAGGGTGTCACGTTGCACACGCTGTCCATTCCCATCGATGATCCCGGTGCCCCCGAGTTCCTTGGCGATCGATTGAAAATTGCCTTGGGCACTGGTGCCGAAAGCGTCTTTGCTTCGATTGGCGAAGACTGTGTCGACAATCTCAAAGACGCCATTGACAAATACTCCAAAAAGTCGACCGATGCCGAGCCACTCGTGCTCGAAGCCAGTGTCGGCAAAATCATGGAATTCGCTGCAGCCGTGGATGCAAATCCCATTCTGCAAGCGTTGATTGATCAACTGGGAGAACTGGGCGACAACGACACCGTCCGCATCAAGATGTCCCCTGCGGAACGTGGCATGAAGTACAGCATCGAGATTCAAGACGGTGTCTTGGAGATGATTGGCTCCATGGTCCCGCAAGATGATGGCTTCTAACGAAACCCTGTAGCCTTGGCTTCTGTGCAACACGCCCAACTTGACCTTGGAAAGATGGGCTGCTGCTGCGGAACCACGCATCAAATCAACAAAGCCCAGTTCGTACGAGCTGGGCTTTGTTTTTTTGCATTGCAAGCTGTTGCTGACCAAGCTGCTTCGTACAGCAAGCCACTAACCAAACCATCGATTACGGGCGAAGCACAATTTTGCCGGCGATCGTTCCCGCTTTTTGAAGTGTGTTCTCTTCCTGCAAGCGATGGGCTGCTGCTGCTTCACGAAGCGGCAGCACTTGGGCAATTTGAGCGCGTAGCTGACCTGACTGCAACCATCGATTCATGTCCTCCGCGCACGCTCGCAGCTCCTCCGCTGATTGCTTGAACATAACAAAACCATGCAGTGAACATCCTTTGACATAAAATGGCCCCACTGGAAACGAAGGCCTCGCGTCACGCCCAGCCATCAGCACAATCCTGCCGCGCTCCGCCAGGCAACTCACGATCTCGTCAAAGTCAGGTTCGCGCTGGGTCTCCCAGAATACATTCACGCCATCCGGGGCAAATGAGGCTAATGCTTCAGAAACATCTTCCGTCTGGTAGTTCACCGCACAATCGGCGCCTAAAGCACGACACGCCTCCACTTTTTTATCTGAGCCAGCGGTCGCGATGACCCGTGCACCTCTCGCTTTGGCCATCTGTAAAACCATCGAGCCAACTCCTCCGGCACCGCCCTGCACCAAAACCACTTCACCAGGCTCCAGCGAAGCACATTGAAATAGTCCAAGGTGCGCTGTCACCCCGACCAAAGCGCAAGCTGCAAGTGCGTCATCTTCCACTCCTTCTGGTGATGGATACAACCAGTCTTCATCCACCGCTGCCAGTTCCGCAAATGTCCCTTGTCGACCCATCAACCCCTGATTGGTTCCCCAGACGCGATCTCCAACTTGATATCTCGTAGCCTCTGGCCCGACCGCCTCAACCACACCTGCCAAGTCACACCCAATAATGAATGGCTGAGGAAGTTCCCAATAATTCGCTCCGTTGCGGATATAGGTATCAACTGGATTCACGCTAACAGCATGCACTCGCACAAGAACTTGCGATCCCTCAGGCTGAGGGTCAGGCAGTTCCCCGTAGCTGATTGCCTCGGGCGGCCCAGGCTGGTCAATGTAAGCGGCTTTCATCTCATGGCTCCTCTGTTCATGGGAGTGCACATCATAACAAACCATGATTCTTTGTGGACGAGGCTGGTTCACGTTTCCCCAGGCAAACAGCAACAAGCATGAACTCGGGCTAACAGACAACTCGCCTACCCCCTGCCCTGCTTCATCGATGCGAAAGACAACGCCCCAACTAAGGTACGGTCGTCGCAAGTTCATACCACCTGCTTCCGTCCCAACGTTGGCACAACAGACACCCGTCGCTTTCGATCAAAAATCGAACCGCTCCGTGCACCGTTTGCGCGCAAGTTGTCGTGTCTGCTAATGGCATCGTCCGCTCACGCCCGCTGCTGACAACCAGCCACTCCGGTGTCGCCCAATTCTGAAAATCCATAGGACGACTATGGGAGCTGCCATGATGAGGTGCCATCGCAATATCACAATCGATGGGCGCCGTTTGCAATAGTGCCGCTAAGCCAAGACCTTCGATATCCCCTGGCAACAGAATGCGTCTTCCTGCAAACTCCAGCAGCAGCACGATACTATTCGCATTGTCGCTGCTGGCCACGCGCCGCAAGGGTGGGTGGAGAATCTTCATCCGCAAACCATGCTGCATCGACAAGGACTGATTTGCCGACACCACGCGCAGATCGATCCCTCGGGACTCCACGACAGCCTGAAGGTAGTCGAGACTGCCAGATTCACTGCTGAACATGGATGGTGAAACATATATCCGTTGGACTCCAAATCGTTTTAGCAATTCGGGAATGGCGTTGTAGTGGTCTAAGTCAGCATGCGAAATCATGATGCCATCAAGATCGGTGATCCCCCGTGCCCAGAGCACTGCAGCGATTTTCCTGGCAGCCACCTGGGGAGCACCAAGGTGCCCTGCGTCGTACAGCAAGTTGCTGCCATCTGGGCATTCCAACAGAACGCTGGTACCGTGCCCGACCGAAATGAAGGTCATTACCAAACGAGGTGTTTGTGCGCTCGAACGGGCCCGAATCGCATGCGGACTCGTCAAGACGCCAACCGTAAGCCAACCAACGCAGAGGGTCATCGCCCAGTACCAACGCGGGCGCCATCTTGGGCAGAGGCACCACGCAGTGAGCAAACCATAGTGACAGCACATCCACCACATTGCAGGGCCGACAGTCCAACAATGATTCGCGGGCACAAGCTGGGACACCCGCAGCATCGCCTCCATCATCCCCAG
>MDSW01157327.1_pt1 | contig 15413 bp, 13 predicted proteins | sample 811171 | NCBI WGS metagenome assembly MDSW01 (sample SAMN05326641, study PRJNA326480) | marine metagenome | isolation source: seawater | place: Atlantic Ocean: North West | collected 2012 | reverse complement strand
GAATACTCTGTCGGAGAGTTTCCTAAATCAAAACCTCTAACAATTTTACCATTTCTCTCAGCAGCTATGATATACTCATTATTATCCTTATAATCTAAAGCATCTTCTATTGTTGAAACAGGTATAATAGACTCAACTCCAAGCTCTAAAGCAGTACATATTGCTGAAGTTGCTCTTAACACGTCAACAACAACGACAATACTTGTTCTATCCGAATATATAGGAAAAAGAGATGGGCTTAAGCAAACTTTAATATTGTTCATAGAATCTATGATTTGTAAAACGGTAATTTAACGACTTGGGCTTTGAGTTTCTTATTTCTTATATGAATATACAGCTTAGTATCGCTTTTAGAATATTCTGAATTCACATAACCCATACCAATAGATTTTTGTAGTGATGGTGACATGGTACCTGAGGTAACAAAGCCGACTTCTTCATCCTTTTCATTTAGGATTTTATATCCATTTCTAGCAATACCTCTGTCTAGCATTTCAAAACCTACTCTTTTGCGCTGAACACCATTTTCTTTTTGTAAATGTAATTCTTTAGAATAGTTAAAGCTGTTATTAAACTTAGTAATCCAAGATAATCCAGCTTCAATAGGTGATGTATCATCATTAATATCATTACCATAAAGGCAAAAACCCATTTCTAAACGTAATGTATCTCTTGCGGCTAATCCAATTGGTTGTATTCCAAATTTATTACCTGATTCTAAAATAGATTTCCAAATAGTTTTAGCATAATCATTTGGAAAATATATTTCATAACCACCAGACCCAGTGTATCCTGTAGCAGATATGATTACATTATTAAATCCACAGAATTTGTCAACAACAAAATTATAATACTTCAAGGATGATAAATCAAAAGAAGTTAATGGTTGTAATGCTTGAGATGACATGGGTCCTTGAATTGCAAGCATAGAATATTTATCAGAAAAATTAGAAATTTTAGCTTTTTTAAAATTAAATTTGATAATCCAGTTTAAATCTTTTTGAATATTTGATGCATTAACAACTAACATATATTTTTCTTGATTAAACTTATAGATAAGTAAATCATCAACAATGCCACCCGATAAATTAGGCATACAAGTATACTGAACTTGACCGTCATTTAATGCTGAAACATCATTTGTAGTTAATTTTTGAATTAAATCCATAGCATATGGACCTTCAATAAAAAACTCACCCATATGTGATACATCAAAAACACCAACTGTATTTCTTACATTTAAATGTTCTGCCATAACGCCCTTATATTGAACTGGCATTTTATAACCAGCAAATGGAACCATTTTTGCACCCATTTCTATGTGCATATCAGTAAGAGCTGTTGTTTTCATTCAGAAATATTTAAAAAATCTAATATAATTATTTTATATGTCCAATGTAAGCAAGAACATCACCTTCTAAATGTTGATATTTGAAATCCATAGTGATAAATTGAACAGAATCATTTCTTCTTAGCATTATGGGCAAATAAGAATCTTTATTGCTCTTTATTAATGATTCAAAATGATCACTAGAAGTTATTTTAATATCCTCAACCTGAGGATATTTTCTAACAAGCTCTATCAACTCTATGTAATCAAAATCATTTGAAAATAAAATATTTTGGGGTTTTGACAAGGCATTTAGCTTTATTTCGTTAACTGTTATGAGTCGATAGACGTTTGATTCGCCAAATATTGATTTTAATTTTCTACAAGCAAATATATTAACGTCATTACTAGATGTGAGAGCTAAAAGATGACCTTCATCATTAAATTCTAAATCATCATCATCAGACAAAATATTTTTTTCAATTACATTTAGATTGGCTGCTTTTGCTTGACGTATATTTTCTTTTGACAAATCAACTAGTGTGTTTGAAATGTTATGTTTTTCAAGATATTTAGCTATACAAATAGATCCTTCATTAGCACCAACAATGACAACTCCATTTTTTACATCTTGTATTAATCCTAAAATTCGAGCTACAAACTTAGCTGATAAACCATTTAATGTTACCGTTCCTAAAATTATCATAAAAGTTAGAGGCACTAACAATTCAACATCTTCTCTCAATGATTGAGGTAATGAAATTTTGTCTGACATTAAATACAAAGAAAATAATGATGCAACAGCTGCTGCAACAATTCCTTTTGGACCAATCCAAGCAACAAAAGCTTTTTCTTTCCAATTTAAATCAGACTTCCATGAACTGATCAAAACTACAATTGGTCGTAGTAACAAAACAACTACTAAAAATATGTAAAGCGAATTAATATCCAGCAACCTCAATTCTTGCATTGATATTTTAGTTGATAGAATTATAAATAGCACTGATATTAAAATTACAGTCAGACTTTCTTTGAAGTCAAGAATCTTATCCAAATTAGGTGTTTTAATATTAGCTAATAATATTCCCATAACAGTTACTGATAATAAACCAGATTCTGGCTGTAAAGTATCAGCTCCTGCAAATGCAAATATCACAAAACCTAATGATAGAACATTAATTAAAAAGTGAGGAATTAGATTTCTTTTAAGTAAAGAATGTAAAGTCCAACCGGAGAGTAAACCAAAGAAAGTTCCAACGCATAAAGTCAGAAAGAAAGTTTTTAAAGCAACCTGTGTAAGACCCATGGAATGATCACCGCCAACTCCCATAGTTGAAACAAATAACAATTCGTAAACAAGTACTGCTACAAGTGCACCAATAGGATCAATAGCTATTCCCTCCCATTTAAGAATTGTACTAATATTTTTCTTTGGTCTTACACTTCTTAATATAGGAGCAATTACAGTTGGTCCTGTAACAATTATTAAAGAACCAAATAATAATCCTACTCTATAATCCATATCTAAAAAATAATGTGCAGTAATTGCTCCTCCAACACCCATAATAATTGGACCAACAATCAGTAAATTTCTCACAACTCCAGCTAATTTCCGAACTTCTTTAAATTTTAACGTCAGGCCTCCTTCAAATAATATAACTCCAACAGAAAGAGAAACAAAATAATACATAGTCTTTCCTGCAAAAATATTTTCAGGGTCAATCCATTTTTCATCTAAAAACAAGGTAGATAAAGGACCCATAATAAGTCCAAGAATTATTAGAGGAAAAATAGCTGGTATCTTCATTTTCCAGGCTATCCATTGAGCTAATAGCCCAACAACTATAATTGCAGAAAGTTCTATCATAATTTACAATTTTGATAAAAATAAAAAAAATAAAAAAAGGAGCCTAAGCTCCTTTAAAATATTATTAATTATTTATTTACCTAAAAATTTTTCTTCCCATGTGTATATAAACTGCCTTTGAATGACTTTCAATTTTATTAATTTTTCTTCCAAATAAATCGAAATAGGTATTATCATAATTTTGAAGATTAGCGTGACTGTTAATTGACGTAATACTTCTAATATCAAAAACTATTGTACCAGGTGATACACCACAATCAAATTCAGAAACTAAATTATTATTAACATCATAAATGTGTACCTTCCCATAAGTAGAATAGTCTGTTTCAGATGCGTATAGAAAATCATTTACTTTGTCATAGGATAACTCATAAAAATTTTGATTAATACCAACAGGATTGCCTGAAGACAATAATGTTGCAGGATCCCACTCTAACAAAACAGAATCCATTGATATTTGAAAATTTATTCTATCACCTCTTAGACAAGATGTTCCACATCCTGTACTCACATCCGAAACATTAATGGTAGTAGAAGAATTAGTATTTAAATCTAATTTTGAGAAAGACGCGCCTGACCAATTTTTATTATTAACAGTAAAAATAAACTCTTCAGAAATCATTATATTATCTGGATTGGTGGCATCAGGACCTAAATCAATTTCCTCTAAATAACTCAGTGAATTTAAATCTAAGACACCAATTAATGATTTTTCATTACCCCACTCGAAACCATTATTAATGGCCACATAAAGTTTATTTTCATGATGAACCATATTTTGAGTGGTCCATTTTGGACCATTAGTTGTATCGAGTTGGGAAACAAAACTCAAATCAGATTTAGAATAAATTTGTAAGTAAGAGTCAAAACTAACCCCATACTCTCCTCTTGTAACAAATAAATTATCATTAACTATGTAAATGTTTCTAACACCACTTACTGCTTGTGTATTTAATAATTCATAGGAATTTAAATCATATTTTAAAAGTTGGGTGTCAGCCGCCACATAAAAATAATCACCGTCAATAAGCATATCAGAGGCAAAACGAGCACCTTCAATAGTATCAACAATAGAATAATAATTTGAAGCTGGATCGTATGTTCCGATAGTTACTGGAGATTCTATTTGACCTGTTGTGTAATCATATCGACCTTCATTTAAAATTAATACCTGATTAACTACATCTTGAGCAAATAATCCTTTGTAAAAAAGACATAATATTAATAGTACTTTTTTCATTTTTTTGTTTTTATAAATAAATACTAAGATCACCTTATCCCGAGGCTTTCCGTTCGTTTGTCATGGCAGGTCTTCTGACTTGCTTTACTAAGTGGCCTTCCCATTCTTTATGAACAGTGGACTGAAGATCTTAGATTCTATTGAGCTTACAGCTGCGGGAACAGTTGAGGATTTACACCTTATTCCCTATTAATTCTTTACAGAAACCATAACGGTACAAATTTAGCCCAAATTATTAATAAATAATAAAATTTAAAACGTTTATTAAGGATGTTAAAATATTTTTTAAAAAAATTAAAATGATTAATTCCATCATAAATAAAATTAATTATTTAAAAAGAAATTATAAATTAAAAAATATCAATTGCTTTATTGTAGGCACTTTCAAAAGCAAGTGTATTAATACATGTTTCAATTTTCTTTTCTTGAGTAAAAGAAAGTAATTTTTCTGTTGGCATATTCCCTAATAAATCATCTTTTGCCATTGGGCAACCTCCATAGCCTTTGATAGCCCCATCAAAACGTCTACAACCTGAATTGAATGCTGCCTCTATCTTTTCTCGCCAACTTTCCAAATGAGTGTGGAAGTGTGCGCCCCACTCTATATGCGGATATTCTTGAGTTAGTAAAGAAAATAAAGGCTTGATGTTATTAGGATTTGAAACGCCAACCGTATCAGACAAAGCTATGGTTTTAACGCCTAAATTGGAAAGTTTTTCCCCCCATTTAGCTACAATATCTTCGTGCCAATATTCTAAATATGGATTACCAAACGCCATAGACATATACACTATTAGTGACTTATTGTATCTTTCACATTTGATTTGTAATTCCTCAACTAAAGTTAATGATTGGTCAACACTTTTATTGGTATTGCGTTGTTGGAATATTTCAGAAATTGAAAAAGGATATCCTATAAAATTTATTCGTTCAAATGAACAAGCCTCATCAGCCCCCCTTTGGTTGGCAACAATAGCTAAAAGACTAGTGTTGGAATCATTCAACTGAGAAAGGACATTTGCTGTATCTCTCATCTGAGGAATGGCCTTAGGTGACACAAAACTTCCAAAGTCTAATGTATCAAAGCCAACTTTCAATAGTGAATTTAGATAAGCAACTTTTTTAGCAGTAGGAATAAAGTCTCTAATCCCCTGCATAGCATCTCTAGGACATTCTATGATTTTCATAATTGCTTCAGAATTCCTTGGTTAATCTTTTTGACAATACTTGGGCCTTCGTATATAAAACCCGTATATATTTGAACTAAACTCGCTCCTGCCTTTAACTTTTCGATAGCATCTTCTGAGCAATGAATTCCTCCTACTCCAATGATTGGAAAGCTTTTATTCGATTTTTCAGAAATGTAACGAATCACCTCTGTTGAACGCTTTTTAACCGCTTGACCACTAACACCCCCTTTTCCTATAGCTTTAAGCCTCTTTTCAGAAGTTTTAAGACCATTTCTATCAATTGTTGTGTTGGTCGCTATTAAGCCGTCTAACTTAGTATCTACTACTATACTAACAATATCATCCAATTGTTCGTTAGTCAAATCTGGTGCAATTTTTAACAATAAAGGCTTTCTTTTAGATTTAGCATCGTTCAATTCTTGCAAACGAAGTAATAGCTTGGTGAGTGGCTCTTTCTGTTGAAGTTCTCTTAACCCAGGTGTGTTGGGTGAGCTTACATTGACAACAAAATAATCTACAAAATCGAAAAGCGCCTCAAAAGTAATTTCGTAATCTTTAACTGCTTCATCATTGGAAGTCACTTTATTTTTACCAATATTACCTCCGATGATAATTTTAGTTTTACGCTTTTTAAGACGTTTTACAGCATCCTCTACACCTCCATTATTAAAGCCCATTCTATTTATAAGTGAATAGTCTTTAGGCAACCTAAACAATCGTGGCTTAGGATTTCCATCTTGAGCTAAAGGTGTTAATGTTCCTATCTCTATAAAACCAAAGCCAAAAGTAGCCAATTCATCAAATAGCTTAGCATCTTTGTCAAAACCAGCGGCTAAACCAACAGGATTATCAAATGTCAAGCCAAATAACTCCCTTTTAAGTTTTTCGTCATTTATCCTATAAATCTTATTCCATACAGTTTTAAATGGAATATAGGAGACTAATTTTATAATACTGAATATGAGATGATGTATAAATTCAGGGTTAAATAAGAATAAGATTGGTTTAACAAGAATTTTATAAATCATAAGTGGCAATTATGAAGCAAAAATATAAAGTTTATTTATTCGGCTTGTATTCTTCGAAACTATTATCAGAATAAAATACCACTATTTTATCTATTGATCTGTTCGTTTCAATGGTATTTTCTTCAGGTACATGAGAGGAGTTGGTAGCCAAGTTAGTATTATCTATAGCTCCTTGACCTAACAACAACCAACTAGATGAAACGTCAGGGAAACGCCTTAGTATCTTTTGTAGAACCTCAATACTAGGCTTGTTACGACCAGACAAAATATGTGATATAGTAGACCTATTTACATTTATTTCCTGCGCAAAAGTATTAGAACTTAATTCATACTTTTCTATGATATTTTGAATACGATTTTCCATTTTTAGTTGATGTTACAAATGTAAACATTATTTGTATGAAATCATACTTTTAAATATAAAAAATTTATCTAAAAAAAGCTTATAAACACCTATTTAAATTGGTATAATGATTTATATAACAATCATAACTTACTGAAAATATGTATTTTATAAAAAAAATATATAAAATGTTTGCTTTTGTATTAAAATTGTAGTTGAATATCAAACTAAAATGTTTACATCGGTATAAAAAAGTTGATTTAACACATATATTAGCAGAAATTATGTAAGGTAAAAAAAGACATGAAAATCTTCCATTCTAGCACCCTACTACATTGACTTAGAATTATGTATTTTTGTAATATGAAAGCACCTAAACTTCCAAGCTTTTTTAAAACATTAAGACATCGTCAATTTGATTTCAAGAAAAGATACTACGATGCTCAAAAAGAAGATTTAGATAATAGAGTGAAATCTGCTGAAAATAGCAAAACAACTTTACGATTCAGTAAAGATTGGCAACAATCTAAACGCTCTAATGATAATGACACCTCAAATAAACGTATAATTCTTATCGTTATAATTTTAGTATTACTTAGCTTTGCCCTATTGAAAATCTAATATGTCAGACCTTATTCAACTTTTACCAGACCATGTAGCCAATCAGATAGCTGCAGGCGAAGTCATACAAAGACCGTCCTCTGCAGTTAAAGAATTGATTGAAAATGCTATTGATGCAGATGCTAATGATATCAAACTTATAGTAAAAGATGCTGGTAGAACACTTATCCAAGTAGTGGATAACGGTTCAGGAATGAGTGACACAGATGCAAGAATGTCACTTGAAAGACACGCTACTTCTAAAATCAAAAAAGCTGACGATTTATTTACAATTCGTACTATGGGGTTTAGAGGAGAAGCTATGGCATCTATGGCAGCAATTTCTCATTTAGAACTAAAAACAAAACTTCACGACAAGGAACTTGGCACAAAACTTATCGTAGAAGGTAGCGAATTGAAATCTCAAGAAAATTGCGCCACTAAAAACGGCACATCTATTTCTATAAAAAATTTATTTTTCAATGTTCCAGCTAGAAGAAACTTTTTAAAATCTGATAACGTTGAACTCAAACATATCATCGATGAATTTCAACGCATGGCCTTAGCAAACCCCGAATGTGCTATGAGTTTTTTTCACAATGACAAAGAAATACTTAACCTTTCATCTTCAACACTCAAACAACGAATTGTTGGCATATTTGGAAATAGATACAACGAAAAATTAGTCCCTATAAAAGAAGAAACATCTCTAGTTGATGTAAATGGTTTTGTTGGAAAACCAGAATTTTCAAGAAAAACAAGAGGGGAACAGTTTTTCTTTGTCAATCAACGCTTTATTAAAAGTGGTTATTTACACCATGCCATAAGCAATGCCTTTCAGGACCTTATTCCAGAAAAGCACCACCCGTCCTATTTTATATTTTTTGAGATTGACCCAAAATTTGTTGATGTAAATATTCATCCCACTAAAACAGAGATTAAATTTGAGGATGAAAAATCTATTTACGCTATCGTTCGATCTTGTGTAAAAAGAGCGCTAGGCCTTCACAATATTGTACCTTCATTAGATTTTGAAAAAGATCCCGCTTTTGATAATATTCCGACTCCTAATAAGTCAGAACTCAAACAGCCGAGCATTAAAGTGGACTCTAGCTACAATCCATTTGAAGAAAAGAAAAAATCCGAGAATATTTATACCCCACCTCCAAAAGTAAAAACAGAAAATTGGGAGCAATTATTTGAAAATATTCCTGCTCCAAAGTCTAATACTAGTTCTGAGGTACTAGCAAAAAACTGGAGTGAATATTCAGAAGAAACCAATAAAACGATTTTTCAATTAGACAATAAGTATATCGTTTATAGTATTAAATCTAGATTAATTGTCATACATCAACAAAGAGCCCACGAAAGAATATTATACGAACACTTTCTTAAAATGCAAGATAATGAAGGTCCATCACAACAACTACTATTTCCCAAAACTATTGAACTCACTCCTTCTGATATAGTAATAGTGAAAACTATAAGCGATGAGCTTTTGAATTTGGGTTTTAGATTTGATTATCTAAACAAAAATAGCATTGTCGTATTAGGAACTCCTACTGATTTAGAAATGGAAAATCTAGAAAGCATCATAGAAGAGTTAGTCGAGCAATTTAAGAACAAATCTTTTATAGAAAAGCACGATAATTTATCGCAATCATTAGCAAAAAAAATGTCAATAAAATCAGTAAGAAAACTAAAACAACAAGAAATGCGCTCTATAATTGACAATTTATTCGCTTGTCAAACATCCTATATCACAGTACAAGGAAAACCAACGCTTATAACCATAACTTTAGAAGAGTTAGCTAAAAAATTTCAATTATGAATATGGGCCCTGCTAAATTTAGTTATTTGCCTGAGGTAGTTAAAAACTTACTAATTATCAATGGCTTGTTTTTCCTTGGAAAAATTGTTCTTGTTAGCAGTTTTGGTATCGACCTAGATAAATTATTTGGCCTACATAATTGGCAATCACCTGATTTTAGACCACACCAGTTGGTTACACATCTCTTTATGCACGGCAACTTTTCTCATATTCTCTTTAATATGTTCGCCTTATGGATGTTTGGAAATCAACTAGAGAATATTTGGGGTGGAAAACGCTTTTTAATCTATTACATGCTAACTGGATTTGGAGCAGCACTTCTACATTTAGGGGTTAATCAATATCAAATATCATTAGTTGAAGCTAAGATGTCAATTGAGCAAATTAATATGGTTTTAGCTGATGGATATAATGCGATCCAAAATGGACAAAACTTTGTTAACCCTCTGATGGGTAAATTGAATATATTATACCACACACCCACTGTTGGAGCATCTGGCGCTGTATTTGGCTTACTATTAGCATTTGGAATGCTTTTCCCAAACACTCTTATATACCTTTACTTTGCAATACCTATCAAAGCCAAGTACTTTGTTGCAGCTTATGGTGCAATAGAACTTTGGTTAGGTTTACAAAACAATCCAAGTGATAACGTAGCTCACTTTGCACATCTTGGAGGTATGTTATTTGGATACTTACTTATCAAATATTGGAGAAAAAATAGTCAACATTTTTATTAAATATGATAATAAACGACTTAAAAAATAGCTTCAAACAAGGCAACCTGCTTAGTCGCCTGATATACATAAACCTCGGTGTTTTTGTACTTATTAAAATTCTCGGCGTTTTTTTCTTCCTATTCAATTTATCTAGTCATGAAATAATTGACCTATTAGCGCTTCCTGCTGAAAGCAAAAAATTACTTTCTAAGCCTTGGACAATTATTACTTACATGTTTGTTCACAACGGATTTATTCATCTGATTTTCAACCTTTTATGGCTATATTTTGGCGGCACTATCTTCTTGAAATACTTAAGTAATAAGCAAATAGTTAGCACCTATATTTTAGGAGGACTATCAGGGGGTCTATTTTATATTCTTGCTTTTAATTATTTTCCTGTTTTTGAGTCGGTACTTACAAAATCTATAGCTGTAGGTTCATCAGCATCTGTATTAGCTATACTTATTGCTATTGCTACTTATGTACCCAATTATATTGTAAATCTCACTTTTATTGGAAGAGTAAAATTAAAACATATAGCTATCGTTTCAATTGTATTAGATTTAATTTTGATACCACAAGGAAATGCAGGAGGTCATATTGCTCATTTGGGTGGTGCTTTTTATGGATTCTACTTCAGTCGCCAATTGTTAAAAGGAAAAGATACTAGCCGATGGTTTAATCATCTAATGTATTTTATGGTTAATCTATTCAAACCAACAAAGCCATTAAAAACAGCTTTTAAACGACCAATGACTGATGACCAGTGGAGAGAAAATAAAAGCAATGAACAAGATAAAATCAATAAAATATTAGATAAAATTGCAAAATCTGGATACGATAGCTTAAACAAAGAAGAAAAAGAAACCCTATTTAAAGCCAGTAAAAAATAAATTTATGCTAAACGGCATCTTGTACATACTAAATATGTTGTTGCTTTTCGCGCTTTTTCTGTCTTATGCCTCACCATATATTAGTCCCGACACTTTCTTATGGCCTGTCGCCTTACTGGGTTTAATCTATCCCTTTGTATTACTAATCAATGTATTATTTACCATATATTGGCTCATAAGTTTCAAAAAACATTTTTGGGCTAATATTATCATAATATTGCTAGGCTATGGACACATTCAAAACCTCATAAATATACAAGAAAATGCAATTAACACTGAAGCAAAGTTTTCGGTTATGAGCTTCAATGTACGTTTATTCAATGCATACAACTGGATTAAAAAAGACGATGTAAAACAAAAAATCATTCACTATCTAAATAAAGAATCAGTAAATGTTCTTTGTCTTCAAGAATTTTACGCTCCAGAAGAACTACCAAGACTTAACTATCCCCACAGTCATATTGGACTACAGAGCAAACGTAAGAGTTGGAGAATGGCAACCTATTCTAGCTTTCCAATATTCAATAAAGGAACAGTTAGTATTTATGGAGAAAGGACCAATAACGTTTGTATTTTCAGTGATATAGCTATGTATGGCGATAGCATTAGAGTTTACAATGTTCATTTAGCATCGAATTGGTTTGAAAAAGAAGATTATGAATTTTTAGACAATCCTAGCGTAGAAGGTGCGGAGAGCATCATTGAGCGACTAAAAGCATCTTTTTTCAAAAGAGCAAAACAGGTAAAAGCTATAAAAGCACATATGAACACTTCACCATACCCAATCATTCTGTGTGGCGATTTCAACGACACACCCACATCTTTTACCTATAAGCAACTCTCAGAAGGTTTAAACGATAGCTTTACGATGGCAGGAACAGGCTTAGGACAGACTTATAATGGAAAATTTCCTACACTTAGAATAGATTACATTTTACACAGCCCCAAATTTAAGATTAACAGTTTCAAGACAAAAGAGGTCAATTTATCTGACCACTTCCCAATTGTCAGCACTTTCAACTAAGGCTTAAGCTTTTGAACGGTTTTCAATTCTAATAAATTCATAGCATTAGATTCAAAACCAATAATATTATTTTGCACAAATCGTATTACTTGATCGTAATATAAAGGAACAATAGCCGCCTCATCTAAAATCATTTGATCCATCAAATGGTAATAAGAACGTCTTTTTTCTAGATTAACTTCTTTTAGAGCTAATTCGTAATAATTATCGTAGGTTGGATTTGAAAAATGCGTATAATTAGGTCCGTTTGGACAAAAATTCTTTGAATAAAATAATGCTAAATAATTTTCAGCATCGGCATAATCTGCTATCCAAGAACCTCTAAAAAAATCCAATTTTGAAGTCGCAACCATTTGTCGGTGTGTAGAGGGTAGATTAATATTTATTTCTAGTTGAATACCCACTTCAGCCAATTGATTTTGAATAAATTCACACAAGTCTAAATAGGAACTGGTAGTATTGAGCTCTATTGTAAGTGGAGTTGATAATCCGGCATCTGCTAATAATTGCTTTGCCTGTTCTGGCTTGTAATCGTAACCATTTAAACTCTCTGTAAATGATGGCAAGCCTTTTGGCACAAAACCTTTTTTTGCAGGACTTCCAATGTTATTGCGCAGATATGTTATCATTTTTTGTCTACAAAAGCCGTAATTGATAGCCTTTCTTACTGCCAAATGCTGTGATGCTGACAAATTATTTTCATCCATCAAAAATCCTAAATATTCGGTATTGAGATATGGTAAGGTCTGAATTTGAATTTTTCCGATATAATTATCTTGCAGTTGACCTTGTGGCGTAAGCACTTCATCTTTGTAAGAAGCATCTAGTCCAGAAATAAAGTCCAAATTACCCTTTACAAATTCTAAAAATGCTGTTTGCTTATCTTTTATAAAGGTGATTGCTATAGCATCTAGTAATGGTAATCCATTTTCATGGTAATTCTCATTTTTTCTTAATACGAGTTTTATATTCTCTTTCCAATATTGAAAATGAAAAGGTCCTGTACCAATTGGAGCATCACGAAAGCTAGTATTTTCAACAATTTCTTTAGGAACAACAGAGCAATACGGCATAGTTAGTAAGCCTAAAAAAGGAGGAAAAGGGTTTTTCAAACGAATAAAGAAAGTGCTGTCATCAATAGCCTCATAATAGTCAACATTGTTCATTACCCAAGCCCCAGGAGAGGACACCGCTTTGTCAATCAAACGATTAAAACTATACACAAAATCGTCTGCCTTAACCACCCTATCTCGATAATCTTCAAACAATGAATGCTGATGAAAAAGCACATCATTTCTTAAGTAAAAAGTATAACTTTGAGCATCTTCTGAAATAGTCCAAGAGTGAGCAATAGAAGGTATTACATTAAGTTGAGAATCGATTTGAACTAAACCGTCAAAAATTTGATTAGCCACCCATATACTAGCTTGGTCTTTGGAAAAAGCAGGATCTAAACTATTAATACCTGCCGATTCATTATATCTGAAAATTGATAAATTCTCATCGGAATATTTTTCCTTGCACGAAGAAAATACTAATACTAGAAAAAAGAATATAAACTGTAGAAATGAAGAAGTTGTCATTGGTGCTAAAAATACACAAATAAAAAATTCAAAATCCAGTCTGTTGGAATGTAAATCGAAATTTAGGCTATCGGATTTACAAACTACATCTTTTGGTTAGCGTCACTGCGTAATAAACGTTTTGCTATTTCTGCATTTGTCAAGATGTATTCTTCTAACAAGACTGGAAAATGAATTTTCAAAAAAAAACTATAAAAAAACGACACATTGCTTTTGACAGCTCTTTATTTTACGAAATGGATATTGTAAAGGTTTCACTAATTGTATTTTTTTTTGCATACTTATTAAATCAAACCCTATTAAACAATAGAAAAAGTTAATTTTGTATCCGATGAAAAATAATTCCACAGTTGCATATTACACCCAAGGTTGTAAACTTAACTTTTCAGAAACATCTACCATTTCAAGGCAATTGACAAAGGAAGGCTATCAAAAAGTTGACTTTAAGGAAGTTGCTGATATTTATGTAATCAATACTTGCTCAGTAACTGAAAATGCAGACAAAGAGTGTAAACGTCTTGTTCGTACAGCCTTAAAGACCTCACCAAAGGCTTTTATAGTCGTGGTAGGTTGTTATGCGCAGTTAAAGCCAGAACAAATTTCACAGATTGATGGGGTTGATTTGGTACTTGGGGCAACAGAAAAGTTCAAACTCAATCATTACCTTAATGATTTGAGTAAAAAAGAGCATACAGAAATTCATTCATGTGAAATAGATGACGCTAATTTCTTTGTTGATGCCTACTCTATTGGCGACAAAACCCGAGCTTTTTTGAAAGTGCAAGACGGTTGTGATTATAAATGCACTTATTGTACTATTCCTTTAGCACGTGGAATTAGCAGAAGTGACAAACTAGAAAATGTAATTAATAATGCAAAATCCATTTCAGAAAAAGGCATACAAGAAATTGTTCTAACTGGTGTTAATATTGGCGATTATGGCAAAGGAGAATTTAGCAATAAAAAACACCAACATACCTTTTTAGACTTAGTTAAATTACTAGATAAAGTAGAGGGCATCAACCGATTGCGTATATCTTCAATTGAACCCAACCTTCTAAAGAATGAAACCATTGAATTTGTAGCCAATTCTAAATCCTTTGTCCCCCACTTTCACATTCCTTTACAATCGGGCTCTGACGATATATTAAAAAAAATGAAAAGACGTTACTTAACCGACTTATATGTCGATAGAGTCAATTATATAAAATCCTTAATGCCACATTGCTGTATTGGCGTAGATGTAATTGTAGGTTTTCCAGGAGAAACAGAAGAACATTTTTTAAAAACCTATAATTTCTTAAACGAACTAGACATTTCCTATTTACACGTTTTCAGCTATTCTGAACGAGCAAACACCGAAGCAGCCAAGATGGGTAATGTAGTCGATAAAGGCATACGACATAAAAGAAGTAAAATGTTGAGAGTACTTTCAGCCAAAAAGAAAAGACACTTTTACGAACAACAAAAAGGCAGTTTACATACCGTTTTGTTTGAAAGCGAAAATAAAGATGGTTTTATGTACGGTTTTACTGAAAATTACATTCGTTTAAAAGCACCATTTAAAAGAAAGTGGATAAACAAACTTATACCAACAAAACTTAAAACTATTGATGAAGATGGAATTTATATCTTTGAATCACATTAAATAAACCCTTATGTATCCAAATATTAGCTACTTACTCAACGACCTTTTTGGTGTATATATACCATTACCTATACAGACTTTTGGTTTTTTTGTTGCTTTAGCATTTATTTTTTC
>MDSW01188538.1_pt1 | contig 15414 bp, 13 predicted proteins | sample 811171 | NCBI WGS metagenome assembly MDSW01 (sample SAMN05326641, study PRJNA326480) | marine metagenome | isolation source: seawater | place: Atlantic Ocean: North West | collected 2012 | reverse complement strand
TGACGATCGCTCCCTATGCCCCGGAGGATTCGTCGGTTGCCCGCAAAGCGTTCGACCGGCTGCGGAGCCTTCGGGATCGCCTTCGGGAGGACTTCAAGGTAGACTTGGACGAACTGTCGATGGGGATGTCCGGCGACCTGAGGGAGGCGATTGGGGCGGGAAGCACGATGATTCGGGTAGGCTCGGCGCTTTTTGGGGAAAGGATCGATTAGATTCAGGACATGAGTGCTTGCTCAGGAAACCGGATGATGCGACAATGAGGCAGATGCAAACTTCCGAGAGCGAAGATTTCCAGATCAGATGGAGACCATGGCGGTCCTTGCTGGACGACGAGACGCCCGTCGTCAGGGAGGCCCTCGTCGATCAGCTCAAGCTTTTTCCTGAGGAAGGAAGGCTATTTCTCCAGCAGATGTCGGAGGAAGATGATCCCATTCCGGCCCGGCATGCCCTCGAGTTGATCAAGTCTCTTGGATGGGTTGACGCAACCCGCGACTTCATGGCCTTCATCCAGTCCCAGAGGTATGAGCTTGAGACGGGATGGTTCCTCCTCGACCGAACGGTCTATCCGGCCTTCGAGCTTTCCTCGGCCACCTTCTTCCTCGATAAGCTTTCCAGACGTTGCCGGGAATTGTTGACTCCTCCCATGTCTCCTAGGGAGATGTGTTCCGTGCTCAATCGGGTTTTGTTCCACGAGTATGGCTTCAGGGGAGCGGGCAAGGATTTCGAAAACCCCGAGAACAGCTTTCTTCACCGTGTTATCGAGCGCCGCAGAGGGCTCCCTATCACGATGTCCGTACTTTACTTGCTGATCGCCCGCCGCTTGAGCTTCGACCTGGAGCCGATCGGCTTGCCGGGTCGGTTCATGCTTGGCTGCTTCAGCGAGGAAAAGCCTTTCTACGTCGATCCCTGGTCCGGAGGGAAAATTCACGAGGTCGAGGACATGGAGGTCTACCTCGAGGATTACTCGATCGAGGACTCGACCTCGGCCTTATTGCCGGTAACGGTTGCCGATACCTTGGTCCGGGGTTGCCGCAACCTGGTCCGCCACTACCTTTTGGCCGAGGATGAGCCCAAATCCAGGCTGTTCAATTCCTTCGTTCTCGAATTCGAAAGGGTTCGGCGAATTGCCGCAAGTGCCTGAGCCGCCTCTCTTAATTAAGGACTTGGGCCCTTTCTTTCATGAGAACGAAGGTGTGGGCTTGGCTGTTCTGGGTGATCCCATATCTCACTCCATAAGCCCTCAATTGCACAACGCCGCCCTTAAGGAATTAAGCGCCAAGGACAAGGCTTTCAAGGGTTGGCGGTACGACAAGATTGAAGTTTCCGCGAGTCAACTTGGCGATGCCCTCCCATCTCTCGCCGAACTGGGCTATCGCGGAATTAACCTGACGATTCCACACAAAGTGGAAGTCTTGCCTCTTTTGAAGTCGGTGGATGAGGAAGCCCTCGCAATGGGCGCCGTCAATACCCTTGTTTGGGATGAGAACGGTTGGTCGGGACGCAATACCGATGGATATGGCTTGGAGGAAGGAGTTCAGCAAGACCTGGGAGTAAGACTGCAAGATTCGTCCGTCCTTATTCTCGGAGCGGGTGGGGCAGCCCGCGCCGCCACTGCTCAATGCCTTCTTCGCGGATGCGAAACCGTTTGGTTGGGGAATCGTTCCCTTGGCCGTTTGGCTGGCTTGACGGACGCCTTGGGCAATCTTTTCGAGAGTCACCGTATCCGAACTTTCTCCTTGGCCGACCTGCCTCCTGAAATCAAGTCTCTGGAAGACCTTCTTGTGATCAATGCAACGTCCCTCGGTCTTCGGCAAAAAGATCCTTCACCTGTCGACCTGTCGGGTCTATCCTCCTCCACCAGAGTCTACGATATGATCTACAACCCACCCGAAACCGCCTTGCTCAAGGATGCTCGTCACCGTGGAATGAGATCCGCCAACGGGTTGTCGATGCTCGTTCATCAGGCTGCCCGGTCCTTGGAAATCTGGACTGGCGAGCCGGTCTCTTCTTCAGCCATGTTCAAGGGGGCGCGGGAGGCAATGGCCCATCCCCATGAGTGAATTCCTTACCAACGAGACGCTCATGTTGGCGACGGGCCTATTACTGGGAGCCATCCTGGGAAGCTTCCTCAACGTATGCGCCCACCGCATCCCCTTGGGGCAGTCGATCATCTCGCCCCGCAGTTATTGTCCTCAGTGCAAGGCGGTCATTCCCTGGTTTCGAAACCTGCCCGTCCTGACCTGGCTTGCCCAAGGAGGCAAGGCGAAGTGCTGCGGTTTCCGGATTCCGATGCGCTACTGGCTGGTCGAAGCATTCTTGGCGATGGCCTTTGGTCTTCTCTTTCATCGCTACGTCCAGACGCCTGACGCCGGCCAACTACTGAGTGGTTGCTTTTTCGTCTGGTGCATGATCGCGGTGGTCGTGATCGATATGCAAACCATGCTCATACCCGACCGCTTCAGCATGGGTGGGGCGGTGCTCGGTGTGCTCTTATCCATTGCCTTCCCCTCCATCCAAATGATTCATTCCGAAAGCGCCTTTCTTGGAGTTTTCGCCGGGGGCTTGAAGGCCGTGATCGGTCTGCTGATTGGATCGGCCACCCTTTACTGGATAGGCATCTTGGGCGAGAAGGCCTTGAAAAAGGAAGCCCTCGGGGAAGGGGACGTCAAACTAATGGGTTGCATCGGAGCCTTCTGCGGTTGGAAGGGTTCGCTTTTCGCGATTTTCGGCGGTGCCACGCTCGGGGCCTTGCTCCTCGTCCCTGTTATGCTCTTGGGTCGTCTTCGCTCCGGAGAAGGAGAGAACGGGGACGGTCTTTCATGGGGCAAGGAAATCCCCTTCGGGCCTTATCTGGCCCTTGCCGCTCTGTTGTACCTGCTTGGGATACGTCCATGGGTGGACGCCTGGTTCGATTCGCTGGGTTGGATTCTCTCAGGTAGCTAGGCTGCCCTTTTTGCGTTGAAAAACCTTCTCCTAGTCGGCATTTCTCTCTTTCCGACTTTCCAAATCCATACTTTCCCCTATGAAAAAGCTTCTTGTTGCAAACCGTAGTGAAATTGCAGTTCGAATTTTTCGGTCCGCGACCGAGCTTAACCTCCGCACGGTAGCCATCTATGCGGAGGAGGACAGGTTCGGCGTCCATCGCTTCAAGGCGGACGAGGCTTACCTCGTGGGGAAAGGGAAGGGGCCCGTGGCCGCCTACCTGGACATCGACTCCATCATATCCCTCGCCATAGAGAAGGGCGTTGACCTCATCCATCCCGGGTACGGTTTCCTTTCGGAGAATGCCGAATTTGCCCGAGCTTGCGAGAATGCCGGCATCACCTTCGTCGGTCCCCGTCCCGAATTGCTGGAGAGCATGGGGGACAAGGTGGCCGCCAAGAAAGCCGCCGGCAAGGCGGGCGTGCCGACCCTTCCTGCGACGCCCAAGGCCGTGTCCGATCCGAAGGACGCCTTGGCCTGGGGCGAGAAGATAGGCTTCCCCCTCATTATCAAGGCTGCCTTTGGGGGAGGAGGAAGGGGCATGAGGGTGGTCACTGAGAAGAAAGATCTCAAGGCCATGCTGGAGGAAGCCCAAGGGGAGGCAGAGAGGGCTTTTGGCAACTCCGCGGTCTTTCTTGAGAGGTACGTTCCCAATGCAAAACACCTGGAGGTGCAGGTGCTGGGTGACGGGAAAGGGAACGTCGTTCACCTGCACGAGAGAGACTGTTCCGTACAGAGGCGTTACCAGAAGGTGGTCGAGGTAGCCCCCTCCATCGGGCTCCCCATGGAAGTGGTGGATGATCTTTGCGGGGCGGGGGTTGAGCTGGCCCGTGAAATAGGGTACGACAACGCCGGTACCGTCGAGTTTCTGCTCGATCAGGATACCAACGAGTGGTTCTTCATCGAGATGAACCCACGCATCCAGGTCGAGCATACCGTGACCGAGCAGATCACCGGGATAGATATCGTCCGTTCCCAGATACTCGTAGCGCTCGGCGAGGGGTTGCACGGTGCCAAGATAGGGATTCCTTCTCAGGATGAAATCCCGCGCAATGGCTGCGCCATCCAGTGCCGCGTCACCACGGAAGACCCCGAGAACGACTTTACTCCAGACTACGGTAAGATCCTCAGCTATCGCTCGGCCGCCGGTTTCGGCGTTCGCTTGGACGGCGCAATGGGAGATACCGGATCCATCATCACGCCCTTCTACGATTCGCTTCTCGTCAAGCTTACCACGTCCGGGCCGAATCTTCCGCAGGCCCTGGACCGCATGCACCGGGCCCTCAGGGAAATGCGTATCCGGGGTGTGAAGACCAATATTCCTTTCCTTGAGAACGTCATTAACCACAAGGACTTCGTGGCTGGCCTGGCAACCACCAGGATGATCGACGTCACGCCTGGTCTCTTCAAGTTCAAGGCCCGACGGGACAGAGCCTCCAGGTTGCTCAGTTACCTGGCCGAGATCATCGTGAACGGCAATCCCCAAGTCAAGGGACGGGCCCGCATGGAAAACCCTCTGCCCCTTATCGAGCCGTCCTTCGATACGACCGAGGATCCCCCGAGAGGAACGCGTGATCTCCTGCTTGCCCAAGGCCCGAAAAAGTTCTCAAAGTGGCTGAGGGAGCAGAAGCCGCTGATGGTTACCGACACCACCTTGAGGGATGCCCACCAGTCTCTCTTTGCGGCCAGAATGAGGAGTTACGATATGTTGGCTGTGGCGGACTACGTGGCCCGCCGGGCTTCCGGGCTGTTTAGCCTCGAAATGTGGGGGGGAGCCACCTTCGACACCTGCATGCGCTTCCTCGGGGAGTCACCCTACGACCGCCTTCGTCTCCTCCGGGAAAAAATACCGAACGTTCTTTTCCAGATGCTCCTGCGCGGATCGAATGCGGTCGGATACGCCAACTATCCGGACAACGTGGTTCGGGAATTCGTGGTTCATGCTTCCGAGGCCGGAATGGACGTCTTCAGGATTTTCGACTCCCTGAATTACCTGCCCAACCTCAAGGTCGCGATGGAGGCGGTAAACGAGAGAACCTCCTCCCTTTGCGAGGCGGCGGTCTGCTTTACGGGTGACTTTACCGATTCCAGCGAGGAGAAATACGTCCTTCAGTACTATGTCGACCTGGCCAAGGAACTTGAGAAAATGGGGGCTCATATCCTTGCCATCAAGGACATGGCCGGGCTGTGTCATCCGATTGCGGCTCAACGCCTCGTCAAGGCTCTCCGCAACGAGGTTTCCCTGCCCATTCACTTTCATACGCACGACTCCAGCGGGATTGCTTCCGCCTCGGTCCTGAAGGCTGCCGAAGCAGGTGTGGACGTCGTCGATCTGGCCATTTCCTCGCTTTCCGGTTGCACCAGTCAGCCCAATATGAACTCGATCGTTCATGCCCTGAGAAATGCCCCGCGGTCTACCGGTCTCGACGTTGGCGTTCTCAACGAGTTGTCGATTTATTGGGAAGCCGTCAGGCAGTACTATCTCCCCTTCGACAGTTCTCCGCCCTTCGGTAGCGCGGAGGTTTTCGATCACCAGATGCCGGGCGGGCAATACACCAACTTGCGGGAACAGGCGGGTGCCCTTGGGTTGGGCAAACGTTGGCCCGACGTGGTCGAAACCTACCGGGAAGTGAACCGGTTGTTGGGCGATATCGTCAAGGTCACTCCCAGCAGCAAGTGCGTGGGAGACCTCGCCATCTTTCTCATTACCAAGGGTGTTAAACCCGAGGATCTCGTCAATCTTCCTGCCGAGACCGGTTTTCCCGAGTCCGTGATCGATCTTCTTTCCGGCAACCTGGGCCAACCCAAGGGAGGATGGCCCAAAGCCGTCCAGAAGGTTATCCTCGGCGGAAGGAAGCCCATGCGGGGGAGGCCCGGCGCATCGGCAGAGAAAATCGACCTTAAGAAGAAGACCGCTTCCCTGCAGCGTAAGATTGGCCGGAAAGTTACCCGGGAAGATCTTTTCTCGCACCTCATGTATCCAAAGGTCTTTGATGACTACCGTGAATTCAGGATCAAGTACGGGGACGTTTCCGTGCTGCCGACGACCGCTTACTTCCACGGCCTTGAGCCGGGAGAGGAAATTTCCATCGATATCGAGGAAGGCAAGACGCTTTTCATCAAGCTTCTGCACGTCGGAGACCCCGACGAGAAGGGCATTCGTTCCCTCACTTTCGAGCTCAATGGCAAGGCCCGTACGACTATGGTCCAGGACAAGTCCGTCAAGGGCGAGAGCAAGGCCCGGGAAAAGGCGGATCCCTCCAACCCCATGCATGTCGCCGCCCCCATCCCGGCCATGATCAGCAGTATATCCACGAGTGTTGGGAAATCCATCTCGAAGGGGGAAAAGGTTGCCGTTCTGGAAGCCATGAAAATGCAGACCACCCTGTATGCCTCTGCGGACGGGACGGTCGACGAAATTCTCGTCCAGGTGGGCGATTCCGTGGAATCCAAGGACTTGATCGCCCGGCTTCGTTGATTTTCGGCTAAAGCTTTCGGGCGTTCGTCCGATTATGCAGGCGTGATGAGTATCCTTTCGTCGGCCCGTCTGTTGAACCGCCTCTTGCTTCCCTTGGCGGTCGTCCTTTGCGGGTCCCCATCCAGCGCCAAGGTACTTCGTGTTCCGGAGCCCGCCCTGGAAAAGGCCTTTGCTGATACGCTCAGGGTAAACCGGGAAGCCCTGACGAAGGAACTTGTGGCGGAAAAACTGCTTTTCCTCGAAGCCAGCGGACTCCAGCTACGCGATCTGACTGGGCTGGAGGCGGCCAAAAACTTGGAAGTCCTCATCCTGCGGGACAACTTCATCGAGGATCTTAGCCCGCTTTCCAACCTCTCCAAACTCCGCAAACTCGATCTTTCCGGTAATCGGATCAGGTCGCTTGCCCCCTTGGAGGGCCTTTCGCTGGCAAAAATGAAGCAGGAGTTCTACGGCCTCGCGACTTCCCTCGAAAGTAGGACTCTTACCAAGGACGCAAAAGTCCGGTTGGAAACGGACGTGAACAAGGTGGTGGCGAGAATCAACGAGGGTCCTTGGGCCTTGAGGGACCTGTCGTTGGCCAATAATCGTTTGCTGGGTTTGACTGGAGTGGGATCGCTCACGAGCCTGAGGTATCTCGACGTCTCGCGCAATTCGCTCATCGACCTGGAGGGCGTAGGCAGGCTCAAGAGTCTCATTACCCTCAATGTCCAGAGGAATCAGCTCGGTCGGGTCGAGGCCTACGTAGACGTGGACAAAGACAAGGAATACACGGTCGGCATAGACGAGATTAAGGATGAAAGCGGTAATGGGAAAAGGGATACCGATCCCTTGGTCGAGATTCAGTCCATGCCCTCCCTGGTAAACCTTTACCTCTACGACAACCTGCTCACGACCACGACCCTGCTCAAGGATTTGCCCAACCTCAAGATCCTCCTCCTTTCCGGGAACAAACTGGAGGACGTATCCAACCTGCGTCAATTCAAGGGTCTGTTGCGCCTTGCCTTGTCCTCGAACCGGATTACCGACCTTGCGGGTCTCGAGGGCCTTGACAAGCTGGAGCATCTTTACCTGGAAGAAAACCAGGTTTGCGACCTTAGATCCCTCAGTACCCTGCCCGCCATCCGAGAGCTTCGTCTCCAGAGCAATCAAATCATGAGCGTCAAGATACTGGAGCAACTGAAAAAGCTTCGCGTCGTTTCCCTGTCTAACAACTTCATCCACGATCCCTTCCCGGTCTTCGATCTGCCCGAGTTGAAAAGGCTGTCCCTTTCTTCGAACCGAATTTCCCCGGATGGGCGGGCCTTGGAGGAAAAACTGGAGCGAATGAGAATTGGGGGCAAGTTCGTGACCCTTGGTTCCCAGAAGAAAAGAATTCCGGAACTGGAGCGACTTCTCTATTCGCTCATGGGGCATCCCTCCTCGAACAAAATCCTCGGGGATTATCTTCTTGAGAACGATTACGAGAGGCTCATTGATTTTGCAGACGACCAGACGGTCTCCCAAGAGGTCAGAAACAAAGCGTACAAGGATTGGGAAGTGGCCCTCAGGCTAGGAAAACTGAACGAGGAAACCCCCTTTCCCGGGAAATAGGCTTTCCGGTAGCTTCATTGGGCTCCGCACCCAGTCTACTTGTCGAAGTAGAGCAAGGCGGCAAGGATAATGGTGGCGACGAAACAGAGCAGGTAAATCAGGCGCAGGCAGAATTTCTGAATACCGTGCGAGCGGACTACCCCATCGATCATCCGATAGTACTCCCTCTTCCATTTTCGAGACAAGGTCTTCTTCTTGCTGGGCACGAGTGTCATGGTAGCTTCGGTCCGGTTGGTTTGCAAGCCAGTCCTTTGCCCTTCATTCTTTACAGTCCGGCGGTGTTTGGCTACATAACGAGTACCTTATGCCGACCAAACAAAGGACCATCCGCAAAGAGCGTTCCATCAAGGGCAAGTCCTTGCATACCGGTGAGGAAGTGACCCTTACCCTGAAGCCGGCCGAAGCCGACCAAGGCTACGTCTTCCGCCGGGTGGACCTTTACGGAAAGCCCGAAGTAAAACCTTTGGCTTCCAACGTCTCCGACTTGGTGCGGAGCACGACCATAACCAATGGAAACGCCAAGGTTCACACCATCGAGCACGTCCTCAGCGCCTTGAGTGGCTGTGGCGTGGACAATGCGGTCATCGATTTGGATGCGAGCGAGCCTCCCATCCTGGATGGGTCGGCCAGGCCTTTTGCCAACCTGGCCCTGGAAGCCGAACCGGTCGAGCAGGATGAGGAACGGGATTATTTCGTTCTCAAGGAGCCCGTCTCGGTCGTATCCGGCAACCGTTCGATGATCGCCCTTCCATACGATGGATTCAGGATTACCTGCACTTCCGCGGACGACCGGGGCAGCCACGTGCAGCATCTTTCCATCGAACTGGACCCCGAGACTTATCTTGCCCAGGTGGCTCCTGCCCGTACCTTCACGGTCTATGAGGACATAGAGGAGCTGCTTAAAATGGGGAAGATCAGGGGAGGAAGTCTGGATAGCGCAATCGTTATCAAGGGAGATAAGATCCTTTCCAAGGAACCTCTTCGCTTCGAGGATGAATTCGTCCGCCACAAGATCCTCGATATCGTTGGGGACCTCTCCCTGCTTGGGAAATTCCTCAAGGCCCACATCATAGCGGTTCGACCCGGTCACGCTCTCAATTCCGAACTTACTTCCAAGCTTTACGACAAAATGATGGGGCAGGAGAGTAAGAACGGCGAGGCGAAGCCAAGCGAGACCAAGTCCTTCGTACTGCCCGACGAGACCGAGCTGGACGTGAGGAGAATCCTCGACGTTCTGCCTCACCGCTTTCCCTTCGTCATGATCGACCGCGTGGTTTCGATCGAGAAAAACGAGGTCCTGGTAGGAATCAAGAACGTAACCATCAACGAGCCTTTTTTCAGTGGGCATTTCCCCGGGCATCCTGTGATGCCCGGCGTTTTGCAACTGGAAGCGATGGCCCAGGCTGCGGGGATCCTGCTTCTGCGCAGGAGTTCCTCGGAGGGTAAGGTCGCCTTTTTCATGAGCGCCGACAAGGTCAAGTTCAGGAAGCCCGTGGTTCCCGGAGACCAGCTCAAGATTACGGCAAAGCTAGAGAAGGTTAGGGGGAACAAGTTGGCCACGGCCAGTGTGGAATGCAGCGTAAACGATCAAGCCGTTTCCTCGGCCAGTTTGATGTTCGCGATCGCGGCTGCGGGAGAAAATTCCTGAGGTGGCTGTTTCCATCCATCCCCAAGCCATAGTCGAGGAAGGCGCCGAGCTGGGTGAGGACGTGGTGGTGGAAGCCTTCTCCATGGTTGGCCCGAAGGCCAAGCTGGGTGACGGTTGCCGGGTCCTCCATCATGCCACCGTCGAGGGCCGGGTCGACATGGGCCGCAACAACGTCGTTCATCCCTATGCCCTCATTGGCGGGTTGACTCATGACCTCAAGTATGAGGGCGGGGAACCCGGCCTGCGCATCGGGGACGACAACGTCTTTAGGGAATACGTCACCGCGCACGTAGCCACCGGAGCCGACGACGAGACCATAATCGGCTCCGGTAACGTCTTCCTGGCCTACAGCCACGTCGCCCACGATTGCGTGATCGGCAACCACCTCGTCATGAGCAGCCATTCCGCCCTTGCCGGGCACGTGGAGGTAGCCGACCACGTCAACGTCGCCTGGGGCGCGGGGGTTCACCAGTTTTGCAGACTGGGCAGGCATTGCATGGTTTCGGCCTGTTCCAAGCTCGTCCAGGACGTGCCCCCCTTCATGCTTGCCGATGGTTCGCCTGCGGAGGTTCGTTCGATCAACAAAGTGGGAATGGAACGATCCGGCTTTTCCGGAGACGAAGTCGAAACTGCCCGTGGAGTCTTTAAGGTTCTCTATAAGTCGGACTTGAACCGCAGCCAGGCGATCAAGCGCCTGGAGAATGAGTTTTCGGCCGCCAGCCCAGACATCGTGGGTGAGATTATAGAGTTTGCCCGCTCCAGCGAACGAGGGCTCGCTTGAGCAAGCAATCTTCAGGCATCCGATTCACCGGCGATTCTCCTGAGGTAGTCCCAAGAATAAATGCCCGTGGAATGGCCGTCGGAAAATTGAATGCGGAGCGCGTAATTGCCCACGATCTCAAATCTTCTGATGCGGACCGAGGAGTAGTCACCGCCTGAACTTCCTCCCGAAACCGAACCGAAGAGATCGGTTTCGCCCTGCTGCTCGGCGCTTGGCGAGCGTTCCCTGAGAAAAGGAGCCTCGAGGTAGCTTTCTTCCCCGTCGGGCCAAGCAAGGGCGAGGGTTTCACCAACCAGTTCGACTTTTGTCGGCCCGGCTTGCATGAGAACGACTTTCTAGATGAAGGAGTCGAGGCTATTGCCGGCCGAGGGTGGTTCGGACGAATCCGAACCGGTTTGATAATAGGGATCAAGCAACTCGTTGGAGTTGGATCGGCCAAAATCCTCGGCTGCCTCCGCTGCCTTGCTGAACTCCTCCGTCTCACGGCGGATCATTTCTTCCTGAAGATCCTTGTCCTGAAGCTCGCGGTCGAGGCTTCTCTCCTCCCAGTAGCGGTCGTTATGAAATTGGCTGGGGCCGGGCTGGGGGGGCAATCGGTCATCCTTAACCACTGCCCAGTCGGGGTCCTTGGTGGGATCGATACCGGCGTCATCAACGTTGTCCACGCTTTCCATTGGTTCGCCCGGCGGGAGAGATTGGGTCTGCTCGGCCAGGGTTTTGTCACCGGCGAAAGAACCCGAGAGCTGGATGGGTTCAGCTGACTTCGTTACCTTTTGGGAACTGTCCCGGGCTACTTCCGGCACCTCGTGCCCGGCTTCGTTATCATTCTTGAGTTGCATCTCTCGATAAGCGCCTTCGGAAAGCTTGGGAAGCCCTTCGTTCATTGATGATTCCATGAGGACATTCTGCTCCGAAGCACGGACCTTTGCAAATCATAAAAACGTTTTCCAGAGAGAGACTCGAGCATCCTGAGGTTGAAGTTTTGCGTTGATCCAACGGGCTCGAGGCGACATACTCTCCCCCATCATGCCTAGAGAAACCATCATACTCGAGTGTACGGAAGCCCGCAAGGAGGGGAAGCCGCCTTCTCGCTATATGTCCACGCGCAACAAAAAGTTGCAGACCGAGTCAGTCGAGAAGAAGAAATACAACCGGTTTCTTCGTCGGCATACCCTTCATCGCGAGATCAAGACCTGATCCTGCTACAGGCCAAGCATTCCCGACAGGGACTTGGTCGCTTCTCGGATAGCGATACTAGCTGGGTTCTCGGGGTTGGCGATCACCACCGGCGTACCGTGGTCTCCCCCCATTCTTACCTCTTGGTGTAGGGGAATTTCACCCAGAAAGCTCGTTTTGAGGGCAAAGGCCGTTTCCGAGCCTCCGCCTTGGCCGAAAAGATAGGTTTTCTTGCCCGATTCCTCGTCCTCGAGGTAGCTCATGTTCTCCACCACCCCGAGAATCGGCACGTTCACCTTCTCGAACATCCTGGCTCCCCGGCGGGCTACGTCTACGGCCGCCTTCTGAGGGGTTGTGACCAGGATGACCCCATCCAGGGGCAAAGTCTGGGCCAAGGATAGCTGTGCGTCCCCAGTGCCCGGGGGCAGGTCGATTAGCAGGATCTCCAATTCACCCCACTCTACGTTGGCGCTGAATTGCTGAATGGTCTTCATGACCATGGGCCCGCGCCAGACGACGGGCGTGTCCTCGTCGACCAGCAGACCCATTGACATCAGCTTCACGCCATAGCTCTCGATTGGAGCGATCATGTTCTCCGAAAGGCCTTCCGGTTGACCGGATGCACCGATAAGAAGAGGAACGGAAGGGCCGTAGACGTCGCAATCCATGAGTCCGACTTGCCCTTCTCTTCCATCGGCGGTGAGAAGATTCTCGAAGGCGCACGCCATGTTTACAGCGAGGGTGGATTTCCCTACGCCTCCTTTGCCACTGGCTATGGCGACGATCTTCTTGACCTTTGCAATGGGGGAGGAGGCCCCTGCTTGGTCGGAGGCGCCGGAGGCTTGGGCTTGCGATGCCTTGACCACGATCCCTACCTCGACCTCCGAGACGGCATCGTTTTCAAGCAGAGCTTCCTCGATGCTTCCCTTGAGAGTTTGAGGGAGGGTAGGGTCGTTCCCGCTTAGCTCGAGCTTGACGGTGGCCTTGCCTTTTTCGTCCAGTGCGGTTTCCCGTACCAGACCGAACGATACGATATCCCGGCTGAAGCCGGGATACTTGACTTGACCAAGCAGAGAGAGGATGAGTTCATCGGACATGAACCCTAACTAAATGTAGGCAAAACAGACATGGGCAAATGAAAAGTTGAGCAAAAGATTGAGCGTTTGTCGGTCTTCGGAGGTCAAAAGACGAGCAAGGGCGCTTTTGCGCTTGCCGAGTCAGTCTCGTTTTAAAAGGGTAAGCCAATGAACGTGGAAAAGGATGGAAGGAAACGGAAGGTTTTCAAATCGCTCCGTTTGGTGTGTCTGTTGTCGGTTTCTTACCTGTATCTAGCCTCGGGAGGAAGCGACTCCCTGCTCGGTCAGGGAGGCAGGATCGTCCTCGGCACGATTGAAGCCGAGCTCAAGAAAAAGCAGGTCCCGCTGGACTTTGGGAAAACCCCCAAGTCTCTTACCCCACTCGTCGCCAAGGCCGTTTCCCTGCACGGAGGCCTCCGCCTCGCGCGCCCCGAGCAAAGCCGTTACAGCGCGTCCTTCGTTCCCTTGGGCGGAAGCCAGCTCAAACTGGAAATCTCCCGTGGCTATCCGGGCGAGCCGAAACAACCTCTCAAAAGCCTGGTCGTGGAGGGTTCTTCCATTGACGGAGCGGTTCTCAAGGCCTGTGACCATATGGTGAAACAAATTCTCGGGATTCCCGGTTTCTTTTCCGGTAAACTATGCTACCTCTCCAACGTTTCCGGATCCAAGGAGATCTTCGTGGCCAACTCCCTGATGTCCAAGGCTCAACCCCACACCTCTTTCAAGAAGATCACCTTCAACGCGAGTTGGGACAACGGCGGATCCGGCATCTTCTTCACCAGCAACCGCAAGGTCTTCAACAACATCTATCACCTCGATCTTGCGAGCCGTCGGATTTCAACAATTGCAAATTATCGTGGAAGCAACTTGAGGGCGGTGCAGAACCCGAGAAACTCCGGAGTCGCCATGATCCTCTCGACCTCCGGCAACCCCGAGCTCTGGCTTGCCCCCAATCCCCGTTCCAAGCCCAAGCGCATCACCCGTAACAAAAGCAACGAATCCGGACCCTGCTGGTCTTCCGATGGCCGGCGCATGATCCTTACCTCCGATAGTCGCGGCAAGCCCCAGCTTTACGAGGTTTCCCTCTCCTCGGGTTTACTCACGAGGATTCCCACGAACGTGAGCTCACACTGTACGGAGGCGAGCTGGAACCCAGCGGATCCTACAAGGATAGCCTTTACGGCGGCCGTAGGCGGAGGTTTTCAAATCTACGAATACAGCTTTTCCACTCGTCAGAGCAAGCCTCTCACGGGGGGTGGGAACCATGCCATGCAGTCTTGCTGGGCCAATGATGGACGCCACCTTTTCTTTACCGAGAGGTCTTCCTCCGGGAGTACCCGCCTTATGGTTCTGGACACGGAGTTGAAGGGGGCCAGGCCCGTCACTCTCCACGGCAAGAATTTCGGCAACTGCTCTCAAGCCAGTTTTCACTATCCCCGCTAGGCAAAGTTTTTTTCTCGCTCCTCTCCTTTGAATTCGGCTAGATGAGGGGTTCCATGTGCGTCTTGCGAAAAATTCCCTTTCTGCTCTTGTTTTGCCTGCCTTTCTCCCTGTCGGCCAAGCGTGTCGAGATTGAGCTTCAGTCCGGCGCATCCATCACGGGTGAAGTTCTCAAGAAGAGCTCCGAGCACTGGGTCATAGACCTCGGCTTTACCGTCCTCCAGGTTCCTGCCAAGGAATGCGTCGAGGTGAAGGAGCTCAAGTCGGGCAAGGTGATTGGCTCCAAGGCGGGCGATCATCTCTACCGCACGGATCCCAAATTGAAGAACCGCCCCCTCGGGGACCTGGTCTCCGAACTGGGGGAGTGCGTGGTCATGATCAGGACGCCCATCGGGCTTGGTTCCGGCTTCCTCATCCACCCCGATGGCTACGTCATTACCAACGATCACGTGGTTGCGGGAGAGCGACAGGTTTCCATTACCCAATTCAGGCAGGCAAAGGGAGAGTTGATCAAGGAGAACTACGACAACGTCCGGATCGTGGCCACGGGAGGAAACGTCGACCTTGCCTTGCTCAAGATCGAGGGTCACTCGAACAAGGTTTTCCCTACCGTACCGCTTGGTTCATCGCAGGAAGTCCGACAAGGGGAGAGGGTTTTCGCGATTGGTAGCCCTCTGGGCCTGGAGCGGAGCGTTTCCGAGGGGATCGTCAGCTTGAGAAACCGAATCATCCAGGATCGCCTGCATATTCAGACGACGGCCGAGATCAGCCCCGGCAATTCGGGGGGGCCTCTGTTCAACTATCGCGGTCAGGTGGTCGGCGTGAACAACATGAAGGTAGTCAGCACGGGCGCCGAGGGGCTCGGTTTCTCCATCCCCGTGCGTGAACTGAAGACTTTTCTCGAAAACCGGGATGCCTTCGCGTTCGACCCACGCAACCCGAACGCCGGCTACCGCTACCTGCCTCCGCCTAAATGAACGAGCGTGGGTTTTTCCCAAAGGCGCTTATCGATCCCTACCATTTGATTCCCCCCACCGATTCATCACTCATCACCCTATGAAAAACCTACTCTTATGCTCCTTCTCTCTTCTTGGAGTCCTTTTCGCTCTTACGGCCAAGCCCAAGCTTGCAGACCGTGTTCCGCACGATGCTTTCCTGGTTGTTGCCGTCGACGATTGGGAGGACTTTGCCGAAAAGATTGAGACCGGCCCGTTCGGTTCCTTCTCGAGGAGCCCGGCGTGGG
>MDSW01118730.1_pt1 | contig 15415 bp, 8 predicted proteins | sample 811171 | NCBI WGS metagenome assembly MDSW01 (sample SAMN05326641, study PRJNA326480) | marine metagenome | isolation source: seawater | place: Atlantic Ocean: North West | collected 2012 | reverse complement strand
CTGAGCGACGGGGGGTGCGCGGGGGGGGGCGGAGCGAAGACGCGGGGGGAATCTGACGCGGACCCCCGGTGGGCCGGTCGACGCCCCGGGCGCGGACGCGGACGCGGCGCGAACGGGACGCGCGCGAGGCCGCGAGGGGGCGGCCGCGCGAGGGGGCGACGGGGATGCGCGCGAGCCGCGAACGCGCGGCGGGGTGTGCGCTCGAACGCGGGGGGTGGGCACGCGGCGAGACCCGACCGACGCGTTTGTGCCCCCCGACCTGGATTTCTCGTTGTCCCAAAATTCTCGGACAGCTCGAGCGGGAAAGCACTCCCACGGGGTTTTATTCGTTCGTTTTTTTTCTCGGGACTCCCCCGGTCCCCTCACCCCCGCGCGCGCGTCCCTCGGGGCGACGATGGCGACCACGCGCGCGATGCGGGCGGAGTCGGGGTCGGGGTCGAGCCTCCCGCTCGCGCTTCGCCCCGAACCGCGCGCCGCCCTCGAGTCCGCGCCCGAACCCGGTTCGAGGCGACCCCGGGACGAGAAAAGCTCCGCCGCGGGGGGCCGAAAGCGCCGCGCGGGCCCCGCGCCCGCGACGCCGTCGCCCGCCGCGGGCGGTTTCCCCGACGCGCCCGGCGTCGACGACGACGGCGACGCCGTCGACGTCGACGTCATGAGCGCCGCCGAGATGGTCCTCCTCCTCAGCCGCGGCGACGGCGAGCGCGAGCGACCACGCCCCCTCCCCTCCCGCCCGGTCGCGGCGGAGAAACCGACGCGACCTCGACGGGTCGAACCCGCCCCGGCCACGCCCTCGCCAGACCTCGCCTCGAACCCGGCGAAGCGGCGACGCGCCCCGACCCTCGACGACCACGCGGGAGGGCTCCCCGCCGGCGGCGCCCGAACGCCCGCGCGCGGCCCCTCCTTCCCCCACGTCCCCCCCTCGGGATCGGGACCCCCCTTCGGGACCCCCCTCGCGGCGGCGACCCCCCTCGCCGCCGCCCCCCTCACCAACCCCGCCCTCGCCCTCCTCTCCCGCCGCGGAGGCGGCGACCCCCAAGCCCGAACGCCCCGGCCGCCGCGCCCCCCCCACCGCCCCGGCGACCTCGCGGCCGCGCTCACGCGCGAGTTCGTCCGAAGCGCCGCCGCGGGGGGAACGCTCGGGGAACACTCAGCCGCCGGAACGCGCGGACCCCCCGGCGGGCGGAATTATAAAAATTATAAAACCCCCGCCTCCGCCGCGCCCCTCGGCGGCGCGGTCCGTCTCGCGCCTCCTCCTCCGCACGCGGCCTCGATCCTGCGCGCGGCGTACGAGGCCGGGTACCTCGCCGCGTACGAGTCGAGGCGAGAGGCCGCGCTCGAGGTCCAGCGCCGCGACGCGCCGGCGGAGCCGCCGAGGCCTCAGCACGTCCTCACCCTCCTCCCCCCGCCGCCGCCGCGGGACGAGGACTCGGACGATCCGTCGGATTTTGAAAACGATCGCGACCGCGCCGACGACGACCGCCCCGACGATCCCGCGCGACGCCGCGCGCGCCCCTCCGCGCCATCCTCCGCGCCAGATCATCATCCGCCTCCCTCGCAGACGCGCTCGGCCGCGCTCGCGCGCGCGGTGGCGACGCTCAGGGTCGCCGCGGCGTCGCTTCTCCGCTCCGCCGCCGAGGAGGAGAGGCGCCGACGCGGGGGCGGGGGCGGCCTTGGCGAGGGCGGCGTCGGCGGCGGCACCGCCGGGACCCCCGCGCCCGCCTCGGTCGAAGACGTCGAGGGGCATCCCCCCTCGATCGAGGGGGCGGGCGCCGACGAGATGATCCTCGGCGGCGCGCCCGGAGATGACCCTCCACCGGGACGACGCGCGCCGGGGTCGGCGTCGTCGTCGTCCGCCTCCGGCGGCTCGGACGGGCGTCGCGCGCCGCTCAGGTTCGCCGCGCGCGCCCCGCGCCCCGGCGTCGATCATTCGCTCGCGCTCACCCCGGCGCTTCGGCTCCGCGTGGAGCTCGCCGAGGCGCTCGCGGGGGCGAGGGCCGACCTCGAGCGCGCGCTCGCGGCGCAGGAGGAGCCGCGCCGCGACCTGGATGTCTCCGACGACCCTCTGTCGCGCGAGAACCGCGCGCGGCGGTTCGCGAGGTATCAGGGCGCGCTCGCCGCGCGAAGGGCGCGCGGCGCGGGGGGGGCGACCGCGGGGGCCGCGGGGGCGACCGCGGGGGGCGGCGCGGGGGAGGCGCGCCGCGAACCCGAGGCTGGATTTTTATCCCCGCCGCCGCCCCCCGGGCGATCGGACCGTCCCGCCTCCGACGCGGCGCTCGCCGCGCGCTCGGCCGACGACGACGCGCGAAAGGTCGCCTCCCCCCCGGACCCGGCCTCTCGAGCGGAGGAGGATCCTCGGGGATCCTCCGAGAACGAGACGCTCGCCCCGCCGAGACGACCGGTTTTCCCGCCGTCGTCGTCGTCGCGGCTTCCTTCCCTCGCCCCCGGAGCTCCGGGGGCGCGTCCGAACGGCGCGTGCCTTTCCGCGTTTAAGCGCGCGCGGTCGACGAGCGCGTTCAAGGGCGTGACGATGCACCGTCGCACGCGGCGGTGGGAGGCGCACATCTGGGTCAAGGAGACGGGCAAGCAGCTGTACCTGGGCGGGTTCGAGTCCGAGCTGGACGCGGCGCGCGCGTTCGACTGCGCGGCGGTGAAGTTCAAGGGGCGCGGGTACGGGGGGACCAACTTCGACGTCGAGCGGACGATGCGGGAGGACGTCAAGAGGCGCATCGAGGACATGTCGAGGGAGGAGGTGGTCCGAGCCATACGCGACAGGACGCTGCCGTGACAAAAGTCTCCGGAACGCGAACGCCAACGCGAACGCGAACGCCGGGGGGGAGTGGGGGTTCCTATAGAACGACGCGAGCCGAACGAGAGAACGCGAACGCGCGGGAACGCGAGCGAGAGCGACGGCGATGACGAACGACGAGCGGCGCATTCTCGGGCGCGCCCGGAGACCGTCGCCGCCCATCCTCGCCATCCTCGCCCCCCTCCCCTCACAGGCGCGAAGGGACGTTTTGTTTTTTTCGGTCGCGCGCGCGCGATGGTGGAGGCGTCGGGCGAGCGTCGCTTCGTTTCGTTTCGTGACGCGCGTCTCATCGATTGGACCATTCCACTACGGGCTCGTTCTCTCGCGTCGCGCCGCGCCGGGCCCCGGCTCGCCCCGCACCCTCGACACACCACTCTCACTCACCGCTCATCCGAAACTGGCTCACTTCTCGACGTTCTCGCGGAGACGGCGGATGGTGGAGCGCACGGTGACGGCGGCGGAGGTGTTAAGCACGTACGCGCCGCCGGCCTTCTGCTTCTTGCAGCCGGTGCAGGCCCAGATACCCACGGCCTTGCGCTTCATGGCGTACTTGCCGCAGAAGTCGCAGAAAAATTTGGAGTGCTGGGACACCTCCTGCTTCTTCACCACCTTGCGGAGGGAAGCGCCGTAACGGGTGCCGTACTTGCCGACGATCCCTGCGGGGGTGGGGGGGGGGAAGGGGGCGGACGCGTCAGAGATGGTCGGAGACGGAGACCGGAGCGCCTCGGGTCGGGGGCTGGGCGCGCCTAGGTAAAGAAACCTCCGGGACGGAAACCCTAAAAAGCCGACGATGACGACGCGCGTCGCGCCGCGGGGCGGACGGCGCCGAGGACGCCGACGAGATACGCACCGACTTTCTTAGTGCGCTTGGCCATCTTGGACTAATCTGCGAGCGCGGCGGGGGTGGGTGGGATCGTCAGCGACCCGCGCGGGGGAGGTCCGAGGCGCGTTCCATAGCGCAAATCGAGAGCGGACGCTGCCGCTCTGCGCGGACGCGACCGGATCGACGCGGTGCGCGGCGCCGGCGACCGCGAGCGCGACGGCCGCGAACGCGCGGCGCGCGGCGCGAGGCGCGAGGAACGCGAGGGAGGCGCGCACCTGTTGGCACGACGCGCGGTTGTGCGTTGCGAAGAGGGCGACAGCGACCGGCGTCGCGGCGTCAAGACCCTGCTCGAGCGGTGCGTTCCGTCGAGCGACGCGAGGGAATGAGACCGGTCGTACACTGGTGTCGAACAGGAAGACCCCGAACGTGGGCCCCATTCCAGGTTACAATCGCCCCACGCGCCCCAGCACCGGACGCAGGCGTTATTATTTTCTACTTCCCCTCCCGCCCTCCCCCTCCGTCGCCCTCCCGGACGCCTCCGCGACGCGCGCCTCCGCGAGGCGGTACCCCGCCTGGATCGCGCGCTTATACGCCAGCCGCCACCTCACCGCGAGGTCCGCGCGCGACGCCGCCCCCTCCGCCTCCGACCCCTCCCCCCCCCGCGTCCACTCCGTCGGCGCCCCCGACGCGTCGAGCCCCCTCCGATGATTCCGGCTCCCATCCCGGCGCATCGCCGCCTCCGCGTCGTCCTCCCCCGCGTCCGACGACGCCCCGCCCCCGGTCCTCCCTCCGCACCCTCCGCCGCCCTCGCGTGCCTCGTCGTTCTCTTCGCGCTTATCGTCCGGTTCTTCCCCCCCTCCTCTCCCGCGCCTGAACGAGCTCCGGCGCATGAGCGAGCGCTGGATCGCCGCCAAATCCTCGCGCGCCGTCGTCGGCATGGCGAGGAGCGCGGCGGCGGCGGCGTCGCGCGCGAGGCGAAACGCGCGGCGCTCGAAGTCGGCACCCGCCGCGCCGCCGACGGCCACCGACGCCCGCGCGTCGCGCGAGGGGTTCGGGCCGAGCGCGGCGAGGCGCGCGTCGCGGAGCGCGGTCCACGGGAGGCGCCCGTTCGGGAGGAACGCGAGCGTCCGCGGGACGTCGCGCCCAAATTCTTCTTCGCGCGTATTCGTCGTCTCGGCTTTGGACAAGTCCCTCAGCGCCTCCGCCGCGCGCCGCGTGACTAGACTCGCGGCGCCGCGCTCGTCGCCCCCGGCGCCCCCCGGGTCTTCTTCGAAGAACGCCCCGATCGGCGCCTCGTCGTTCGGGTTCGGGGCGTACATCGGTAACAGGAAGCCGTAGTGTTCCAAGAGCGCCAGGTTCGCGTGCCGGCCGTAGCACAGCGATATCTGCTCCCCGGCGCGATACGGCGCGCGCGCGCGGAACACGTACGCGTCAGAGGCCTCGTCCCACGCCCCGTCGCCCGCGAAGCGCGGACCGTTCGAAGCCGCGTTCGAATAATCGTCGAAAAAAGAATCGCGTTCGAAGCCGCCGCGTTCCTCGGACGACGGGTCCAGCGGCGAACCCAGGACGTCGGGTGCGCCCTCGTCCTCCGCCGGCGGCGGGGCGTGGTTGAAGAGGTCCCCGACGGGGCACAGCGCGCCCGCGGGGTCGAAGGGGACGTGCACGGTGCGGCTGGCCGTCGCGCCGCGCGCCCACAGCCACGCGCGCGGGGTTCTGAACGCCGCGGGCAGAGCCAGGGCCTCGAGGGTTCGGGCGGCGCGCGCGTGCGCGTCGCGGGCGTCTCGGGCGGCGTCGGAGGCGGCGCGGATCGCGTGCGGGGCCTGGAGCTCGTCGCGCTGCGCCGAGGTCCACCCGGCCAACGCGTCGTAGCGTCTCGGGAGCTGCGCGACGTACGCGCGCCAGGGCGAGGCGTCGCCCCGGGCAGCCTCGCGCAGGAGGTGGACGCACAGGCGGTCGGCGGGGGTGAGCGCGGCGCCGTGGGACGCGAACGCGGCGACGAGGTCGGGGTCGGCCGCGGCGCTCCGCGCGCTCATGAGCAGCGCGCCGGGGACCCTCAGCACGACGTCCCCGGGGGCGACGTCGGCGGTCGCCACGACGCCGCGCCAGCCCTCGCTCACGTCCGCGGGCGCGCACCCGATCGCCTCCACGCCCGAGGACGTCGCCCACGCCCAAAACGCGGGGTCAACCGCGGCGTCCGCGTCGACGCCGCCGAACGTGCGCGGGAGAGACATCGCGAGCGCGGACGCGCGCGAGACGCGCGGCGGCGTCGCGACGAAAAGTGATTGTAGTGTGTGGCGGTCGCCCGGGGAGCGCGCGGACGAAATTAGATTAAACTTGCTTCGTCAGCATCGTCTCGTCTCAGAGCGCGTCGAGCGACCCTCGCCTCCGCGGCGCGGCCCGGCGCGATGCGCGCGGTCCTGCAGCGCGTCCTGAGCGCGTCCGTCACCGTGGACGGCGAGGTGGTGTCCTCGATAGGCCCCGGCCTGCTGGTTCTCGTGGGGATCTGCGCCACGGACGGCGCGGACGACGCCAGATGGCTGGCGCAGAAGATCGTCAAGGCGCGGCTCTTCGAGGCCCCGTCGGCGGAGGACGCGGACGCCGCGGCGGGCGCCCCGGGGAAACCGTGGGCGCGAAGCGTGGAGAGCGAGGGCAAGCAGGCGCTCTTCGTCTCGCAGTTCACGCTGTACGGCTCGTTCGCCAAGGGGAACAAGCCCGACCTGCACAGGGCGATGCCCCCGGGCCCGGCGAAGGCGCTGTACGAGACGTTCCTCGCCGCCGCGCGCGCGGCCGTCCTCCCGCCGGGAGGCGACGACGCCGCGGCGAGGGAGAAGGTCAAGGACGGCGTGTTCGGGGCGAACATGCAAGTCGCGCTCGTGAACGACGGGCCGGTCACGATGCTCCTGGACAGCCAGGACCGCAAGGGGTGAAGAAGCCGTCGAACGTTATTTATTTTTTTCCATAATACCAGTACCCCGAGAATCGCGTTCGCGCCCCGTCTACGCTCCGTCGTTCTCCGTCGCGCGTCCGCGCGACCCGCTCCGGTCCAGCATCAGCGCGTTCGGTTCGGAGAACGGCGCCCACATGTCCCTGAGCGCGTAGTCCACCATGGAGAGTCTCTGGTGCTTCCTGAAGCTCGACTTGAGGACGTCTCCGATGTAGTCGAGGATGTTGATCGTCGGGTCGAGGCGGAACTGCCACCCCTCCAGGACCATCACCGTGACCACGGCGACCATGACGTTGGGGTCGATCGTGACGTGGTACCGCTGCACGGTCTCGAAGATGGCGCTCATGCAGTCCCCGGCCCTGGGCGTGGACTCCGAGAACCGCCCGACCGCGCGCGAGATGTCGCGCTTGAACCCCTCGACGTCCAGGTTCGTCGCGGGCGTCGACGAGAAGGAGATGATCTTGTTCGCCACCCCCGCGCCGTCCCACGAGATGATCGCCTGGAAAAACTCAGCCAACCCGGCCTGCTGGTGAGGCGTCAGCTCCGTCGCGAGGCCCGTGTCGAGGATCACGATCTCGGGCTTGATCGCCGGCACGCTCGAGGCGGCGGCGGCGCCGGAAGAACCCGAACCCGAACCCGAACCCGAACCCGAACCCCCCCTCCTCGTCGTCCCCTCCTCCCCCCTCGACGGTGCGTCGGAACGATCCTCGGAAGGCTCCTCTCCGCGGAAGGATCCCCTCCCCGTCGGGACGCCGTCCACCATCCCCTCCCTCAGCCTCACCAGGATGTTCCCCGGATGCAGATCCGCGTGCAGGAAGTTATCGTCGATGAGCATCTTCAGCAGGGTCTTCACCCCGAGCGCGGCGAGGTGCTTGTTCTCCTCGGGCACCTCCACCGCCGCCGCGTACGCCGCCGCCCTCGCCGCCTTCGCCGCCGCCTCCTCCACCTTATCCCCCCCCGCCGCCGCGCCGGACGTCCCGGTGATCCCGGTGATGCCCACGTCGTCTTTTTTATTTTCTTTCTCGCCGGCGCCGCCGATCACGCCCCCGGATGCCCCGGGCGGCCCTTCCCTGATCGCCTCGTCCATCGCCTTCGCGGGTAAGGGGTCCATCAGGAACGAGCTGATGGAGACGCCCTCCTCGAACGTCTCCACGAGAACCTCCTCCGTCGCGAGGCCCTGCACCGGGGTGGGGAACGTCACCGTCGGCCACAGGCTGAAGCACTCCTTGAACCGGCGCAGGTTCCGGGCCTCCTTGGTCAGGTCCACCTGCTGGAGCATGTGCACGCCGAACTGCTGCACGGTGTGCTCGAGCTGGAACGGACGCAGGAACTCGATCGAGCCCGCGGCGTGCGCCAGCCACGCCAAGATGGCGAAGTCGCGACGCAACGCGTCGACGACGCCCGGGTGGCGAACCTTCACCGCGACGTACCGACCCTCCCTCGAGTCCCCCTCGGGGCCCTCCAGCGGGTGCAGCGCGGAACGCGCGTACCGCGTGACCGCGTCCATGAGCGATGCCGACGCGGAAGCGTCCGCGTCCGTCCGTCCGCCGCCCCCGGACCCGACGAAGCTTCCCGGGTTCCACTCCCACTTCCCCGCGCTCAGCCTCCACTCCTCGACGACGGACTCCGCCACGCGCCGCCACTCCCCGGACGCGAGCAGATCGACGCCCGCCTGCGCCGAGCGCAGAAGCCTCTGCTGGAAGCCCATCTGCGGCCCCGCGCCGTTCTTCTCCGCGACGCCCGCGCGGAGCTTCGCGCGGTGAATCTGCGCGATGGATCCGCTGGCGATGGGTTTCGGGTCCATCCACGCGAAGATGGCGCCCACGCGATCCGCCCCGCCGTACGCGCGCTCGAGCACCGCCTTCGTGCGCGCCCAGCTGTGCTCGGGCGCCGACGCCTGGAGCTCCTCGAGCTCGCGACACAGCTTCGCGGGGAACACGTCGTACCGCGTCGACGCCCACTGCCCCCACTTGATGAACGCCGCGCCGCCGAGCTCCAGCGTGCGGCGGAAGAGACGGTACCACGCCGCCGCGCCCGCGTCGCCCGCCGCGTACAGGAGGAGGGGCGCCAGCGCGAGCGCGGGGGAGAATAAGACGGCGAGCTGCGCCGCGCGGAGCGCGGTGAGAAACGACTCGGCGAAGCCGCGAAGGGACGCGGGGACGAGGTGGTCGAACCACGTGCCGGCGGAGGAGGCCGTCGCGTCGATCACGACGACGACCGGAGCCGAGGCGGCGGAGGCGGCGGAGGGGGCGAGGAGACGCGCTCGACGCCGCGTCTTCGTCTCGTCGTCGTCGTCGTCGTCTCGCCGCCTCTCGCCTACGCGTTCGAGGCACCGCGCGGTTCGCGGGACGAGGCCCTGGCCGCCGACGAGGAGCATGACGAGGGCGCCGGTGAAATTCGGGAGGCGGCGGGCGAGCGCGGCGTCGGCGCCTGCGGCGGCTTGCTGGGCGTGGAGGAGGAACACCGCCGAGGGCGCGCGGAGGTTCTCGAACGCGAATCGCGCGACGCGCCGCGACAGGCGCGAGAGCGCCCGGGTCGCGGCGGGCGAGGCGCGCGCTCCGCCGAGGACTCGCGGCGAGGCGACGAGGAGGCGCGGGGCGTGGACGCCCCGGGTGGCGTGCGATCGCACCGCCTCCCACGCCCGGGTTCGAACCGCGTCGGCGCCGGCGCGGCGCGGCGCGAAGGAGGACGCGGCGCGTCGCGCGGCGGCCCATCGCGCGGGGTGGCCGTCGCGGAGGAGCGCGGCGACGAGCGGGGAGGCGGCGCGGTCGCGAGGTCCGGGCGCGGTCGCGAGGTCCGCCGCGCCGCGACGACCCGCGCCGACGCCGCCGCCGAGCGACGAGGCGTGACGCGCGGCGGACGCGCCGAGGCGCGCCAGCGGTCGCCGCGCCTCGCGCGCCGCCGAGCGAGCCGCCTCGAGAAGCATCCGAGACGGCGCCTCGAGACGGATCGCGAGCCCCGACGCGACGAGACCGGGAGCGACGCGCGGTCGAGTCCGATCCCGCGCGCGCGACGACGGGGGGGAGGGGGGGGGCTGGAGCCCGCGAACCGAGCGCGGAGACGCGAGCGCGCGCGAGAACGCGACGCACCCGCCCGTCGTGCAGTGCCGCGTCGCGAGATCCCGCTCCAGGTCACGCCCTCGAACCGTCAGCGCACGAGACGAAAGCACCCATCAAGCGAGGGTTTCGACGACGACTCACCGCCGAGTGCCACGTGCCGGTCAGCCCAGATCGCAAAGAGTGCTGCTGAGCGCGACGAACTGATGTGAGAGACAGCGCCCCTGGTGAAAAAGTTTTTTACGAAAGTACATGAGGTGTCTCCAGCCCGCCGCCGCTCCGCGCGTTCGAATCATTCACTCGGCGCCCTCGCGCGTCCCCGTCGTCTCCCCCCCGCGCGCCCCCTCCCGGCCGTCGTCATCATCCCCCCCTCTCCCCTCCGCCGTCCGGTCATCCCTCCTCCGCCGTCGCCCTCGTCCGAAAAAGTCACAAAAACGTCACACCTTGAGGAGCACCTTGAGCAGCGCCATGCGGACGAAGAGTCCGTTTCTCGCCTGCCTGAAGTACGCCGCGCGGGGGTCGGCGTCGCACTCGACGGTGATCTCGTCGAGCCTCGGCAGGGGGTGCATGACGATCGACTTCGCCGGCAGGGCGTCCATCACGCTCCGGTCCACGGTGTAGATCCCGCGCGCCGCCTCGTACTCGTCCATGCGATCGCCGAAGCGTTCCTTCTGGATCCGCGTCTGGTACAGCACGTCCACCTCGCCCGCGACGCCCAGGAGATCGGTGCTCTCCTCCCACTTGCACCCCTTCGCGTCCAGCTCCGCCTTGATGTCGTCGCCCATCTTCACGACGTCCGGGGCGATGAAGTAGAAGCTCACGCCGGTGAAGTTCGTGAGCATGGAGGCGAGGGAGCGCACGGTGCGGCCGTTGGCGAGGTCACCGACGAGGCCCACCTTGATGTCGTCCAGGCGACCGAGCTCGTTGTAGATGGTGTAGGTGTCCAGAAGAGCCTGCGTGGGGTGCTGGCCCGGGCCGTCGCCGGCGTTGATGACGGGCGCGTCGATGACGCCGGCGGCGCGACGCGCCGCGCCCTCCTCGTAGTGGCGAAGGACGATGATGTCGGAGTAGCCCTCAACGGTGCGGATGGTGTCCTCGAGCGTCTCGCCCTTGGCCGCGCTCGAGTACTCCCCGGCGGATTCCGTGGACAAGATGCCGCCGCCCAGGCGCCCCATCGCGCCCTCGAAACTCAGGCGCGTGCGCGTGCTCGGCTCGTAAAACAGGGTGGACATGAGGTAGCCCTGGAGCATCGTGGACTCGGGCGAGCCCGGGCGAACCTCCGCCATCGCGTCGGCGATGACGAAGAGCTCCTCGAGCATCGCGCGATCGAACTGCTGCGCCTCGACGCAGTAACCGAGATCCTTCAGCCCGCTCGTGGGGAGGCCGGGCATCGGAGTCGCGCGGAGGCGCGAGGGCGACGTGCTCGAGGCGGGACCGCGCGGGGAGGCGACGCCGAGCGAAACCACGCCGCGCGAGCGGGGCGCGGAGCGACCGCCGAGCGACGCGCCTCCGAGGGGAAGAGCTCGGGCGCGAGGCGTAACAACGACCGAGCGAGAGCGACGCGCCGGCGCGAGCGTCGCGGGCGCGGCGGAAATCGAGGCCATCGCGGGCGAGGGACTGAGGCGGAACGAAAGGCGCGAGTCGATGCGCGGGCGCGAGCCGAGCGCGGCGAGCCGGACGTGCGTCGGCCGAGGGACGCGAGGGAGGACGCGAGGGAGGTTTGAACTTTTCCGCGGCGAGACAGACGACGACGTGTGTTATTTGTACGAAGCTGATGTGTCGACGAGGAAATATCTCTCGACACGGACGACTGTGACGGAGAAATTACGGTGATGGAAGCTCTCGCGCGCGCGCGGGGGGAGAAGAGTCTCGTCGCCTTTTGTTCGCTCGCTCCTTTCACTCCCTTGGTTCGCGCGCCGCGTCTGGTGTCTCGACTCTGAAATCGTCGATATGTATAACATGGAGAACGGTGCGACGATACGTTTCGTCGCGTCCGCTCGAGGGGGCTAACAAAAAAAGAATTGGAATCGTCCCTCTCGCGCTGTACATGTGTTGTCTTCGTTCGCCGCTGCTCGCACTCCATCTCAGAGTTTTACGCCTTCTTCCCCTGCTTCATCTGGACGATCTTCGCGCGCGTTCCCACGATGATGCGCTTGTTCTTGTACGCGGCGCGGCGCCCGAGGGCGGCGTCCTGGTCGAGCGTCCCGTCGTGCATCCACTCCTCGTACTCCCTCTCGCTCGACGGGCAGTCGTGGCCGCCGACGGCGGACCAGCACTTGCCCTCGTCGTACTCGCACCCGAGCATCCCTTCGCACTGATCCTTTTCGATGGTAATGCCCTCGCACTTCGCCTCGCACCCCTGGTCGCCCGGGTAGATGTGCGAGTCGAGGTGGTCGAATCCGGGGGCCTGGTCGATGTGATCCTCGGGCACGACGTCCATGGCTGGGTACACCCCGCGCTCGTCGACGGCGCCGTCACCGTCGGAATCCCACATGTGGAGCTCGGTCTCCATCTCGCCGGGGGTACCCGGGCAAGGGTTGGGACCGACCTTGGACCAGCACTTGCCCTCGTCGAACTCGCAGTAGAACATGGAGTTGCACTTATCTTCGTCGTAGTCGTGTCCCTCGCACGTCACCTCGCAGCCCTGGGTGCCGGGGTAATCGTGCAAAAAGTCGACGTGGTGGATGACGTCGTCGTGGTGCTCGTCCTCGTCGTGGTCGCCGTGCACGTCCGCGAAGTGCTCGAACATGGACTGCACGAGCTCCTCGTGCGAGCCGGGGCAGGGGTTGGGGCCGACCGCGGACCAGCACTGGCCCTCGTCGAACTCGCAGCCCATGGTGGCCCAGCACTTGATCTCGTCAATCTCGTGGCCCTCGCACGTCGCCTCGCAGCCCTCGGTGCCGGGGTAGTCGTGAGGGTACTCGTCGTGCGTCGCGGAGGCGTGGTGCTCGTCTTCCTCGTCGTGGTGGTGGTGGTGCGTCACGTCGGGGACGACGTCGAAGACGTCGAGGGAATCGAAACCCTCGCCGACCTTCTCGAGGCCCTCCTCGACGGCGCGCTCGGTGGCGACGGCGGCGTCGGAGATGGCCTTGCCGGCGTCCTCGATGCCGTGCTCGACCGCCTCGGCGCCGTCGGCGATGGCGTCGGTGACGGGCTTAGTGGAGACCGCGATGGGCTCCGTGAGGGGCTTGGTCGCGGCGTCCGCCTTGGCGGCCATGTCCGCGCCCGCCTCCTCGACAGAGTGCGCGGCGTCCTCCGCGGCGTGCGCGGCAGCCTCGCCCGCCTCCTCGGCAGCCTCGCCCGCAGCCTCGGCGCCCTCGGCGACGGCGGAGCCCGCGGCCTCGGCGCCCTCGACGGTGGCTTCGCCCGCGGCCTCGGCGCCCTCGGCGACGGCCTCGCCGGCGGCCTCGGCGCCCTCGGCGACGGCCTCGCCGGCGTCTTCAATCGCCCCGACGGGGTCCTCGACGGTGTTGACGACGCCGTCACCGACAGCCTCGGCGCCGTCGGCGACGGCGGTGCCCGCGGCCTCGGCGCCCTCCTCGACGGCGTTGACGGCATCCTCGAGGGGGTGGCAGTCGTCGTCGGTCGCGGGGTTGCACGGCATGTCGACGTGGATGCCCGGGACGTGGATGCCCCAGCCCTCCGTCTCCTCGGTGTCGTAGCCGCTCCTGTGGCCGTCCTCCGCGGGCTCGTAGCCGTCCTCGCCGTTGTGCGGGTGGTGGTTACGGTAGTCCGCGTCCTTGTGAACGTAATCGTCGTGGTCCTCACCGCGCCAGATCATGATGTCCTCGAGCTGCTCGCGGGTGTCCGGGCAGGGCTTCGTGCCAACCTTGGACCAGCAGCGGCCGTTGCCGTGGTAGTCATGGTCCCACTGGCAGAAGAACATGGTGTCGCACGTGGCCTCGTCGATGTCCTCGCCCTCGCAGATGCTCTCGCATCCTTCCGTGCCGGGATACTCGTGGCCATCGTGGCCGAGCCCGCTCTCGAAGAGGTTCGGCGCGGACTTGTTCACGCGCGCCTTGACCGTCTTGCCGGAGCGAGCGCCGAGGGGATGCGTCCTGGACGCGACGGGGGCGGCGCCCGCGGAGAGCGCGCCGGAGGAGGCGGCGAGCGCGGCGACGCATCCCGCGACAACGCACGTGCCGATGACCGCCTTGCGCACCCAGCCGCCCTGAGCGGGCGCCTTGGGAGGCAGCAGCGGCGACGACTCGCCCTGATGGACCGCGTTCATCGCGTGGGGTGGTTGTACGCGCTAGCCCGCGCGGATGGACGAAGAGTCCGAGGGTGTTGCTCCGATTCCCGACCGAGGGGAAGTGCGGGTCGGTCCACGCTTCGACGTATCGCGGAAAGCGCGACGACGTGAAGGTGACTCGCGGCGGCGTATGGCGCGCGCGCGGTGGTTGTGCGCTCCCGACAGCGCCGCGGGGGAGGGTTGGGGGCTCCGAGGGATGTACTACGATCGAACGAACACTATTTTTTCTGTACCGAAATCACGTGGATGTTACATCGACACCGGCATCGAAGCGAACGAACCCAGAAACGACCGTCTGTTTCGCTCTCCCCTCTCACCTTTTTTTTTTTCGGTCCGCGCGTCCTCCCTCTCCTCTTTTTCGAGGACTACTAGAAAAAGAAAGGACCCATAACCGAGAGCGACACCGCACCACGCGCCTCTCCGCGCGGGGCGAAAAGACGTGCTCGAGCGCCGAACCTCCCGACACCAGACGCGGACTGCTGCTCTGTCGTCGTGGTCATTTGGGCTCGCGCGCGTCGGTTTTCATCGAGCGAGGCCCCTCCGGGCAACGACGCGGTCGCGCCTCACCGCTCGTTCCTGCGCGCGCCTCCGGGCCCGCGCTCTTTCCCCCGCATGGCCACCGCGCGCGCGGCGCTCGCGCCGCCGCCCGCGCCGCCGCTCCCCCGCCGCGTCCTCCCCGCTCCCGCCTCCCGCGCCGCGCGCGTCTTCGCAGGCGCCTCGCCGCCGACGCCCCGTCGCCGCCGACGACGCGCGCCGGGCTCGACCGCCGCCGCGTTCGCGCCCCCCCCCGATCACGCCGCGACGGGCGAGGCGTACGAGGCGCGGCTGTTCGTGAACCTGAAGAACGGCCTGGAGGCGGTCCCCGCGCTGCGCTCGGCGCGCCTCCCCCACGCGTTCGTCCGGATCCAGTCCACGATGTGCGAGGTGGGGGACATGGAGAAGGTCATCGGCGGCCTGGACGACAACTTCCTCCTCGCCGCCGCGCTAGGGTACTCGTGCGTCGTCGTCGATTACGGAAGCAGGGATAAGAAACGCGGCGTCCCGCGCGCGGTGTGGTACGGCCTCGAGTTCGTCCGGTTCGCGCTGGACGAGGTGTGGCACGGCGGGGCCTCGAGGCGGCCCGTGCTTCGCGGCAAAGCCGTCGAGCGCGACTTCGCGCGTAAGCTCCGCGGGTTGTCCAAGTCCGCGAGGAAGCGGCTCAAGTATTACCGCAGGTTCATCCCGGCGGACGCGAGGGCGCGAGGCGCGGTTCGGCTCGTCGGCGCGTTCGGCCGGACCGAGCACGACGACGACGACGCGTACTACGCGCGCGTCCTCGGCGAGGCGTGCGCGCCGGGAACGAGCGGAGGGGCGGCGCGAGGGGGCGCGCGCGGGACGGCGGCGGAATTGGCAAATTTCGTCTCGGAGTCTGCGGGATCGGAGGCGGAGGCGATGGCGGCGCTGCGCGGACTGGGGCTCGAGGCGTTCTACGGCGGGGACGCGGAGGAGGAGTGGCTCGCGCAGCTCGCGGGGGGAGAGGGGGGGGAGAGAGGGG
>MDSW01086805.1_pt1 | contig 15415 bp, 13 predicted proteins | sample 811171 | NCBI WGS metagenome assembly MDSW01 (sample SAMN05326641, study PRJNA326480) | marine metagenome | isolation source: seawater | place: Atlantic Ocean: North West | collected 2012 | reverse complement strand
CGAAGATTGTTCAAGAGAAACATTTGAAAATGCATTGGAATTATTTTTCAAATGTCCATCATGTGGTCAAGTTCTAAATCTGAAAAAGAATGAAAAGATAAGAAAAAGCTTTTCAAAGAAAATTGATCAAATTAAAGGCGACTTGAGAGTTTAAATCTAATTTAAAATAGTTCCACTACTACTTTTTTAAATTAGCATAATATTCAATATCAATTTCAAATACTTTCACATGATGATTATATCCTAATTCTTTTGAATCATAAATTTTTTTCAAGTATGGATAATCATATTCATTTTTGAAAACTTCAATTAAAAAATTTGTATCAAAATTAGAACCATCTAAAAGTAAATATTGCATTCCATTTTTTATACCAAATTCAATATAATCGTCAAAATTTTTGAATAAAAATTCGGAACCTTTTCCAATTCGAATTATTTCAAAATCATCTTTAGCTATAATACTATAATCATAAGTTGAAATTGGAAAATTTTGATTTACAAATAATTGATCAGTCCATCTCAAATACATTAATCCATCAAAATCCCTATTTGCATTAGTAATTCCCAAATTAGTGATATCCTTTGTTATTTCAAATAATTCTTTTTCATGATTAAAGTCAACAATCATAATAGATGTAAAAATAATACTAAGAAAAATCAATGATGTTAATAGACCATAGAAAATATAATTTTGGAATTTATTCTGTTGAATAATTCTTTGAATTGTGTATCCAGAAATTATTAACAAAACTGGATATAAGATAAACAAATACTTAACATCTTGAAATCCTCTGGAGTAAGCATAGAATCCAGGAATGAGGTAAATTATAAAAAAAATAATTAAAGTCCAACTAGAAATATTTCTATTTTTAAAAAATTTGAAAATGCCATACGGAATAAATATAAAAAATATAGGAATCAGGATTAACCCCACATATTTTGAAAGATTTAGAATTCCTTTCTGGAAAAAATGTTCTAGTCCAATTTCAGGTTCAGCGGCAATAGCAGTTTGATAATAAAGGGGTCCACTTATAACATGACTAAAAACCCCATCTTGATCAGTTAGCTCCATTCGCAAAGATACAAAAGGAATGAGAATTAAGGAACAGATTCCAATTAAAATAAAATATTTTTTAATATTCTGAAATGTTTTTTTATTTTTATAAAAATAAATTATTGTAAATGGAATTAAAAGTAAAATACCTTCATATCTTACACTTGTGAATAACCCTATTAGAGCAAACGATAAGAAAAGATTTTTTCTATTATCGGAAATAAATAGAGAAAGTGACGATATTCCTAAAAACAAAAAAAGTGGTTCAGAAGTTCCAAGTAATGAACTCTCAACCATTCGCGGTGCAAAAACAAACATTGATGAAATTATAATGGATGTTTTTATATCAAAAAAATTTTTCGACAAATAAAACATAGGAAAAATAGATAGTGAGGAAAGAATTATGCCTAATATTCTTTGTAGATTAACATAATCTAAATAATTATTTGATTCAAAAATTTCAAAAAATAAGGACAAAAAAAGTGGCCAGCCATTATTTGGAAAGTCACTCAATACATAACTATTCGAATATTGAGAAAAATCAAGCGTGATAAGATCTATAGCATACCAATAAAAACCGACGGCATCATCCAAAAGTGGTAAATTTTCTGGAAAAAATAACAATCTTACGAAAATAGAAGTCGTAAATAGAAATATCAAGAAATAGAATGGAGAAACATGAAAATCTTTGAACCTTAACTGAGACATTAATGATTTTTCTAATTTTAGGTTGTTTAAGACGATAACTGATAATCGATACTCAAATTATGCCAAATCTAATGAATCTAGGGAAATAATTAAAACTTGAAATAAAATGAGTCAAATCATGCAAAAGAAATCAAAAAAAATCATTTTCTACCCATTCTTAATTTCCATATTTCCAGTATTGATGATTTTTGAGCAGAATATTGGAAGGATTAATTTTGATGAATTAATTCTGCCCATAATCATTCTGATGGGGTTTTCAATAGGAATTTACTTTGTTTTGAAAAATGTATTAAAAAATAGAGAAAAGGCAGCATTAGTAATAACATTAATTTTATTTGTATTATTTTCATATGGTCATGTTTATTATTTATTGAATGCAAATCCGATAGAAGATTTTGATATTAGTAGAAATAGGTATCTTTTACCAATTTTTGGAATTTCTTTATTAGTATCATGTTTTGTGGTAATAAAATCTAAGAAAAAATTTGACAATATATCACAAATTCTGAATGTTATTTCGTTAGTACTGATAATTGTAAGTATTTCAAATATTGGATTAACCGTAGTAAACGCATCAGGATGTGAGGACTGCAGAAATAAAGAAATTTTTTATGAAACAATGGATTTTTCGAAATATTTTGAAGACCATTCTTTCTTATTGAATGAGAAACAAAATTTTCCAGATGTTTATTATTTAATTTTGGATGAATACGCAAGAAATGATGCATTATTAGAATATCACAAATATGATAATTCAGAGTTTAAGAATTATTTGTTAGATAAAGGATTCCATATTGCAGAAAATAGCTTAGCAAATTATCCATTAAGTATTCAATCTATTCCATCAACAATGAATTTACAGTATATTAATTTCCTTCAAGATGAAATTGGAGAAAATATGAGAAATTATAGACCTCTAAACGAAAAAGATTATGGATTATATTCAAACAACATGGTGATAAAAAATTTCAAAGAAATGGGATACAAAATTATTACATTTAACATCAAATCATTGCACTTGCATGAAAATCCATTAGCGGATTATACCTTTTGTCACAGGGAAAAGTATTTGCTAGATAATAGTTTGTTTGATGCATTAGCAAGAACTTCTATTTTTGGATATTTTGTGGAACGTTGGGCAGAAGATGATTTACGGCAAGCAACAGTTTGTGCGTTAGAAAATTTCAGTGAATCAGGTAAAATTTTTGAAGAGCCAGTTTTTGTTTGGGGTCATGTAATGCTACCTCACCCACCATGGATATTTGGACCCAATGGTGAAAAAGTTATTCCTGGACAACCATTATTATTGGCAGACAATCCAGAATCTCGAGATAGCGGTTGGGAACCGAAAAGACAGTATATCCAACAAGTAGAATTTGCAAATATGATGGCAAAACAATCCATAGAAAAAATTTTGGAAAAGAATCAAAATGTCATAATAATAATACAGGGAGATCATGGAACAGCTTGGGATTTGAATTGGGAAGACCCATCTGCAAGCGATGTTTCACAAAGATTAAGAAATTTTGATGCAATTTATTTGCCAGACGAAGATAAACGACTTGAATTAATGGATGATAGAAGTTTGGTTAACACATTTAGAATTATTTTTAATCTCTATTACGGAAGTGATTATGAAATTTTAGAAAATAAACTATATTGGAGTACAAATGCATTACCTTATAATTTCAAAGATGTTACAAACATGATGAAACAAATTCCATAATTTGTAGCTAGTATAATTGATTACTCTTACTAATATATATGAAATTTAGAAAAAAATATGAAAAAAATAATTTTTTGGATTGATAGTAATTTTTTGAATTTTTTTGTTGCAAATCAAATAAAAGAAAAAAGTGAACATGAAATACATGCAATTTTCGAAATCACTGATAACCCTAAAAAATTTTTCAAACAACAAAAAATGGTTGATTTTAAAACCTGTTGGTATTATCACGAAAATATAAAAAATTTGAAAAGTGATGTAGATTATGAATTTTTAGAAAATAAAGAAAAAGAATATGGGATTAATTTCATGAAATTAATGCTAAATGATAGAATTTTATATAATTTTAATGAGTTTTATAATTTTTCGTCTAACGAAGTTTTTAAAATTTTAGAACTTGAAATAAAGTTTTTTGAAAAGATTATTGATGAAGTAAAACCAGATTATCTAATCATGGATGCAGCATTTCTCCGTCCAGGATATTTATTTTCACTAATATGTGAAAGAAAGAAAATAAAAAATTTGATGGTAGTGCCAACACGAGTATATAACAAATGTATGATCACAGATCATTGGAACAATCTCCCACTAAAGAAGAATACGGATTCTATAAAAAAAGAAATTAAAGAAAAAAAATCAGTTGATGAAAATAGTTACTCAAAGCAATTATCAAATTTAGAAAAAAATTTTCTTAATTCAAAAATCAATATGATAAAAGCAATTTTAAAATTTTTATTTTCAAATAATTCAAATTCTATATCACATTATACATATTATGGTCGTACAAAAATTAAAGTTATTCAAAAATATTTTTTTGATCTTATTAGAGTAAAAATAAGAAAACGATTTATTGATAAGAAATTTTCATTTGATGAGAATATAGATTCAAAATTTATTTATTTACCATTACATTTGGAACAGGAACATTCAACATTGATAATGGCACCATTTTATACTGATCAATTAAATTTTATTTCAAATGTTCAAAAATCAATTCCAGTTGGTTACAAACTTGTGATCAAAGAACACCCAGCCATGTTTACTCGCAGTTGGCATAGTATTGAATTTTATAAAAAAATTCTAAATATGCCTAATGTGATAATGATTCATCCTTCAGTCAATTCAAGTAATTTATTAAAAAAATGTGATTTGGTGGTAACAATAGGTGGCTCTGTAAGTTTTGAAGCTGGATATTTTGACAAATCTGCAATTACATTCGTTGAAACTGCATGGTCATTTTTACCACATATTTACCTAGTAAAAAATATAGAAAAATTATCAGAAACAATCGATGTAGCAATTAAAACAAAACATGATAATAACCAATTCTTATCATATGTTACATATTTACAAGAAAATTCATTTAATTTTAATCCATATGAAATTTCTCAACAACTTCAAAATGTTTTTCATTATGGCGGATACTATGTAGATGTAAAATTATATGAAGATGAATTAGAACAATTTGAGACAGAAAATAATAATGCTATTTCTTTATTAACAAATGAGTATCTTTCAAAAATTAACGAGGATTAATTTAATTATTAACAAGGACTATTGAAAACATAATGTTTCTTGAAATATATTTTCAAAAGAATTTGAAACAGATGGAGTAAAAAATAGATGAAAAAAAATGTGATAAAATTATTTGATCCAGTTGTAGGAAATAATGAAAAGAAAGCAGTTGAACGAGTATTAAAAAGTGGATATTGGGCCTCAGGCAGTGGAGAAGGAAATGTAAAGAAATTTGAAAAATTATTTTCAGATTACACTAATGCAAAAAGCTGTATTGCTGTAAACAATGGTACTTCGGCATTACATTTAGCATTATCATTATACGATATTAGAGGAAAGGAAGTCATTTTACCATCAATTACTTTTGTTTCTACTGCGCATGCAATAATCTATAATGGAGGTATTCCAATATTTGCTGAAATTAATCCAACAACTCTTTGCATAGATGTGGATGATGTGACAAAAAAAATTACTAAAAAAACCAAGATCATACTGCCGGTACATTTTGGAGGAATGGCTTGTAATATGAAAAAATTGAAAAAAATCTCAACTGAATATAAAATTAAATTAGTTGAAGATGCAGCACATGCAACTGGAACTAAATACTGTGATTCAAAAATTGGTTCAATAGGAGATGCAACATGTTTTAGTTTCCATCCAGTAAAAAATTTAGCAATGCCAACAGGGGGAGCAATTACATTAAATGGAAAAAATTCAAAAGAATTTGAAAATGTTCTCAAAAGTAGAAGATGGTGTGGAATCGCTAATAGAAAAGCTTCAAAATATGAGGTTAATGAACTTGGATGGAATTTTTACATGAATGAATTCTCAGCAGCTATTGGAATAGAGCAATTGAAAAAAATTGAAAAACTGAATAATAAACGAAGAAAAATTGCTAAGAAATATTTCAATTCTATTCAAACTAATGAAAAAATGCCATTTTCAGAAACATGTTCTTATCATTTGTACTGGATACAAGTTCAAAAACGAGATAATTTCATGAAGAGAATGTTAGAGGAGGGAATTGAAACAGGTATTCACTATAATCCAGTTCATAAAATGAATTTTTATAATAAAAAACAAAAATTATCTATTAGTGAGAAAGTTGGAGATACCATAGTTTCATTGCCGATTCATCCGAATTTATCAGAAAAAGATATTGAAAAAATAATTAAAACTACAAACAAATTATTATAAAAATCATCGATATGATGTTATGCCATCACCTTTTTTGATATCATTTGTGGCAAATTTATTATTTACATCAAGTAGATATCTGCCGGGTAATCCCCTTTTATGATTTCCAGGTCGTAAAACTTCAAAATTTTTTCCCTCTATCAATTTTTCATCTTTTTTGATATCTTTAATTGCTTGTAAAGAACGTGTAGCAAATTGTCTTAGTTCCATTTCATCATCTAAAATAATTTTATTCCCGTCACCCATAGTTTTTTCTACAGTTCTGATAGAATCAATCATGTTTTTTAGCTCATGAGGTTCTAATGCAAATTTATGATCTGGTCCCGATAAGTTTTTGTCTAATGTAAAATGTTTTTCAATGACAGTTGCTCCTAAAGAAAGAGCTGTAATTGGAGCCAAAATAGGATCTAATGAATGATCTGAAAATCCAACAGGTAGATTGTAATCAGTCTTCATTGTTAAGATTGATTTTAGATTTAGAGATTCTACAGGACAAGGATATTTGGATGTGCATTGAAGGAGTGTTATATCACTAGCACCATGTTTTTGTAAATAATCTATGGCAAAACGAATATCATTTTTATCACTAGCACCAGTTGAAACAAGCACTGGTTTTTTAGTTTGTGCTACAAATTCTAATAATCGTACATGATTGATTTCAAATGATGCAATTTTATGAATTGAGACATATGGATCTAACGCTGTAGCATCATCTATAGAAAAAGGTGTAGACATAAAAAGAATATTTTCTTTATCACAGATTTTTTTTAGTTCTGGTATCATCTCATATGGCATGGATAAATAATCAAATAATTCATTTATTTTTTCCGTAGTACCAGTATCAGCCAAATATTTGCTAACACCAGCATCTTCAACATAGATTGTTTGAGATTTATACGTCTGAAACTTTACTGCATTAGCACCAGAATTTGCTGCTGTTTTAATGAGTTTTTCTGCTTGCTTCAGATCATCATCATAAGACCCACATTTCCAATTTGAACCAGCTTCAGCAATTACAAAGCATTCATTATTAGACATAGACATATTAGATTTAACAAATTAAATTTAAAAACACTGTTAATAAATTCTTAATTTTATAAGTCACATTTTTTTATAAGAAAATGAAATTTTAAAAATGTACAAAATAATTGGATTTTTATCTAGACCACATGGATTTTCGGTCTTGAATGAATTAATAGATAATCCCAACTATGACGTAATCAAAATTTTTACGCATAAATTAAAACCAAAAACCGAAGATCCTGAAAGAGGCATAAGAGACGATTATCATTTATTTTCTAAATTATGCAATAAGCATAATATAGAATTAACTTCAATTGATTCAAAAAATGACACTATCGATATTTTAGATTGTGATGTTATTGTGGAGGTATCATGGAGATTTTTAATTTCTAGCGATATTGTGAAAAAAGCAAAAATTCTAGCATTTGGAATTCATAGAGGAAAATTACCAGATTATCCTGGAAGAGAGCCAATAAAACAGGCTATATCAAATGGTGACAAAGAAATTATTCTTTCTGCACATTTACTTGCTCCTGAAATTGATGGAGGAAATGTGATTGATGAAATTTCTTATGAAGTAAACTATGACAAACATAGAGATCTTGAAGAAAATATTCAGAATATTAGAGATGGCATTACACCATTATTTCCAATTTTAATGAATAAAGTGGTAAACAGATGCTTCAAAAAAAATTAATGTAACATATACTGTGAAATAATTTTTTATTTAAAAATTAATTAAGAATTTAAAAATCCAGAATTTGATATAATATCAGTTAGTTCTGGAATTGATAATTTTTCAGCATCTTCGGATGAGATTGATTTTAAATTAGAATTTAGTTTTTTAATTCCAGGATAATTTTTTTCAATATTAGAATCAGTAAACAAATTAAACTGTTCTATAATGTATCTATCTTTATAATCCCATGTTCGAGGTATTTCATCTGTATTTAATAATAATTCATGAAGTTTTTCTCCTTCTCGAACACCAATAATTTCTTCTTCAATATTATTATCTTTGAAAATTTCTTTTAATGAATTTTTAAGATCCATTATACTATATGCTTTCAATTTTGGTACAAAAATTTCAGAGCCATGACCTAATTCAGTAGATGATAATATGAAATCCAATGCCTCATCCATTGTTAAAGTAAATCTAGTCATTTGTGGATCAGTTATGGGAATTTTTTCATTGTTTTTTATTTTTTCAAGAAATTTCGGAAAAACTGAACCACTACTACCAAAGACATTTCCATATCTAAGTGCTATAAATCTGGTTTTATTTTTTTCAAGATTAATATAATTTTGAGCAGCAACAAATAATCTTTCCATTAGTAATTTTGTAGCACCATAAGTATTTGCGGGTGAAACTGCTTTATCAGTACCTACACAAATTGATTTTTCAACATTATTAGAGATGGAGGCTTCTATAACATTTTGAGAACCTACAACATTAGTCTGTATTGCTTCAAATGGATTATATTCAATTTTTGGGACATGTTTTAAAGCTGCTGCATGAAAGACTATATCGATATCCTCCATTGCTTTTTCAAGTCTATGTAAATCCCTAACATCCCCCAACAAGAAACGTAATCTAGAATCATTGACGCTAGATTCCATTTCAATTTGCTTATTTTCATTTCTGCTGAATATACGAACAGTGTTGACATCTAAATCTAGGAGTCTTTTAGTCAATGCTTGACCAAGTGAGCCAGTTCCTCCAGTGATAAGAATTTTTTTGTCTTTAAACAATAAAAAAATGAATTCTTAATACAATAAAAAATCTTCTTATGATTAATGTTAGTGATGGAAGAGATGTACTCTTTTTATTATATAAGAGAAAATTAGCTTAATGGAAAACAAGAAATTTTTCATAAGAGTTGAGAGTAATGAGAAAATTGGAACAGGTCATTTAATGAGATGTTTAACCATAGCAAATTCATTAAGAAAAATGGGAAATCAGGTTCAGTTTATATCAAAAAACATGAGTAAGGAATCAAAGGAATTATTAGAATCTAATAAATTTTCAGTGAATTTATTAGATTATAAAAGAAAGAAATTTGATTATGAAATTGATGCAAAATTTACAATTGAAATAATCAAAAAAGAGAGAAAAAATTCAACATTTTTAATTATTGATAATTATGAAATTGATAAAAAATGGGAAATATTAGTTAAGAAATTTGTCAAGAAAATAGTAGTGATTGATGATTTAGCTAACAGAAAACATAGTTGTGAATTACTAATTGATCAAAATTTAAATTCAGATATTAAAGAAAAACAATATAAAAAATTAACACCAAAGAATTGTATATTATTAATTGGTACTCAATTTGCAATTCTTCGACCAGAGTTTTATAAATTAAGAAAATTAACTAAAACAAGAACAAAAATTAAAAATATTTTAATCTCATATGGTGGTACAGATCCCACAAATGAAACAATCAAAGTTTTGAAAGCATTAAAAAATCTTAATTTAAAAAATATCAATACATACATTGTCTCTGGAAATTTAAATTCAAAAAATAAAGAAATAAAAAAACTTTCAACTGAATTAAATAAATCAAAATTTTATGAATATACTAAAGATATTGGAAAATTGATGATTAAAGCAGATATAGCATTTGGTGGAGCAGGAACAACATCATGGGAGCGATGTTGTTTAGGTTTACCAGCGATTATCACGATTCTTTCCAATGACCAAAAAGATATTGCAGAATCACTAGAAAAGAATGCATGTGGAATAAACCTTGGTTTTGGAAAAAAAATTAGAGTGAAAGATTATGAAAACATTTTACGCAAATTTAATTGGAATAATCTAAGAGAGTTTTCATCAAATTGTAAAAAAATTGTTGATGGTAGAGGAACAAATAGAGTAATTTCTGAAATTCTATCAATGTGATTTTTAAAAAATTTAAATTCCGTGAATTTTTGCTCCTAATATGGAACTAGAATTCAAGACAGTAAACGAATCTGATGCTGAATTTTTATATAATTTGTTAAAAGAAAGGGAAGGTCATGTTAACATTTCACACAAATCATTACCCGAATGGAATGAACATTTAGAATTCATTAAGAGCCAACCTTATTTAAAATGGGAAATAATATTATTTGAAAATAAGCAAGTTGGAAATATCTATCTAACAAATAGAAATGAAATTGGTATTTTTATCAAAAAAGAATTCCAATATAGAGGAATTGGAAGCACCGCATTAAAACAATTCATGAAGAAATCCGGACAGAAAAGATTTCTTGCAAATATTAATCCAACAAATTATAAATCAATACAATTTTTTGGCAAAAATGGTTTTTCTCACATTATTAGTACATTCCAAAATAAAATTGAAGATGTTTAGTCTTCAAGTAATGATTTCTTATATCCTTCATGACGCGGATGGACTGAATTAATTTTTTGGTACTCGGGATTTTTTCTGAATGCACTAAGTATATCATCCATCAAAATTGGGCGAGACTTTACATCATTAACAATTTTTTTAAGTAAAATTAGATCATCAGGCCAATCAAGTGTTACCCTAAATTTTGAAAAATTTTCTTTATTTTTTAAATTAAAAATTTTAAATTTTTCTTTATTATTAACAACATAAGGTATCACATGTTCTTTTTCAGAATTCAAATTTGCATTATTGAAAATTGTTTTTAGAGTTTTAAATTTTAGAATTTGATAATCTAATCCATGAGGATATGTTTCTTCTAAAGAATTTGTAAGATAATCATAGTCACCTTCATAGAATTTATTTATTCCATAATCTATCAAATTTGGATCAATTAATGGACAATCAGAAGTAACTCTTAGAATATTTTCAGATTCAAAATTTTTGGCACAATCATAGTATCTTTTTAAAACATTTAGTTCATTACCACGAAAAAACAGAATATTTTTTTCTTGGCAAAAATTTACTATTTCATCATCTTCGTCTAAATTCGTTGTTGCAATTATGATTTTATCAATACTTTTTGAATTTTGTAATTGATCTAATAGAAATTCTAATACTGTTTTATTATTAGAAATTTTTTGTAAAATTTTTTTTGGATATCTAGTCGAACCTAAACGTGCCTGAATTATACAGTCAATCATTAAATAAATCCATCCCAGATTTTATTATGCCAACTACCATCAGATTGTTTAATCCACATATCACCTCTGAACTTTTCAGCAGTTTCCCAGAAAACATCAACAGATATGTCAATATATTTACAAAATTTTGATATGTATTCCATAGAGCATTTTCCATCATATTTTTTTACAAGGTCTATAGCTTCTTGTCTATTCATACAACCTTCTAAAATATCATAACAAACGTGGTCCATACATTGACCAAAACCAAATTTTATGAATTTTAGTAATTGATTTACTTGAGTAAGATCAGTATCTAGTTGAAAATAAGTTCCAGGATGTGTTCCTTCTTTGACATACGTTCCAATACTATTTGGATCAGTTTCCATTGAACGTGATTGAAAGCCATATTTCTGTGAAAATTGTGAAGATTCAAAATTTGACCATTCTTGAAGATAATAATTAAGCCAAATTCCTTTAACATTTTTTTCTTCTAATTTTTTTTTATTATAATGGAATAAATAAAGATCTTTTTCTGAAATTTGATCTATGTTCAAATATTCCTCAATTCCTGCTGACAAAGTATTCAATTTTTCAGCATTCAAACAATTTGAATCAGTACCAACTCCAGTTAGACGTGTTCCCAATGTCAATCCAGGATTTTCTCCTTGAATGATCAAAGGAATATCAAATTTTTCAGCCATAATGTATGTTGACGACCAAAGAGTAAATTCAGTTGCTTTAACGGGATTAAGATGTGTAAAAAAATCATATGAGATTAATAGTTTCATTATTTTTGGGTTTGGTCTAATTGAAAAAACGTCAAAGCCCAAGTTTTTAAGATTTTCAATATTTTGTTCCCCTAATGATGTTATTCCTTCAGGTTCAGCATTTACCAAAAGACAACGTAAACCCAGTTTATCTCTTGCAGTTACAGCCTGTTTGGTGCTATCCTTACCTCCACTAACACCTATCACACAATCATAATTGCTACGTGTAGATTCTCTTGCCCATTTTGCAATTTCAAATAATTCTTTTTCCCGTTCTGACCAATTGATTTGTTTTTTTTCTTGATTCCATAAACAAGCACCACAGATCCCATTTTCATCAAAAAAGATTCCAGGACGAGAATCAGGTTGAATACAATTTTTACATATTTTCAAATGATTTGATTTTGATTATTACAATTTATACATTATTAATAATAAATTAGTTAATCAGGAGTTTTTTCAATCAATTCTAGAATTTTGTGACTAGAAGAGTTTTGGTAAGAAAGATAATTAGCTATTTGTAAAGGAATTTTTTTTATAATAGTTTCCTTAAATGTCTCATTTTCAAGAATTTTTTCTGTCACTTCAATAAGCTCATTTAGTTCATTCATCTGAATGATAGGAGAATTAAGAGGTTGTATAATGAGAAATTCATCATCCAAAATAAATTGTATAACAGGTTTCTTGAGAATTAATCCTTCAAGCATTATAGTTGAGGAATCATAAAGTTCAGGTGAAATATTAATTAAAAGATCACAATTCATAACTAAATCTTTTGAGTTTTTAGTCTGGTGGATTGTAATATCTTGTATTTCATTTAGACATTTTAACAAAATTATATTATGAGGATTTTCTCCAGGATGGAGTTTAACTATAATTTTTGAATTATTAATTTTTTTTATTTGATTTACAATATCAGTTAAAATTTTATTATATTTAATAACTAAATTTACATCACCTAATCCACTTCTCTCAGAGATAGGAGATAAGGTAATCAGAATGGTTTTTTCATTAAAATTATTTTGTGGTTCAAAAAAGTTATCATGTCTTGGACTACCAGAAATAAACATATTTTCTTTTTTTATGAAAGATTTTTCAGAAAAATATTCTAAATCATTATTTCCCCATACAAAAAATTTTTTAGATTTTAAATTAATCATTTTTTGATCTTCATATCTCCATTGTAAATTATTAACATCACTATGATACCGTAAAAATGAATGTTGTAGAAGTATTGAATCAATATCACTATCAATATTCTGAAGTAAAATATTTTCAGTTTCTCCAGATTCACTTAAACAAATTATTTGTTTGATATTTAATTCTGAAAGAAATTTTTTAGATTGAAAAATAAATTGTAGATAATCATCTAGTCTATATTCAAAAATTTTTTTTAATCTATTCTTAATTAATGGCCAATAAGTCATATCATCTATGCTAAATATTGAAAATAATTCTTCAATTTCCCATAGTTGGCTTAGATTTTGACCAAGACGTTTTTTTGCAGAGAGAAATTCAGGATCCTGCCCATTAAGAAATTTTTCAGAGTTTAAAATTTTAACATTATTTGATTTGAAAATTTGAATTGTATTTTTTCCTAAAATTGCAGGTCGGCGTCGATTCAATAGAACTAATTGTTTTTTTGATTTAGAAAGAGATTTGATCAATTCATGGTATTGCGTGGTATTAAATTCAACTAGTAAAATAATCTCTTTTGACGATTTTTGTCTAAACCAAAGATTATTCATATTACATATCAAATTTTCAAATTTTTTTTTCAAAAAGGAGTAGGTTTTTTTTGATAAATAAAAAGTCAAAGGTTTTGAAAAAATATTAAATCTAATTTCAATTTTATCTGTCGAAAAACCTTTTTCCACATTTGAAACTGATTTTATAATATTGATTGTAATATCATTTTTAATTAAACTGACATATTGGGATAAGTTCTCACTAACAAAAATTTCGTTTGGATTATTTTCTTTTAGAAGATTTTTAATTGCAATAAATTTAATCAATATAGATAATGAAAATTCATGAAATTCAAGTGGACTCATTAAACTCAGAATATTGATATTATTAAATTCAAAATCTTTTTTTATAGAAATATCCTCATACCAATTATATTTTGTCAAAACATGATCATACAATTCTTTTCGCTCATTTTGTTTAAGATAATTATCTAGAAATTCATGAAAAATATTTTCTTCTTTAAGTTTTTGATGTGTTTCAAAATCTACTGCAATAATTTTTCTATTAGAGGATAAGAGTTTCTCAAAGTCATCAAACTGGGAAGATTTATCTAAAATAATTAAAGAGTTTTTACTTGTCAAGAATTAAACCATTTTTCCCATTTGTAATCATCAAATTTTACATTCTTCATTTCTCTACTATCAGGTTTCCATGAAATATCTGCTAAAGCCAAAATTTTTCCTGTAATTGTTCCAGAATTTAGATGAGCTGCAGCTACACCCTTTGGAATGAAAATTAATTGTGGATTAGTTTCAGATGTTTTTATTTCATGGTACAAACCATCTTTATCTCTAATAATGAAAATTACCTCACCTTGAATGCATGTAAAAAAACTATTTCTTTCCGTATGAAGATGTGGTCCCTTTTTTTCATTAGGTTCTACAGAGGTAATGTATACCATTTTAGGTAGTGTGAGTTCATGATTATCCCAATCCCTCCAAATTACTGTTAATTCCCCATTAACATGATTGTCATCAGTATCTTTTGTTTCATGACATTCTAAATTGAAAATTTTGAATGAATCTGAATCCATTTTTATATATGAATTTTGTAAAGAAATAAAAGTTTGTATCAAATTATTGTTTTAAAAAGTAAATAAGTTATCATAATTAGTGAAATCATGAGAATATTTCTAATAATATTTTTTTTAGTTTTATTCATCATGCCTTTATCAATTAAAAAAAGTTTTGAAACAGATTTTGAATTTAATTATTTCTTGGAAGGATTTGGTTGGAGTATGGGAATATCAAACGACTCAAACAAAATTTATGTTGCAGATGGAACAAAAAATGAAATTTTAGTATTTAATAAAATAGATGGGGTTTTTTTAGATAGGATTTTGCTTAATGTGGAAAAATGTATTGGGCATACTCACGGTATGGAAATAAAACTTGAAAAAATTTTTGTTGTGAAGGAAAATTATGATTGTATTGCAATTTTTGATTTGGATGGAAATTTCTTACAAGAATTTGGTAACAAAGGTTTGAATCAAGGGGAGTTTGATGGGCCACAAAATCTAGAAATTTACCAAAACAAGATTTTTGTTACAGATTCGGGAAACAATAGAATTCAAATTTTTGATTTGGATGGAAATTTCT
>MDSW01160957.1_pt1 | contig 15417 bp, 12 predicted proteins | sample 811171 | NCBI WGS metagenome assembly MDSW01 (sample SAMN05326641, study PRJNA326480) | marine metagenome | isolation source: seawater | place: Atlantic Ocean: North West | collected 2012 | reverse complement strand
GTCTACTTCGACGAACAGCCGCTACCGCAGGCGGCTTAACCCAGCAGGTCATCACTTAGAAATCGTTGCGGCCTGTCCAAACAACGGGGTCCAGCTCAGGTGTCGACACGTGCTGCTCCAGAAATCAACCAACGCCTTGATACAGGCGCCAACACGAGTCAAAAGCATGAAGTCTGCCAACCCGCCCCGCGCCCGTCTCGAGGCCACACGGTTGTACGCGGGCACGTCTCTGCTTGGGCACCATCTTTAGTCGAATAGCCGTGGCCAGCGGGCTGGCGCTCAATACGCAAGCCGCTCTTGCGGTTTTACGAGGCCCGTCGATGAATCGCATTTTCAGCCGCCGCGTCGCGGCTATGCTCCTGGCCGCCCTGACGCTTACCGTATCGGCATGGGCCCATGCCGAAGCGCCCACGGTCAAAAAGAGCAAGAACGGCATCTGCCACGCCGCCGGTAGCACGTACTACGCGCGAACCAAGCACTACACGCCCTTCCCCAGCATGAGCGCTTGCCTAGAGAGCGGCGGCCGTCGACCCAAGCGATAAGTGGGTGTCGAATCTATACAGAACGGTGGCCGCATCGGTCTGATGCGGACACTCTCTGCCGTTGATTCGTCAGCGATCACAAGACGCTGGCCGGTGTCGATTGCTGGAGGGGTCGCGCTTGGCACTACGTCCGCACCAATCGAATATCGACCTCGCGCTCGACATAAGCCCATTCCGGCGCGGCTCGCAGCTCAACCAGCAACGCATCGAACGCGGCCTCGTGCTCAGGCGCGAACTCAAACCACGTCACGAAGTCGAACACCTCGCCCAGATCCCCCGCGTGGTAGAGCTGACGTGCGACCTCCGGCAGATACTTCAGGCCGATTTCCGTGTGGTGCGACTGAGCCTCGAAGATCGCACGGCGCTCGTCCTGTGCGAGCTGCCACCAGGCCGCCGACTTCTTGATCGGAATCATGGCCGCATGCACAGCCTCCGGCCGATCGAGCGGCTCCTGCACCGCCTGCAATCGATGCACCTCGTGCCGCTCGGCGTAACGCAAATTGCTGGTGAACGCCCGAATCTGCCAAGTCGACGCGCCCTGGGGCGCCGAATCATCGCCCGAAGTCACATTGATACGGGCCACGTCGGCCACGGGCTCACCCGATATCGCCCGACACCCGCGAATACGCCACGGTCCGACATCACCGCCCGAGAAACAGAATTGTGTGCTCATAACGATTGGCTGCAAGAACGAAGGCACGCCGGCGCACGGTAATACATCGAGCGGCAAGACGAGCGCATCGAGCGCGGAATTCCTAGACGGCAGAATCAGCGAAAAATGTTTGTAACCAACGCTGAAAATAGGCGCAGCCGGCGAGATAAGGCCGTGGTCTATATCTCAGAGTTCTGCACTGTCGACGCCGATACTCCGTGTTCCGTTAGAACTATCGCCGCTGTGGCATCGGACGTGTCCAGCGCGGAATGAGTGCGCCGTTGATCAAGCCATAGATTAGATGCAGCACGAGCGTGAGCAGAACGTATTTCACGCTGGCGCCCAAATAGAGCGGCGCATCCGTCGGCAAATCATGTCCGCCCGCACCGATGCCGAAAAACCCCCAGCCGATGGTCGGCCCGTAGACGAGCATCAACAGCAACCATTGCACCACCGCCAGGCCAACAGCCTTGCTGATGGTCGCCCGAGCACCAAAGATCGCGTAGAGGATCACGGCCCAGACAAAGCCGTAGCCAAAATGCACCAACAGTGCGAGCGGCTTGGGCGCAATCCCTAGCGCAGCCAGAAAAGCCGCCGACGGCGAAAGATTAAACGGCGCCATGCCCGTCACGTTCACCCCGATGAACATGACCACGAAGATGAATAGTGCGCCGATCAGACCGACACTCCCGGCTTTCAGCAAATTCACGGCAAACCTCACAGGCGAAACAATGCCTAACGCCATCCGTGCGCGCCTGCTGCCAGGCTGTCAAGTCGGGACACGCCCACCATCGCCCTGACTCCTGTCGATCGACCATATCTTTTCGGGGACAGTATACTTAATATAATATATTCAGCAGATTAAAGCACCTGACTCCAATGGCCCGCCTCGCCCGCATCGTCCTGCCCGAAACGCCTCACCACGTCACCCAGCGCGGCAACCGCCGCCAGCCTGTCTTTTTCGAAGACGACGACTACCGCTTCTATCTCCACCTGGTCGACGAGTTCGCCCAAAAAGCAGACACGCGCATCATCGCCTACTGCCTGATGCCGAACCACGTGCATTTCATCCTGACGCCCACCCACCAAGACGGCTTACGAGCGGCGCTGGGCGAAGCCCATCGCAGATACACCCGCTATATCAACTTTCGCGAAAACTGGCGCGGCCATCTCTGGCAGGAGCGCTTCCACTCCTACCCCATGGACGACGCGCATTTGTGGGCGGCCACCCGCTACGTCGAGCTCAACCCAATAGCGGCCGATATGGTCACCGACCCGCTAGATTGGCCATGGTCGAGCGCGCACACCCATCTAAAAAAGACAGCAGACGCAAACATCAAGCTCGCTGCCTCGCCTGACCTCACCGACGACTGGGCGTCTTATCTCGCCTCCGGCATTTCCGAGACCGATAACGACTTGGTGGAACAGCACCTACGAACCGGCCGACCCCTCGGCGACGAGGCATTTATCGATCGCGCCGAGCGGAAACTTGGACGCACGCTGCGTCGCCAAAAACCGGGGCCGAAGCCGAATCAGTGAGCTCGAAGTTTAGATAAGTATACTGTCCCCGGAGCCCTTGTCCCCGGAGCCCTAAAATATGGCATTATTCCGTTTTACTTAGATTTATCTTGGAGCTTGGCTATTTAGAGCGTCGTTGATTTGTTCCCGTGTTATATGAGTCGCGTCGTGTTCCTTTCTAGGATCAATGCCATGTCGTTCCCAAAAATCTTTTTCTACTTTTTCTAAGTACTGATTGTCTGGTGGACCATAACGCTGAGAGTGCTCGTGGAGTTGTGAGCGTATTTGCGACAGCTCTTCCACAACTTGCCAATCTAATACGCCATCCCTCGTATATTTGATTACGTTATCAAGCAACGCACCAACAAAATCTGAGTCTTTTGTCTGCACCGCTGCCAGCTCGTGCACAACACCTAGTAACGATCTTTGTTGTAACCGCTCTCCAACCGTAATCAAATCCGCTATCTGATGAGGAGTCACCGCCCAACCCGATTCATGTCGATCTCGCATGGTCTTTATGAAAGAGCCATCCCACGTGACACATAAAGTGCCGTGCTCGCCGCGGTGAGCTCTCTGACTCATCCAAGATATCGTTCTGACGTCATGATCCACTAGTATATTTTCTCTCGGTTGAGAAAATCCTATATTTGCTCGGTATGCGGTAGAGATATCTTCCCAAGCCGCTTCGTCGACGTCTTCTAAATAAATTTTCTCAATCGAGTACGAGCGAAACCGGCTTTCTAAATCGTTCATAATCTGGCGAACGATATGATCTGGACTGGCTGTCTTTATTGAAGGCGATATTGTAGTAATAAAGTCGATTAGTCGATTTGGAACGGTCGAAGAATCTGATTTTTTCAAAGTGTAATAGTGTGAAACGTATCCATTTGGAGAAGATATTAAAACGTCAGCGAAATTATCGTCGAAACTTCTGCAGTAATCTATAGCATGTAGAAGATGTACAGCAGCTTCATTTAAATAGTCGCGCGGAATATGAATTTTCGCGCCAACTTTTTGCAACCGGTCAATACTAGCGATTGCGCCCCGAGAAAAACGTCCTTCTGACGGCTTTGTTAATTTAGAGCATATAAAGGGAATTGCGACTGATGCGTCTATCAGAGGGCAAGTGTCGTTCCATGACGCTACGCCTAGACCACGAATGTTATAAGCAGAATTGATGCCTTCAATCGCGAAATGCAGTAATTCGTGAGAAAGCCGGATAACTAGAGGGTGTGACCTAGTTGCTTCAGCGATCTGAATGGAAATCTCGCGCGAGAGATCGGCATTAACGTTATTTTTCGTGAAGACATTTGCTAGATCTGATTCAGGTTCACCAATTTGCCTATTCAAGACATTAATATTGAGATCAAGACCAGACTGCTCAGTCTGTGAAAGCGTTTGTTTGATCATTGCACGCGATGCGAATGTAGCTATATCACTTATATCGCTATCGTTTTCCAGGGCGCAGTCGTATCTGGAAAGTATGCTGCTTACGACCGATTTTAAATCTTCAAAGTTAGAGTTATACGACTGTCGCGCCAAATCTATTGATTTTCTGGCTTTTGCGCTTAGCGACAAAAATGATTCTCCCGTAGGTTTTAAAATTATTCCACGGGTCATTAATGAGTCTATTCTTGCATTGATTCGTAGCTCGCGATGCTCGCCACACTGCAATACCTCGACAACGTGACCTTTGAGTGCTGATCGTTCTAATTCTGTGTTATCTGAAAGCACGTAGATTATTGCGTCATCGTAGACCTGCTCGCGCAGATCCGTTGCGGCATTTGATAAAGATAAAGCACTTAAAAATTGCTGCTCGCGATAGCTGGGCCGTTGGGAATCGGTAGTGCTTTTCATTCCAGCAGCAGCGAATGCACGTTCGGCCAAATTTTTCGATATTAAAATGTCTGCTATTTCTACTGCACCTAGAGCTGTAGCCGGCACAGAATATTTTGTTGCTATGTCATTTTCGACGTCGAGAAACGAGGTGCTGTAGTGGCGCCGTGAAGTGAGGAAAATATATCTGCCGCATCCGTAGTTTGATATGGCTTTTTCGGCATCGCGAAGGCATTTATCCTTCCACTTACTATCCTGAACAGTCGCTTGAGCGACGAAAGTTCGACGTCCACCATCTTCTGGAATCACGATCCAATCAGCGCCGCCATCTCCTTGACGATCCACGTTCACAACATCTAGTTGGAAATAGTCTTCTAATAAAACTCGACATACGTCATCGAAAGACGTCTTAGAAAGTGTTGCGAGCGTGTTTTCCAGCGTTTCTTTATCTAGATTGATTTCAAGCATTGGGATATCCGGGGACAGTATAATTATCTTCCAACTTCAAGCGGCTTCGTGCTGATGTGCTTCTTCTAAATCGTAGTCCGCTTGAAGCCCCATCCAGAATTTCTCGCTCGTACCGAAATGACCAGCCAAGCGTATTGCGGTATCTGCCGACACAGGTCGTTTTCCCAGAACGATTTCGTTGATTCGCCGCAGCGGTACATCAATCACATTCGCTAGCTTCGTCTGACTGAGCTGGTTCGGCCTTAGGAACTCTTCCCGCAGCACTTCGCCAGGGTGAATATTCGCAAGTCGAACCACGTCTGCCTCTCAAGTGCCTTGGATCTCCTTCAATCGACAATAGCGCATCCGGGGACAGTATCCGTATTTATTGCTCTCAACCGGTCTCGTGCCGACGCGCTTCCTCTAAATCGTGATCTGCTTGGAGCCTCATCCAAAATTTCTCACTGGTATCAAAGTAACGAGACAAGCGTATTGCGGTATCCACAGATACAGACCGTTTTCCCCGCACAATTTCATTAATCTGCCGCGGCGGTACGCCAATCTCAATTGCTAGCTTTGTTTGGCTGAGCTGCATGGGCTTTAGAAATTCTTTCAGCAACACATCGCCAGGGTGGATATTGGCAAGTGGACACACGTCCGCATCTCAAGTGTCTTAGATACCTTTAGATTGACAATAGGCAATCGCCCACACTCTGTAAATCAGACCACGCATAAAAAAGGCCGGCGTAAAGCCGGCCTCAATCGTAACGGATTGTCTTACCGCTACTTTTTCTTCTTCGGGATATACAGATCCGTGAGTGTTCCGGCTTCGGCTTCGGCGGCCATGCCGACCGTTTCGGCCAGCGTCGGGTGCGGGTGAATCGTGAGCCCGATGTCGTGCGTGTCGGCGCCCATTTCGATGGCGAGGCATGTTTCGGCGATGAGATCGCCGGCGCCGGGGCCGACGGCGCCGGCGCCGATGATGCGGCCGTCGGTGCCGAAGATTAGCTTGGTGTTGCCGTCGGTGGCGTCCAGGCCGATGGCGCGGCCGTTGGCGGCCCAGGGGAAGGCGCTCTTGGTGTATTCGATGCCCTCGGCCTTGGCCTGGGTTTCGGTGACGCCGGTCCAAGCGACTTCCGGGTCGGTATAGACCACGGAGGGGATGACCTTGGCGTCGAAGGCGGCTTTTTCACCGGCACAACACTCGGCCGCAACCTTGCCCTGATGCGTGGCGCGGTGGGCCAGCTGGGGCTCGCCCGAGACGTCGCCGATGGCGAAAATGTGCTCGACGTTGGTGCGGCACTGCTTGTCGACGGGGATGAAGCCGCGTTCGTTGACTTCTACGCCAGCCTTGTCGGCGCCGATCTTGGCGCCGTTGGGCTTGCGGCCGATGGCGACCAGGACGCGGTCATAGTCTTTATTCTCCGGCGCGTCCTTGCCTTCGAAGCTCGCCTTCAGCTTGTCGCCGGCTTCCAGGCCTGTGACCTTTGTGGACGTCCAGATGTTGTTGCAGCGGGCCTTCATGCGCTTGGTGAGCGGCTTGATGAGGTCCTTGTCGGCGCCGGGAATGAGGGATTCGGTCATTTCGACGACGTCGACGTCGGTGCCGTGCGCGGCATAGACGTTGGCGATTTCGCAGCCGATGATGCCGCCGCCGACCACCAGCAGTGAGCCGGGCAGTTCATCCGGAGACAGGGCTTCGGCCGAGGTCCAGATGCGCTCGTCTTCGGGCCAGCCGGGCAGCATGACGGGCTCGGAGCCGACCGAGATGATGGCCTTGTTGAAGGTGATCTGGCTCGTGTCGTCGTTGCCTTCGAGAGCCAGCGTGTGGTCGTCGGTGAACGTGCCGGTCCCGGTGACGACGTTGACCTGGCGCTTGGAGGCCATGGATTTCAGGCCGCCGGTGAGCTGATCGATAACGGACTGCTTGTAGTCCAGCAGCTTGGCGAGATCGATTTCCGGCTTGCCGAAGGTGACCCCGTGGCTGGCCATGTTGGCCGCGTCTTCGATAACCTTGGCCGAGTGGAGTAAGGCCTTAGAGGGGATGCAGCCTACGTTGAGGCACACGCCGCCCAGGACGTTGTGGCGCTCGACCAGCGTGACGTTGAGGCCCATGTCGGCCGCGCGGAAGGCCGCGGTGTAGCCGCCCGGGCCGGAGCCCAGCACCAGCACGTCACAGTCGTAGTCATGATCGTCGTTGGCGGGCGTGGTGGCCTTAGCCTCGACGTCCGACTTGTCGTTGTTGGCAGCGGGGCGGTCCGCGCCGCGGGGCGCATCGGACTTGTCGCTCGACTGGTCTTCGGCCTTGGCCTTGTCGTTGTCTTTTGCGTCGTCGGCCTTGGGCGCGGGCTTGTCGTCCTCGGCGTCCTTGGCCTCGGATGCTTCTGCCTCATCGGCCGCCTCGACCATGGCGATCACATCGCCTTCGGAGACGGTATCGCCTTCGGCGACTTTGAGCTCGGTGATCTTGCCGGCGACGGTGGAGGGCACTTCGAGTGTCGCCTTGTCGGATTCCAGCGTGATCAGCGGCTGTTCTTTTTCGACCGTATCGCCCTCGGCGACCAGCACTTCGATGATCTCGACCGCGTCGAAATCGCCGATATCGGGGACTTTGATTTCTTGTGCCATGGGACTTGTCTACCTTTAAGCCGCCCAATCGACGGCGTCCAATTTCAAGATTTCGAACGTTCGAAGCCTGGACGCGGCAGGATGCGCGCTTTCACGTACGATCCCGCCAGTAGCCGCTTCGGCGCTTGTCGTGGGCAACTGCTAGTACGAATAACCGATCGTTTTTATACTGATAGATAATCGCGTGCGGAAACCGTTGTAAGAGCAGGCGCCGTGTTCGTTGACCGGTCGTCGTACCAAGCTCTGGAAACGCCAACAAACGCTCTAACGTTTGATACACCGCATTGACGAAGGCATCGCCGAGGCCGGCTTGCTGAGATTCATAGAAGTCAATCTGTGCGATAAATTCATCGTCTGCTTCAGGGTGAAACTCAACGGTCACGGTTCAAACGCTGACGCGCTCGGCGCATGACATCTTCAAACGGCACGGTTTCAACCGTACCGTTTTCAAGCGCCTCGGCGCGGCGTTCAGCTTCTGCTATCCATTCGGCTTCGATTTCGTCTTTTGGCGCCTCGGGTTCGTCTCGTAGATCGAGCTCGGCCAGAAGGTGTTTGAGCACCCGCTGCCTATCAGCGGCGCTCAGGCTTGCGATATCGTGTTCTATCTGCTCCACGGACCGTGCCATAACAACCTCCTGTGCCTAGTCCCTCGTTTAATCTACGACACCACGCAGGGCGTAGGCGCTACAACAACAGTGTCCGGAGATCCGAGAGTTTCTCGCTGATAAACCCGGTAATCCTCGCCGCCTTGGCGCCGTCGATCACGCGGTGGTCATAAGAGAACGACAGCGGCAGGATCAGGCGTGGCTCGAACTCGGCGCCGTTCCAGACCGGCTGCATGCTGTGCTTGGACACGCCCAGGATGCCCACCTCGGGCGAGTTGACGATCGGCGTGAAGGCCGTACCACCCACGCCGCCGAGGCTCGAGATCGAGAACGTCGCGCCCTTCATGTCGTCGCCCTTGATCTTGCCTTCGCGCGCCCGAGTCGAGACGGCGTCCAGATCGCGGGCGATGTCATAGATGCCTTTCTTGTCGACATCCTTGATCACCGGCATCAGCAGGCCGCCGGGGGTATCCACGGCCACGGCGATGTTGATGTATTTTTTGTGCACCAAGGATTCGCCGTCGGCGGTGAGCGAGCTGTTCAAGTCCGGGAAGGCCTTGAGCGCGGCGGCCGCGGCCTTGAGCAAAAAGGCCAGGGGCGTGAGCTTGACGCCGTCGGCCTTGGCTTTTTCCTTGTTGGCCTGGCGGAAGGCTTCCAGATCGGTGATGTCCGCGGTGTCGAACTGGGTGACATGCGGGATGAGCAGCCAGTTCTTGTGCACGGCCTTGGCCGAGATCTTGCGGATACGCTCGAGCTCGACGGTCTCGACTTCGCCGAACTGGCTGAAGTCGATATCCGGCTGGGCGGGGACGCCGCCACCGCCGCCGGCGGGTGCGGCCGCGGAACCCGTGCTCTTGCCGCTCTGAACCTGTTCCAGCGCGCTTTTGACGTAGGACTGGACGTCTTCCTCGGTGATGCGGCCCTTGCGGCCCGAGCCATCGATACGGCCCAGATCGGCGCCCAGCTCGCGGGCGAACTTGCGCACGCTGGGCGAGGCGTGGGCCTTGCCGAAGCGTTCTTCGTCCACCGACTTGAGCTTGGAGGCATCCGACGAGGCCGGCTCGGCCTTGTCTTGCCCCTGGGGCGCGGGCTTGTCGTCCTGCGAGGCAGTACCGGACTCGGGCTGTTTCTTGTCCGCCTTGTTGTCCGGGGTGGCCTTGGCGTTGCTGGCTTGGGCACTGCCGCCGGCCGACTTGTTGTCGGCTTTGGAGTCGGCTTTGGCGCCGCCGCTGCCACCACCGGTGGTCTGGACCATGGCAATCACGTCGCCTTCGGAGACGGTGTCGCCTTCTTTGATTTTCAGGCTGGCGATGGTGCCGGCGGCCGAGGAGGGCACTTCCAGCGTGGCCTTGTCGGATTCCAGCGTGATCAGCGCCTGTTCTTTTTCGACCGTGTCGCCTTCGGCCACGAGCACCTCGATGACTTCGACGGAGTCGAAATCGCCGATGTCGGGGACCTTGACCTCTACCGTGTCGCCATTCTTGGGGCCGTCGCCGGCGTCATCGGCCTTGGCCGGTTCTTCGCCGGCGTCTTCCTTGGCCTCGGCGCTGTCGCTCTCGGCCTCGTCGTCGCCGGTTTCGGCCTGCTCGTCGTCGCTGTCGCCGTCATCGTCGGCCGAGCCGGCGTCGTCTTCGGCTTCGACCATGGCGATCACGTCGCCCTCGGAGACGGTGTCGCCTTCGCTGATTTTAAGCTCGGTGATCTTGCCGGCCACCGTGGACGGCACTTCGAGTGTCGCCTTGTCGGATTCCAGCGTGATGAGAGGCTGTTCTTTTTCGGCCGTGTCGCCTTCGGCCACCAACACTTCGATGACTTCGACCGCGTCGAAGTCGCCAATGTCCGGGACCTTGATTTCCTGCGCCGCCATAGTGCGTCTTCCTTGGCTCGGACCGCGGTGGGCATGTCCCGCCGCGGTCTTGATCTGGAGTTAAAGCGTTGTCACCCGTGCGCCATCAGGCGTAGAGCGGCTCCGGCTTGTCCGGGTCGATGCCGTACTTGCGGATCGCCTCGCCTACGACCTTGCGCTCGACCTTGCCTTCGTCGGCCAGGGCCTTGAGCGCGCAGACCGTGATCCAGCGACGATCCACTTCGAAGAACTCGCGCAGGGCCTCGCGGGTGTCCGAGCGGCCGAAGCCGTCGGTGCCCAGCGTGTGGTAGGCCACGGGCATATAGGGCCGGATCATCTCGGGCAGGGCACGGACATAGTCGGTGGCCGCGATGGCCGGGCCCTTGGCCTCGGCAAACTGCTGGCCGACGAAGCTCGTCTTCGGATCCTGCTCGGGGTGGAGCATGTTCCAGCGCTCGGCGGACAGGCCGTCGCGCTTGAGCTCGGTGAAGCTGGGGGCCGACCAGACGGTCACGCCTACATCGAACTCGTCCTCGAGCATCTGGGCGGCCGCAATCGACTCGCGCAGGATGGTGCCCGAGCCCAGCAGGTTCACCTGGGCGTCCTTGTCGGCGCCGGATTCCGAGTACTTGTACAGCCCCTTGACGATATGTTCTTCCACGCCTTCGGGCATGGCGGGGTGGCTGTAGTTCTCGTTCATCATGGTGATGTAGTAGTAGACATCACGCTGCTCTTCGTACATCTCCACCAGGCCGCGGTGGATGATGACGGCCATCTCGTAGGAGAAGGTCGGATCATACGACTTGGCGTTGGGCACCACGTCGAACATGACGTGCGAGTGGCCGTCCTGGTGCTGCAGGCCCTCGCCGTTGATGGTGGTGCGCCCGGCGGTGCCGCCCAGCAGGAAGCCGCGGGCCCGCATGTCGCCGGCGGCCCAGCAGAAGTCGCCCACGCGCTGGAAGCCGAACATGCTGTAGAAGGCATAGAAGGGAATCATGGTGGTGCCATGATTTGAGTACGACGTGGCCGCCGCCATAAACGAGGACATGGCACCGGCTTCGGTGATGCCTTCTTCCAGGATCTGGCCGTCCTTGGCTTCCTTGTAGAAGGCCAGCTGGTCGGAGTCTTCCGGCACGAACAGCTGGCCCACCGGCGAGTAGATGCCCAGGCTCCGGAACATGCCTTCCATGCCGAAGGTACGCGCCTCGTCCGGAATGATGGGCACGATACGGTTCTTGATGTTCTTGTCGCGCGTCAGGATCTGCAGGATGCGCGTGAAGACCATGGTGGTGGCCATTTCACGGTCGCCCGAGCCCTGCAGGAGCTTGTCGAAGGCCGAGAGCTCGGGAATCTGGAGCTTGTCGCCCTCGGTACGACGCTGGGGCAGATAGCCACCCAGTTCCTTGCGACGGGCGTGGAGATACTGGATCTCCTCGGAGTCGTCGTCGGGCTTGTAGAAGGGCGCGTCGGCAATCTTGTCGTCGGGAATCGGGATCTCGAAACGATCGCGGAATTCCTTGAGCGCGTCCTCGGCCATCTTCTTCTGCTGGTGGGTGATGTTCTGGCCTTCGCCGGCCTCACCCATGCCATAGCCCTTGACCGTCTTGGCCAGGATCACCGTCGGCTTGCCGTTGTCTTGGTTCACCGCCTGGTGATAAGCCGCATAGACCTTGTGCGGGTCATGCCCGCCGCGGTTCAGGCGACTGATGTCCTCGTCGGACATCGAGGCCACCATGCGCTTGGTCTCTTCGTACTTGCCGAAGAACTCATCGCGGGTGTACTTGCCGCCACGGGCCTTGTAGGCCTGGTATTCGCCGTCGACCGTTTCGTTCATCAGCTCGACGAGCTTGCCTTCGTGGTCCTGGGCCAGCAGGCCGTCCCACATGGACCCCCACAGCACCTTGATGACGTTCCAGCCGGCACCGCGGAAGATGCCTTCCAGCTCGTCGACGATCTTGGAGTCGCCGCGCACCGGGCCGTCCAGGCGCTGCAGGTTGCAGTTGACCACGAAGATCAGGTTGTCGAGGTTCTCGCGAGCGGCCATGCCGATGGCGCCCTTGGACTCGGGCTCGTCCATCTCGCCGTCGCCGCAATAGCACCAGACATGGCGACCCTTGGTTTCCAACACGCCGCGGTTTTCCATGTAGCGCATGAAACGCGCCTGGTAAATGGCGTTAATGGGACCGATCCCCATGGAAACGGTGGCGAACTGCCAGTAATCAGGCATCAACCAGGCGTGCGGATAGCTCGACAGGCCCTTGCCGGTGGACTCGGCGCGGAAGTTGTAGAGCTCGTCTTCGGTAAGACGGCCTTCCAGATAGCTGCGCGCGTACATGCCGGGCGCCGAGTGGCCCTGGAAGAACACTAGATCCCCGCCGTGCTCTTCGGATGGCGCATGGAAGAAGTGGTTGAAACCCACTTCGTACAGGGTGGCCGCCGAGGCAAAGCTGGCGATATGCCCGCCCACACCTTCGTGGTGGCGGTTGGCCTGGACCACCATGGCCATCGCGTTCCAGCGGATGATGGAGCGGATACGCCATTCGATCGCCGGGTCGCCGGGGCTCTTAGCCTCTCTATGCGGCGGAATGGTGTTCACATACGCCGTGTTCAGCGAGTAGGGGATCTGGGCGCCGGTACGGCGCGACCGGTCGATGAGCATCTCCAGCAGGAAATGCGCCCGTTCCGGGCCTTCGCGTTCGATGACTGCGTCAAGCGCATCGCGCCATTCCGCAGATTCCTGGGCGTCGACGTCGGACGCGTTGCCAACGTGCTCGGGATGGGCGCTCGCTTGAGCCATGAGATGCTCCTTCGACAAAGCATTATGGGATCTTGATCGCCGCCGATAGTACGCCCGGCGCGTAAGGCTCGACAACTTTGCGCAGCAAAGCGCACACCAAGCCCGGGCCGACCGCGAGGATCATCGACAGACGTTGTAGGCCGTAACCGCCTAATGACGGCGGCTACGACGATCGGACAGATTGCCACAAAGCGGGCAAACATGCGCTCACGTACGCACGCGCGTCGCCCGGCGAGGCAGGCCGACAAGCGCGCATAAAAAAGCCGGCAGGCTCGAACGCCTGCCGGCTGATCTGAGTTTTGAAAAACCCTCAGCGCTTAGCGCGGCTTGTTGGTGTCGTCATCGTCCGAGCTCAAGTACTTGTGCTCGAACTCTTTCATCCACTGCTCGGCCGTTTCCTTGGTTTCGCCGTACTTCTCCTGGATCTTGCCCAGCAGATTTTCGCGCTTGCCCTTGGCCTGCTCTACGTCGTCGTCGGTCAGCTTGCCGAAGTACTCGCGGGCCTTGCCTTTGGCGCGGTCAAACCGGCCTTCCCATTTGTCATCGCTTTCTGCCATGTCTTTGCTCCGGTAGAAAAAAGACTGTGATTAGGTATATCAGACTAATGGCGCATCGCAAAAGCGATATTTTTAGTTGTCTTTCTTCTTGTTGCCGTTGGCGTCCTTGTCATTGTCTTGGCCGCTGTAGGCGACCTGGGCATAGTTGACCACGGCCACCATCAGGATGCCGCCGATCATGTTGCCGATCAGCGTGGGGACAAAGAAGTCGCTGATGTACTGGCCGATGGTGTGGGTGCCATCGAACACGCCGTAGAAGGCTGCCACGGAGCCGGCAATGATATGCGGCAGGTGCGCCAGGCCGATCAAGAACGTCACTAGGATGATCACGCCCACACGGGCGGTCTCGGCAAACGGCAGCAGCCACAGCATGAGGGCCACCAGCCAGCCGGCAAAGACGGCCCGGATCATGGTCTCGAGGAACGTGGCCGAGTATTCACTGGCCGCGATATGGCTCAGGGCCGGGGCGATCGAGTCGTCCAGCACGTGGCCATAGACCAGCGTGGCGCCGAATATGGCCGTGCCCAGGATATTGGTCGCCAGCACCACCAGCCATAGATTGATCGTGCGGATGACCGTTTCCATGCGCTTGACGCGCAGCACTTCCAGCACCGGGGTCAGCGTGTTCTCGGTAAACAGCTGCTGGCGGCCGAGAATCACGAACAGAAAGCCCATGGAATAGCCCAGGCTCGAGATGATGGTCTGCCAGGCCATTTCCGGCGAGTAGTGACGCAGCAGCGCCTGGGCGATGAACGAAAAGCCCATCGACAGGCCAGCCGCCAGCGCCGACCAGGCCAGGCCCGGCAGCGGCCGCGACAGCTCCGATTCGGCCTCGGCGCGAATCGCTTCGTAAACCACTGCCGCACTGGGAAACTCGCGGCGCCGGGCGTCGCGACGCTCGTGGTGGTTCAGATCGGCTTCCTGGTTCTGTTCTTTTTTGGCGTTCTGCCCGCTCGGATTCGTAGCCAGGGTCTGCGATGATTCACTCATCGATCACACTCGTGGGTTGACGATGTCAAAACCCTATCTTAACGACGGCCAGCTTTCTGGAAAGCGCTATAGCCGCCTTTTCGTGAGCCCTGTCGTAGGCCTCGTTCTGGGCCTGGTCGGTGTTATGTCAAATAACGCCGTTGCCCGCGGGGTGGCCGAGCCGATAACCCCGGCCTCGCGCATGCCCCACGACAGCAAGGCCTTTACCCAGGGGTTCATCATTGACGACGACGGGCACTGGTATGAAAGCACGGGCCTCTACGGCCACTCCCAGCTGCGCCGCGTGGCCCCGGCCAGCGGCCACGCGCTGCAACGTCGCGCGCTGGCGCGTCGATACTTCGGCGAGGGACTGGCTCGATTCGACGACCGGCTGTATCAGCTGACCTGGAAGGCCGGGCAGGTATTCGTGTACGACCGGGCCACGTTTGCCCGGTTGGACAGCCACGAATACACCGGCCAGGGCTGGGGGCTGGCGCGCTGCGGCCATCAGCTGGTCATGAGCGATGGCAGCGACACGCTGGTGTTCCGCCGGCCGGATGATTTCAGCGCCACCCAGCGCCTGCCGGTACGCTGGAACGGCCAGCCGGTATCCCAGCTCAACGAGCTGGAGACCATCAACGGCATGATCTGGGCCAACCAGTGGCATACCAATCGGCTGTTGATCATCGACCCCGGGACGGGCCGAGTGGTGGCGGTGCGCAGCGCCGATGCGCTGGCCGCCGAGCAGCCTGACACGGCGGATGTGTTCAACGGTATTGCCTATGACGCCAACGCGGACCGGGTGTATGTGACCGGCAAGCAGTGGGCGTGGGTGTATACGCTGGGCCCGGACGCCAGCCAGCTCGGGGTTGACCAGCGCACCTCCGAGCGGTGCATCGCAGGCCGCTAGGGCGTGTCGTCATAAGATAAGGCGGCGCATCGGCGGCCAAGCCACGGCAAGACAAGGCATCGCGAGCGTCGCGTGGTCATTCCACGTAAGTGAGCGATAACGCGGGATTG
>MDSW01155848.1_pt1 | contig 15423 bp, 24 predicted proteins | sample 811171 | NCBI WGS metagenome assembly MDSW01 (sample SAMN05326641, study PRJNA326480) | marine metagenome | isolation source: seawater | place: Atlantic Ocean: North West | collected 2012 | reverse complement strand
CATATATTATTATTTAATATTATTATTTAATAAATCAACTACATTTTCTATATTAGCACCTTTACACTGACCGATACAATCTCTTTTTTTAAATAATAAAAAAGTTGGAACGGATTTGATTTGACATTTTTCACATAATTCTTGATTATCATCATGATCAATATCAATTTTATAAATTCTTATTTTATTGGAATCAAGTTGTTTAATAATTTCTAATAAATAAGGATATATTTTTTGACACGGTCCACACCAACTTGCTGTAAAATAAAAAAGTATTAATTGATCATTATCAAGGACTTTATAACAATTATCACCTTTTAATTCATCCATGTTTGTAAATACAAATAAAATATTATTCGTAAAATTCCTCACTTAAATAATCATCTGATGAATTGAAATCATCTTCTAATTGTTGAATTCTTTCTTCTTCTTTTATTTCATCCATAATTTCCTGATAATCTGTATTTGTAAATTCCCCATATGTTGGTTTATTTATGGGTTTAATAATTGGAAATAACATATCAAAATCTTCTTTATTTACAACTTTATAAAAGTATTTTTCTCCAACAATATTACTAATTTTTTTACTACATATATATGAACAACAATATGTAAACTCTTGATTGTTAAATTTATGATTAAGTGTCATCCAAGGTTTTTCATTTATATCTTTATTACAAATACTACAAAATGTATTTGAAGACATTTAATCTTATTATTATTGTTTTATTGTTTTTTTGTTATATTAGTATCTTACTAATATATTTCAAATTTGAAAAAAAAAATTGAAATATTTAAAACAAAAACTCTTATATATATAATATGAAAATAACAAGAGATGATATTAATGAATATTTAAAATATAATTATCAAGAAAAAAGTTCATCTGATATATATAATGATTTTACATATTTATTAAATGATTTATATAACATATATAATGTTACAAATCTTTCTGAAAAATATGTAATTAAACATTTAGTCAATGAATATATTGAAAAATGTAAACATATCAATATAAAAGAACAAAAATTAGAAAAATTAAAACAATTAGAATTACCAGAACAACGATCTCCAGAATGGTATGCATTAAGGAAAAATTGTTTAACAGCTAGTTCTTTGGCATCTGCTTTAGATAAATGTCATTTTACATCACGTGATGAATTAATTTATGATAAGATTGTTGAAAAACCATATGAGTCAAATCCTATTACAGAATGGGGTGTTAAGTATGAAGATGTAGCTATACAATTTTATGAAGAATTATATAATGTTAAAGTATTAGATTTTGGTTTAGTCCCTCATCCTCATTTTCCATGTTTTGGTGCTTCCCCAGATGGAATTTGTGACAAAGGGAATGATGAATATGTAGCACGGATGGTTGAAATTAAATGTCCACCTAAAAGAAAATTTACAAAATCTGTTCCCGAACATTATTGGATGCAGATGCAAGGACAATTAGAAGTTTGTGATCTCGATGAATGTGATTTCTTCCAAGTTAAATTAGAAGAGTATGAATCTTACAATGATTATTGTAAAGATATATTTATAAATGAAAATGACAATACAAAAATTGAATATCGAACAAATTTAAATTTTCCAAAAGGTGTTACAATAACCTATAAAAAAAATGATAAATTATCTTATACATATTGTCCATTTAATAAATCAAATGAATGGTATCAAGAATGGATTACAAAACAAGATCAAGAAAATATATTTGAAATAAAATGGTGGCGTATTGAAAGATATGAAAATACACTTGTTAAAAGGGATAAAGAATGGTGGTCTAGTATGGTTGAAGAAATTTTAAAGTTTTCAAATGATTTAGAATTTTATAAGAAATCTGAGAATCTTGAAATTTTAAAACAACGGGTTGAAGAGTCAAAAAAAAAGAAAACGAAATTTGTAGAACCATTAACAGATTTTATGTTAGTATCTGATGAAGAAGATAATTAATAATCATCATAAGTATTTAGATTAACTTTTTTATGATTTTTATAAACTATTTTTTCTTTAACAACAATTTTTTCCTTGATTACAGGGGGAATATTTAATTGTTTTATAATTTTTTGTTTTTGTTCATCTGATAATTTATGGAAATCTTTTAAGATCGTTGATAAAAAGTAAAAATAATGATCTGGTGTATTTATATTTTTTAAGATATGTTCGCCATGACCTTGATAATATTCATTTGTTTGGTTTTGTTCTATAGTATCAAAAACTATATTTTCATCCGGCATTAAATCTAAGATTAAATCCATATTTGAACAATCCATTATTTTATTGATTTATATTAATATGAAAGAATTATGTTTAATTTTAATTATAATTATTTTTTTATATACTTTATCAAATTTTAAAGAATCATTTATGAATTGTCCAAAGATGTATGAAAAAATAAATCATAAAATTTTGAAAAAACACATTCCAACTTTACGAGCATTTACAAATAATGAATATATTTATTTAACGGAATATTATAAATCAAAAGAACCAATGCCTATAAATGCTGGTTTTTTTGATAAAATGTAAGAATATTTATATTTATTATAATAAATGATAGATGAATTATTTAATATAAAATTATGTTTATTATCACTTGGAATAACCATTGGATTTATATATATTACAAGTGATAATAATATTATTCTTAAAAAAAAAATAGAATAGAATAATATATAATGGAAAAAATTCAAGGATTTATAAAAATATTAATATCAATAATATCGGGTATATTATTGGGATCTTACATATCAAATAATTGTTTTTTTGAACCATGTTTGGTAAATGTATAATTTATTACACGTTTAATAGATATGAAAAAAAAAATTATAGTATCATAAAATGTCCGGAACACAAATTGATTCATTGATGCAAAATATTAATAATGATTTAAGTCAAGAAGAAAATACAATGGTTGATTCTATTATTAATGATTTAAATAATGATTCACCTGTTGAACAATCACAAAATAAATATCAACCATCCACACAACCCCAAATGCCACAAATAACACCAGAAGAAAGAGATATGTTAATGAAACAACAAGCTATGGAACAACAACAAATGCTTCAGCAACAACAAATGCTTCAACAGCAACAGCAACAGCAACAGCAGCAGCAGCAACAGCAGCAGCAGCAGCAGCAAGAGCAAGAGCAACAGCAACCCCAGATAGTTGAAGGGAATATTGATTCATTTAAGAATATATTTTATAATATGAAAGAAGTTATAATTGTATTTTTCATTACGTTGATTATGAATATGGATCCCATATGTGAAAAATTAAAGTTTAAAGACTTTTCATTTTTATATGATATTAACAGTAATAAATCTACATTTATTTCAATATTAATAAAATCAATTATGATTTCTGTATTATTTTATTTAATTCATATGTTTTTGAAGTAAGTTTCTATTTTTTTTGTACATTTATTAATTGTAACTTCTGATATATTACAAATGTTAGATATTTCTTTTTTATTGAATTCTATATTATTTTCTTTACAATAATGTAATATACATCCAGCAGCAACGGATTGTGGTGTATTTTCACAAATAACATTTTCAGTTACTATCATATTACATAATTCAAGAATATTAATTATAATAGTTTCATCAATCGATAATTTATTACAAAATCTTTCAATAAAATCAGATGGTTTAATTGAATGACTTGTATATAATCTATTTTTGTTTTTTTTATTCATTGAAATTATTTCTTGACATTTTTTACATCCTTTTGTCATTATTTTGGGATTAATACTAAACATAATTGCTATTTCTTTTGAACTTCTAGGAACCTTACATTCCTTACACGCGAAATAAACACAAGCACCAATAATACCTATACGATTTGAACCTCGTGAAATTTTTGTTTGGGTAATTATATTATATAAAGATTTAGCTTCATTAATAATTACCGGGGGAATTTCATTTTTTTTACAAATCAATGTTATTTCATTAAAAACTTTATATTTACTTCTTTCTTTGTATGGCATACCATTCCATTGTTGATATTTACGTATTTTATTCATTGTTTGATTATTATAATTAAAAGCTACGGTTGACCCTACAGATGATTCAGGTAATAATATATTTACAGGCATACCACATCTTGTTGGATCTAAATTTTGTTGACAAGAATCTCCATAATATCTCCATTCTACATCTGAACTAATATTGTAAATTGTGTTTTGGCATACTTTACAAACTATTATTCCATTATTTAATTGATAATTTGAATCTAAAGAACAACATTTTTTTTTTAAATTATCTTTTTTGTCTGATTCATTGAATGAATCTAAAATTTTAAAATGGTCTTCCATATTCATTTCCATTTAAAGTTTATAATTAGTTTTTAAATAATTTATCAAATTTAAAATGCCAACAGAAATAATATCAGGTTTATGGATCGGAAATATGAATGATAATTTCAATACTGAATTTTATAATGATAATTTAATATCAATTGTAATAAATTGTACGACCGATCAGGGGTTTTTAGATTTACCTAATCTTAAAAAGTTAAGAATTCCATTGTCTGAAACAATGGATCCCAATCGTGATATTTATTTATTAAGTCAAAATAAAAGAAAAATTATTGACTTTATTCATAAACATATTGATCATGAAAACATTTTAGTTTGTTGTTATAATGGAATAACTATATCACCATTAATTGTTGCATTATATATGATGTTCTATGGTAATATTGAAAAAGATAATATAAGAGATATTTTAAGATCTAAAAATGAAAAAATATGTATTGATTATGATTTATCTATCTTTAATTAAAATTTGATATATTATTTATATTATTTAATAGTATAAAATGTAATATGAATCCATTATTAAGGACATATCAAGGAAGATATTATAATAATCATATAAATGATATAATTGATATTAATTTTAATACAATAATATGTGATGATTTACAATGGGAATGGGAAGAAATTATTATCCCTGAAAAATATACATATAGAAATACGGAACATACATTTAAAAAAAAATATATAAATATTCCCAGATTATCAAGACACCCTTTACAAGCAATGGACTGTACTGCTGAGAGACACGCATATATAGATTTCATTAATAGTCCTAATATAAAACAATTTAGAATGAAAAAAGATAAATATTCGGAATTAGATTTTTTAAGAAAAGAATTTTTTAAAAATAAAAAAAAAATTACTTTATCACCCGTAAAAAAATACGATGATAATTACGATTATGATGATCATACATTATCTATAAGTGATTCCACTGGTTTATCAGCTTATTCATATGAATAATTTTTAGGATAATGTTCTTTTTTATTATAATTTATATAACATTTTTGTATTGGTTCATCAACTGTTCTCAACCACCAAAAACCATGTTCTAAGAATTTTTTATGATGTCTTGTACAAAAACAATCTGAATCAGAGCATTTATTTCTTGAACATTGTTCAACATATCCATCAACACCTGTTCCTTTCCATGTTCTAGCTTTACATGTATTTTCTGTAATAGGTCTTCTTTCTTTATTATAATCATTTTCATCACCATCGTCATCTTCAAGGACAACATCATTTTCTTGAAAATATGTATTAACTTCTTGATTAATGAGATCGATATATCTTTGATTATCTTGTTCTTTTAATTCATTCATTAGTTCTTTTTTTATATCATTTTTAAGGTGATTATATATTATTTGTTGAATACTATTCATTGAGTATATTATTAATAGTATTATCAATTAAATTATTTACAACATCATGAATAATATTTGTTTGATGGATTGTAACTAAAATTTTTTCAATTTTTTCAAATATTAATGGAATATCATTATCAGTTATTTCATAATTGTATTTTTTCTTTAATAATAATAATATTTCATTATCAATAATAAATAATTTTTCTTCTTTTTTTTTCTTTTTCATATGATATGGATTTGCAAGTAGATGAGATAAATATTTATCATTTATATTCATTTGATTAATCTAATAAAAAAATATTCGTAAAATAACAATTATTTTTAAAATAAATATTATTAATTGATATATTTAAATTATCTAAATCCTTTATTGTTTCTTTATCACCAAAATACTTTATTTTTATAATATTTTTATCACTAATAAGAGGTATTATATCTTTATTAATTTTTTTTTTTAAAGATTCATGAATAATTTTAAATAATTGTATATCATTTTTATCATTTAACCTTATTAAAATATAAGAATAACTGTCTATAAATTGAAAATTCCGTATGTTTATGGGAATACCTAGTATAATTATATTATCAATATTGTAATTTATTTTTATTTTATTATGTTTATTATGTTTATTTAAAAAATTAATATTATCTGTTTGTATTTTATCTTTATTTATAATTAAATATTTCATAACCATTATTAGATATATATATTATTTAATAATTTACTATATATTTAAACTAAATGAATTATAATTATATAAATGATGAACATTATAAAACATTACATAAAATTTTTAATATTATAAGATATAAAAATCACCCAAGTATACTTTTATATGGTGATGTAAGTATTAATAAACAAGATAAATTTATTAGTGTTTTAAATGATATATATCCGTCAATAAATCATAAAAATAAGTATAAAGATATATATTATGAATCCTCAGATATATATTATAGTATTAATTGTAAAAATATAAATGAAAAACAAGATTTAATAAATTTTATTAAAGAAATAATAAGCACATATAATCATTATAGTGATTCTTTAAATTATATCATTTTATATAATTTTGAATATTTAGATAGAAAATATAATAATATACTAAAAGTAATCATTGAAAAATCATATTTAACAAGTAGATTTATATTAATTACAAATAATTTAAATATAAATATAAATTTTAAAAGTCATTTATTATTAATAACATTTCCTTTATTAAGAAAATATAGTAATGAAAAATATGATATTAACTATATTGAACCACTCGATAAAATAATAAATAAAATTTTAAATATATATGAAACTAAATTTTCAATAAAATTACTAAGAGATATATCATATAAGATAAAAGAAATGGTGATACCAACCAATAAATTTTTATCTTATTTTATGAATAAATTAATTAAATATTATCCAAAAAATATGTTTGAAATTGTTGAAATTATATCCGATTATGATAAATTATTTAATAATTCATTTAGAGATATTATATATTATGAATCATTATTTATAAAAATATATAAGATTATCAAAACTTAATTAAATAATGATAGATTATTATAAAATTTTAAATGTAAATGAAGATTTCACAAAAGAAGAATTAAAGAAAAAATATCATAAATTATGTTTACAATATCATCCAGATAAAAATAATGGTAATTGTGAAAATGAATTCAAAGAAATAAATGAAGCATATGGTATTTTATCAGATGATATAAAAAGGAAAGAATATGATATAAAAAAAAGATTTCATTTTTTACATGGAATCGAATTTACAGAAGATGAAATAAATTTATTAAATAAATATTATTCAGATTTTATTAATTCAAATGAATATAAATTATGTTTGTTATTATTTAAATCAATACCATCTTCTGTGAAAGAAAAAATAAAAAAAAAATTTATAAAATCAAATGAAATTATTCAATCACCTAAATGGATAGATATTCATAAATTAAATGAAGATTTTACAATTAAATTAATTATATCTGAAAATGATTATATAAATAATGTTTTAAAACATATTAATATTAATACGAAATGGGGATTATGTTATTTATTCATACGATGTTATGAACAAATTTTATTTATTAATAATGAAGATTATATTCTAAAAATTCAGTTAATAAAATAATTTTTATAATTTATAATTATTATAGTATGTTTACAAATGAATCTAAATTATTTAAAAATTTTGTATTTCCATATATAAACATATTTAAAGGAGAAGAAATAAAAAAACTATTTAATTTTTTAAAAAATGTAAATATTATTCCTGTAAATATAATTTCAAAAAGTCAAATAATGTCAAAATCATTACGTTTAGAAAGTAGTTTTGCTGAATCAATTATTATTCAACAAACTGAAAATCTAAAAAATGAACAAAAAATAGTATTAGAAATTAACAAACAAATTATTTATGTAACAATTGTATCAAATGATAATACAGAAAAATTATTAAATTCAATTATTTCGATACTCCAATTATTATATAGTATTCATAAAATAAATAAAGAAATACATATTAATTTATTTCTAAATGATAAACAAAAATTGTTAACATCAAATATAATACCTTGTGATATAGGTGTGAGTGAAGTTAATTCTGGTTCATGTCAGAGAGGATATGATAAATGTATTGTAAATATATGGCGAAAAGAAGAACTTATAAAAGTTTTATTTCATGAATTAATCCATGCTTTTGAATATGATACGATAGATGATTCAAGTGAAATTATTGAATTCTATAAAAAAAGATATAATATTTCATCAAATAAAATTAATATTAATGAAGCTTATACAGAGATTTGGGCAAATATATTAAACTGTTTTTGGTTATCTCAAAAAGTTGAAAGAAAAAATTATCAATGTTTTCAAACATTACTGGGTATTGAAAGAGAATTTGCGAAATTTCAATGTAACAAAATATTCCACTTTACAGGTTTGAAAAATAATACCATCGATATTAATGAATTTACAAATGTTCTTGCTTATTATATTATAAGATGTGAAATATATAATAATTTAAAAGAATTTTTAAAATTATGTCGTATTCATAATAAAAATTATGTCAAACTAAATAGTGAAAAATTTTTTATATCATTTTTATTAAAAAAAACAAAAGAAATAAAAAAAAATAATAAATTATTAAATAAATTAAAAGAAGAATCCTACTTATATAAAACTACTAGAATGACTGCTATAGAATATAATGCTTTTTAAGCATTTTCTTTCTTTGGATAATGAACCTTCATATACTTTTGAAGATTAAAGAATGTTAATTCGTCTCCCTTATTAAGTCTAAGAAGCTTCTTCAGAGAGGTATCCGCATTAATTTGACGCTTATCTTCCTGCTTCTGAAGATTATTCTCCTTACAGTAAGCAGTAATACGCTTAGTTACTTCAGTCCTTGCAATCTCTTCACCCTTCTGGAGTCCAAGGAACTTCGCAAGTTCATCAGAAATAGGACCGGGTTTCGCAAAACCACTCGGAGGCTTATTCGGGTCAACGACACGCTTAACACGACCCTTCATTTTCTTGTTCATAACCTTGCGATCACGAGATACACGCTTCTCAAGGCGGTTTACCTTAGATACAAGGTCTTTAATGAGTGTGGCAGCACTCTTAAGATCATTCTGAAGCTCAAGGAATTCTTGATCATATCCAGAATCATCTGATCCTTCAGTTACTGCTTCAACAGGTGTCTCAACAACAGGTGTCTCAACAACAGGTGTCTCAACAACAGGTGTCTCAACAACAGGTTTCTCTACAACTGTTTTAGTGGAGGATTTTTTAGCTTTAGATTTGGTTGTTTTTCCAGGCATTTTATACTGTTTTATTTTATTTTTTTTTATTTATTTTACCGCGCTCTCTATTTATGATATAGTATATTAATATTTTTTTAAATAACTTTACGTTTAATTCTTTTTTTTCGAGTTCGTTTCTTTTTTTTATTTTTAGAACCACCATCTACCTGATTTAATGGGTCATTCGAATCAAATGATAAAGATAATGAATTTGGATCATAATATCTACCCACCATTTCAGGTTGATTTGATAGTTGATTTACATTTTCACTTATTTCTTGAATCATCATTGGATCTAAAGATTCAAACATTGAACCTTCCCCCAATCTTGGATGTAATGACTTAGAAAGTTCTAATCTCTGATATGCCCCTGGTGTTTCAACTAAATATTTAAAATCATCCCAATTATCACCCAAAAATCCAAGGTAACTCATTAAACCTAGTTCTCCTTGATTATTTGGATTATAACTACGATACTTAATTGCTTCTGTTTCAGCATATTCACCAATAAAATGAAACCTTGGAAATCCTGTAAGGTGAATTGTATAATAAGGGAACGTTTTATTCATATCTAATCCATTCTTAATTAGTATTTCAATATAGCTAAATGCTCTTTGATAAATATGTGGTCTTATAGATTCTAATTCATTTAATATTCTTATTATTTCAAAAATAACTCTTATATTTGAATCATGATTACAATCAATATACTTTAATAATAACTGAAATATTCTTAACATATTATTTTTTACTTCTTTTAATAACCATATACTTGGTTCTCCATACCTTAATAAATCTGTAGTTTCATCTCTATTTGATGGATATTTTCCATCTCTAAATTTATTCCATTCATAATAACAACTTAAAAAACATTTATAAAGTGGATTATAATAATCTTTATATTCTTTACTTGGAACACATGAAGGGGACATCATTGTAGTGTTTCTTTCTCTGTTATATTGATTTCCAGATAATGGATCATCACATCTTATCAATGAAACATTTCCTGGAACAATAAATGAAATTAATTCATTCATATCAACACTCTGTAATAATTCTTCCATTTTCGTTAAATCTATATCATATTTTACAGGATTATGTTTCATATAATCCCAAGCAAGCCTGCGAGCAATACTCTCTTTATTACCAGTTGCTTTAATATTATTATCTTTGGCTAATTTTTTTAAAGCAGGAGCTTTTAATTTCATAAATTCTATTTTTTTTTCTTGTAATCTATGAAACTCAATTTTATGAGGAGCATATTCTTCAATCATATCATTTAACCTTTTAAATACATCTTTGGCTATCTCTTTTTTATTAACTCCGGGGCGCACATGCATAGATCGACTTATTTGTTCCATTGCAACATTTTCCATTAAATCTTCTTGGGGTTTTATACATGGATTACCAAGTCTTTCACTTTGTAATTTTGCCATTGAAAGACGTTGTAATGCTTTAACTGTTCTATATCTTTCATCATCTATTTCATGTTGTGGATGTTGTGAAAGTATTTGTTGTTTATATACTTCATTTTCTCGATCAACAAATACTTGTAATTTTTCAATATTATCCCGTAATTTTGGCTTTAATTGAATATTAATTCCAGATGTTGCCCTTTTCATTAAATCTAAAGCAGCTCTATATCTTCCAGCTTTCATTAAACGATTACCTTCAATAATCATTCTTAATTGTTGATTAGTTAATCCTACCCGCCAATCATCTATGTATCTACCAGGAGTATCATATGGTCGAATACAACCAGGTGACAAAAATCTTGGAGAATCAGGTGAAAATTCACTTTCCATATATATATATATATATATATTTAAAATATATATATATATATTATGTATAAATGAGTAATTTAGTATTCATTGGATTACCTCATGCTGGTAAATCATTACTTGGTAAAAAATGTTCAGATATATTAAAAAAAGGTTTTATAGAAACAGATTGGATGATACAATATAAATACAATGCTCCTCTCAAAAATATAATCCATAAAAGAGGTATTAATGGTTTTTTAAATATCGAAAATGATATACTTCAAACAATACATAGTAATAATTCTATTATTTCTACGGGAGGAAGTGCTGTTTATAGTAAACCAGGAATTTTTCATTTAAGAAATAATTTAAATTCAGAAATTATACATTTACAATTATCATTTGATGAATTTAAAAACCGTATTGACAGTTTTCATGAAAGAGGTATCGTAAATCCAAATCAATTAGATCTAGAAGATTTTTATAATGAAAGAATAAGATTATGTAATACATATTCAACACATAATATAAATGTAAATGATAAAAAAAAAGGATTAAATGAATTATTAGATCTTTGTAATAGGTAGCCTTACTATTTCATTAACCAAATTATCATTTTTGTAATCTTCATTATATTTTATTTCTTTAATACCAGAAGCAGCAATAATTTTTGCACAATTTATACATGGAAAATGAGTTATATATATAGTAGAACCCTTTACACTGACACCCCTTGAAGAACATTCAGCAATTGCATTTTGCTCAGCATGTACTGTTGCTTGTTCATGATTGTCACGAATAATACTTTTATGTGGGGCCCCTGGTAAAAATCCATTATATCCGGCGGATATGATACGGTTTTCTTTAACAATGACACAACCGACATGGAGACGTTCACATGGTGATCTAGATGATATTAAAAATGCAACCGACATAAAATATTCATCCCAGGATAACCTTTCTTCTTGTGAATTTAATAAAAATTTAATATTTTCTAAAATCATCTTTACTTATAAGATAATATGTTACATTTAAATATTTAATATACGATTTGTAATATCCCCATCATTGTTAGTATAATCTGAATAATTACAATACTTTTTGCTTTCTTTGAGCGTGGTAAAATATCTCCAAAACCAACTGATGAAAAAACAACAAATGAAAAATATAGCCTTCTAAAAAATTTATTTATTGGATATTTTTCATCATCAACTAAATCTTGAGAACTTTCTTCCCAATCTTCTTCATCATTACATATAAAATAATAAATAAAGGCAAAGAATATATTAATCAGTAATAATGATAATAATGATCTCCATTTTTCTAATATAAAATTCTTATTTTTTTTCATATATTCTCCGAAAAACATTTTATTATATATATATATATTTTTATTTAATATTGTTATATATACATTAACCATTCGTGAATTTGAAAACATTCTACACAGACATTCCCTAATCCAATAATGAAATACATAAATCCTAATTTTTTATCATCGTCTGATATGGCATTACTAAATTTAGATATTTCATTTAATAATAAATCCTGTAAGTCTTCTTTTATATTCATATTATTTACTTCATAAATGGGTATATTAAATATTAATCCATTGGGTGGGGCTATTCTGGATTTCATTTCATTTGTTAATTGTAAACGATAATTCCAAATATCTTCTAATAATTTATACAATCTTTTTAAATTTCCACGATTTAAATTTAAAAACCAATTAATATTACAACTATATCCAAATTGTTCCATTTGTGAAAATATATCAATTGTTTTTTGTTTTATTTGAGATTTCTTTGATTTTATAATAAATTTATCAACTGTAATATATTTTTTTTCATTTTTTAATTGTTTAATTAATTTATTTGCTTTTTCAATAATATTATCTGGTATTTTTTCTCTATTATATGGATTTGATTGTTTCATTTGTATTAATTTATCAAATGATCTTATATCAAAAAACCATATGAATCCTTGATAATCCTTATATGAGAAAAAATATATTTTATCTAATTCATTATAAGTTTCAAATGAATAAAAATCCTTTTCATTATTACATAAAGTAGGGTTTAAAAATCCTTCACCTCTTAATAAACTTTCTTTCTTATTTTTTTTATGAATATAATAATTTTGTATCTTATGTATTAATTTTTCATTTTGATAATAATGTTTATATTTATTTATATCACAAATTAGTAATGAGTATAATTCATCTTTCTTTAATTTTTTTATTGTTTGTTTCTTAAGATTTATATTATAATGATTTATATTAATTACTGTATTTAATATATCTTTTCTTAGATAATCTTTCTGATTATTTGTAAAATGTAAAAAATTTATCATATCATTTTTAATTAAATGTTCACGTTTATGTTTTTTACAGTAATTTCCATATTTTTTTTTATTATCGCATTGAATTTCATTTTTTATAAAATTACACATTTACTATTTACTATTTAATGGAAAAAAATATTTAAATATTTTTTCATTCAAAATAATTTATCTCTACTTATTCCAATACTATTTAAAAATTTGAAACTTGTATTGTAGTACAATAATAATAAAAAAACAATAAAACAATAAAATAAAACAAATAAAAAAACACTTTTAAACACTTTTAAACACTTTTAAACACTCTTAAACACTTTTAAACACTCTTAAGAATGGCTTCAGCAATGAAATGTTCTCAAATTGATGTATCCAAGATTACATTCTCTAGTCCAAAGAAACTTGACAATGGTGGACAGATGCTTTGGATGAATTATAATAATTCTATGCTATATATGCAGACACCAGAACTTGAAATCCCATTCGATACAAGCTTTTATTCAGATAATGAACATACTGGAAAATTCCAGGTTAAAGTTTCTATGAAGGGTATGCAAGATAATAAGAATCTTATGGAATTCCATGATAAGGTCCTTGAAATGGACAATCATATTAAGGAATTTGCTCTACAGAATAGTGGTCTATGGTTCAAGAAACCAAAGATGTCTGAAGAAACAATTGATTCACTTTATACCCCAATGATCCGTGTTTCAACTGATCCTGAAACTGGAGAACCAAATGGGAAGTATCCCCCACAATTCGCTTTTAAAGTTGTAAAGAAAAATAATAAGGTTGAATGTTCTGTTTATGATAATAATAAAAACTATTTTGATGTAAATGGTGAAACTGATAACCCGACTGATATTAGTCGTATTCTTAGCAAGGGGTCCAAGGTAAAGGCTGTTTTAAAGTGTAATGGTATTTGGCTCGCAAATGGGAAGTTCGGATGTACTTGGAAAGCAGAACAAATCCGCGTAAAGATTTCTGAAGCATCCCTTACTGAATTTGCGATTGTATCTGATTCGGATGATGAAGCGGATGAAGATAATATTATGGATCAGCCACCTACTAATATGATTGAAGATTCGGATGATAGTGATAATGAAGGTGATGTAAAAACTCCTGAACCACCACCCGAACCCAAGAAAAAGACTCGTAAGGTCAAGGTTAAGTCATCTAATTAAGTAAATTAAATTCTAATAAATAGTAGTTATGTATTTATATGATTATAAAAATAATATTATATAATTTTTTTTAAAGCGTCTGTGGTGTAGGGGTTAGCATATCAGCCTTCCAAGCTGGTGTCCCGGGTTCGAGTCCCGGCGGACGCAATTTTTTTTTTTTATGATAAAGATATTATCTTAAACGAAGGACTAAATGTAATGTTGATTCTTTTTGAATATTATAATCAGCCAATGTCCTTCCATCTTCTAATTGTTTACCAGCAAAAATTAATCTTTGTTGATCAGGTGGGATTCCTTCTTTATCTTGGATTTTTGCTTTAATATTTTCAATTGTATCAGTTCCTTCAACTTCTAAAGTAATTGTTTTTCCAGTTAATGTTTTTACAAATATTTGCATTTATAATATTCATAATAAAATAATAATTTAAAAATTAAAAAAAATTATAATGGGTCATATGTCGCCTTCATAAATCGTGATGCTTCACTATTAAACTGCATATCAGTGTTAAATATGTTTTCTTCTGGATATTCAACTTCAGGTTCTTCTTCAACAACTTCAGGTTCTTCTTCAACAACTTCAGGTTCTTCTTCAACAACTTCAGGTTCTTCTTCAACAACTTCCGGT
>MDSW01026312.1_pt1 | contig 15425 bp, 17 predicted proteins | sample 811171 | NCBI WGS metagenome assembly MDSW01 (sample SAMN05326641, study PRJNA326480) | marine metagenome | isolation source: seawater | place: Atlantic Ocean: North West | collected 2012 | reverse complement strand
CAACTCATCCCCATCAAACCAGAATACTCCACAATCTTTGCATCCATCAATAGCCATAGAACCTTTTCTACCAGACTTCTTTTTGGATTCACTCGCAGCAACAACAACTGCGACTACAGCAATTACAACTAGTAGCCCAACTAATGAACCACCGCCCGTACCGCCAAGGTTTCCTACCCCACCGCCTCCTTCTGGAAGAACATAGACAATTTTGAATCGATACATCAGCCCTTCACAACTGGGGCATTTCAGTGAGCATTCCTCACCCTCTTTCTCAAGGAGCCGGTTGAAAATAGATGCATTGGAAGCAAGCTTTGCTTCCAAGCGCTTGGCATCCAACATCGCTCCTCTACACTTTGTACAGTAATAGTACCCACTTCGATTCCACAGTCGATATGTCAGAAGACCACATCCTCTTGGACATTGCAACTTCTCTATATCTCCCTTCTGACTAATGTGTTGTCTACAGAATAACTCGCCAGCAACGGCTCTTCTAGAGCAGTTCTTTCCACTCGCATATTTTCCCATGCAGAAGTGTAATGAAGGATCCTGAGATTGATGTTTTTTGCAGAAATCTGACTTGTACATCGTGGGCTTCCCACAAATCGCACCGTTTTCTTCCACGCCCTTACAGTCCATCACTCGGCACCCGGCTTTGAACCGTCAGCCAGCCTTATGCACTTAGCAGGTACCCCGGCCCAGACCTCACCAGCGGGTATTTTCGTCCATTTTGGAACTACAGCCCGCGATGCTACCACGGCGCCCGCACCAATCTCACACCCTGGTTGAACTATGCTTCCAGTACCTAGCAATGCACCATCACCAACTTTGACAGGAGATAGAACAAGTTCTGCTTTTTCCGTGAGATGTGCATTGATTGTAGCATGACCGCCCATCACCACTCCATCCCCGAGTGTCACCATTCCAGCATCGTTGATGTTGTCCGTGTTTAGCTGTGCACCCTTGCCAACTTTTGCTCCCATCAGGCGATAGTAGGTATTACCGAGGAATGATGGCACTATGACCCAAAGGAATAGCAGTGCCGAGCGGTGAAAAATCATTGACCAAGCCCATTGTATTGTAGTGAAGGACTGTAGTGGGACGCGCCCCTCTTCTAAACGAGGCCTTAGCAAACCCCCTAGGAGGCCACAGATCATCACCATACAGATACCCCAGATTAGGTATCCAAGACCAAGCCCAATTCCAGTACCGATGGCTTCAATCATCATTCCCTCGCCCACAATTCTCTCTCTGATTTGTATCACGAGAATGTATCCTGGTGCTGCGGACACACCCCAAATTACAGCAATGAACAGCATCACTACCATGGATAGAACATTCTGAATCAGATGGAAGCCGCGCATTCAGACCCTCCTTACGACCAAGTCACCTAGACTAAGCCCTATAGCATCGCCTACGGCACCCTCAAGTCATCTATGGGAACGGCAGACCCATGGCACAGGCGTCTGGGATGCTTGGAGACGGTTCGAAAGCCGTCAAGGTCCACCATCTCATCAAGGCCCCAGAGAACACGCCTGAGTCGGTGATGCGAAGAGAATCCTGGGATGCCACCGAGCCGGCAACAGTCTACAAGACGCCCGAGATAATGCCCGATGGGACACACTGTACCGCTGCCACGGTTATTTTCCGTACACGCGGGTGCGTGTGGTGGTGGAAGTCCGGATGCACCTTCTGTGGCTACTTCAACGATGTCAGGGACGATGTATCTTCAGACGACTTGTTCGCCCAGTGGGAAGAAGCGAAGCGCAGACTCGACGACTTCGAAGGATGTAGCATGATCAAAGTGTACACTTCTGGGACATTCTTTGAGGACCGTGAGAATCCTCCTGAATGGCAAGATGCTATTCTCAGGGAAACTCACGAAAGAGGCCTGCATCTTGTAGTCGAGGCCCAGGCACAGATGTGTACTCCTGAGAAGATTGCATGGGTCGCTGAGAGGCACCCCGGATGTACAGTAGCAATAGGTCTCGAGGCATACGATGATACGGTGCTGAGATTCCATGTCAACAAGGGATTCTCGACTAAGCAATGGCACCGCTCTGTGGAGATGCTGAAAGACAATAATTTGAGAGTCAAAACCTACCTCATTTTCAAGCCACCATTCATGTCAGAGGGCGATGCTCTAAGACTGACTACAAAATGGGTTAGTGAGGTTGCTCCGCACTCGCAAGATATCTCAGTGAATCCGATGAACATCCAGCGGCGTACCGTAGTGGATCGACTCTATCGTAATCGAGAGTATCGTCCACCGTGGCTTTGGTCCCTTGTGGACATGCTAGAGAACACTCATGCAGATACGGCGGGAGCAGGAGGACGAATGATAGTTCATCCCACTGCTGGAGGAAAGCTCCGAGGTGCTCACAATTGTGGCAAGTGCGACGAAGATGTAGTATCTGCAATAGAGAGATATTCAGTCTCAGCAGACCTACGAGAACTCGAAGGACTGACTTGTGATTGCAAGGCAGTATGGAAAGCTGAGATATGCAACGATTTGTCATTACCAGTTCCTCTCGGAACGGGTAGCGATAGACGAGGCTCGCTAACAGATCTCCTCAGAGCACCCTGACGAGGGACATAGTCCCTCGCCCAATGCTTAAGGGGCAAACTTCTGTGGTCGTGACATCTCGTTTGGCGAGAATAGGTGAGGAGATGTCATCGGATTCTGTAGATTCAGTCGGAGAATTCATCCAAGGAGATAGTGAACCATCGTCTTCATGGGTGTTTCTAGCCATTGGAGTTGTCCTCTCCCTAGCCACTTTGATTCTACATGGAATGCTGTTCCCAGGACACGATCTACCTGTTATCTCCGACATATTGCCGGTGTTTGAGGGAGTCTTTGATTCAGGCATTTGGTTCTTCATTCTGGGCATAATGATGGGAGTCTTTGCAATCATCGCCACAATGATGACGGAAGCAACTAGTGAGTGAGGTTGAGATATGGGCGATGTGATTACTGCGATGGCATACTTTTGGGGCTTAATGCTCCTATCCTATTTTCTGATGCAAAATGGACTGTGGATCCTGAATGATGTTGTCAAGTCGATGTGTCGTTTCGCTCTAGGAAAGGCAATAGGTCCCCCAATTGATTTCGTCGAGGGCCGTCAAGGATCTGCTTCGAGAACTTGGATAATGCAAGGTATGTTTTGGCTAGTTCTGGCCTCTCTTTTCACTTTCGAGGGGCTTTGGCTTGAATACGACCCACACGCCCTCCACAGCCTATCCTCATGGGGTTACAATCCAACCTCAGATTCTCTTCTCTATGCAGCTGGCTTTGCTGCTCTTTACGGTGGAGTTGGGATGTTAATCATAGGTAGCAGTTTCCACATTATTCCTAAACTAGCTGACACCGAACTCGCAAGCGAGAAGAACGGAACCCTAGTTTCAGCCCTCTGGACTCTAGCAGTTCTGCTACTAGTCATCGCAGCACATGATTCAGAGATACTAGGAATCAATATCTTCTTGCTTGGGACTACCCTACACGGATTGGCATACCTTGCTGTTCTAATCAATCTCCTACTCACTGCCTCAGAGAGAAAGTCAGCCTTGCCACTACCTGGCTGGCTCATAATGCTCGGAATACTGGCAGATCCTGTTTCTGTAGTGGCAGCAATTCTCGCAGGTGTTGGTTCGGGGGCTGTGCAATGGCTACTTGCACACATGGTTAGTGGTACCTTCTTCTTCGCCACTCTTGCTGGGATTTCACTGTATGTCTCATCAAGTGCTACTGGTAATCCACTCTGGTCAAGATCCCTTGCTGCAGTTACCACAGTCGGTGCAATGGTAACAATCACACCCATGGGATACACTCACGGGAAGATGGCCGCAGATATGCTGCTAGTCAGTTTTGAAGAAGTTTCGATGCAATCTACTGATGGAATCGCAGTAGCTTTCCTCATGGCACTAGCAGTAATTCCAGTAATGGCACTCGTAGCGAATTTGATGATGACTCTACGAGGGGGGGATGCGTTTGTTGAGAACCCTGATTCTGCAGGCGTTCCAGAGATTAACCTCGGAACTTCGATGCTACTGCCTTTAACAGTCGCTTCACTTTTCGTCCAGTCCGATGCTCTGTCTCACAGCCCAGAATTGTCAGGAATTTCCTCCACATTGGTATTGATGGTAATCTGGCTAGTTCTGGTCCCTCTTGCATTGGGTTCAGCCCAGCACCTATTCCCTGCAGTTACAGGCAGAAATCTACTGTCTGCAAACAGATCTCGCTGGGCTTTCTGGATGATGGGCTGGGGTGCTTTCTTTGGCCTTGCAATTACCATGATGGCAGATATCTCTCAGATTGAGGCCGCTACAGATTCAACTGGCATCATGTCAGGTGAAGTCAGAGTAGTTGGAGCAATTCTATTCTATGGAGCCTCTGTAGGAGCAATTCTACACACACTAAACGCTCTGAGTGGAATGTATCGCGGAACACCTGTTTCAGAGGGCAGGGCGACAATGACTTCGATAACTCGTGATGACTACTCTCTGACCACCCCAACCTCAGTTAGGAAGATACTCGCAGGAGGGGCACACCTCGATACGACAGTGGTACCAGTCGGTGAGAGCGATGAGTCCGGCGCTCCTACCGAGCTTCACTGAAACCGTCACCTTGAGGGGGAAGTCCCCGTTTCATAACTAGAGGAGTATCATGCGGATAGGACTGGTCGGCAAGCCGAATGTCGGAAAATCGACAACATTCTCTGCTATGACGCAGACACCAGTCGACATCGCAAACTACCCATTTACAACCATTGAGCCCAATGTTGGTGTGGCATGGCTACCAATTCCTTCGGTGTGCGCATGTTCTGAGTTAAGGCAGCGTAGAGAAGAGGCAGGAAGACTCGAGCCAACTAACGAGAACGATCCGAGAGAAGGCAGCATCTGTGAGCCCAACTCTGGCTCTTGTTTTGGGCATCGTAGACTCGTGCCAATCACCCTTGTGGATGTTGCAGGATTAGTCCCTGGGGCTCACGAGGGCAAGGGTAGAGGAAACCAATTCCTTTCTGACCTCGCTCGTTGTGATGCTCTGATTCAGGTAGTAGATGTATCTGGCTCTACTGATTTAGACGGTAATCCAGTAGGTGCTGGCGGCTCCGAGCCAATGGAGGAACATCGTTTCCTTGTAGATGAAATCGAGGCTTGGATTGCTGGAATTCTTCGCGGAGGATGGGATCGGGCTGCAAGGAGAGTTCAAGCAGAAGGCGAGAAGGCCTTGCTAGAATATGTACTTGCACAGCTAACAGGAATCGGGGCCACAGAGACGCATATCAACGCAGGCCTAGCCGCCGTGAGAACTCAGCACCCAGACTCAGAATCAGCCTCGCAGTGGGGCGATTCTGAGCTGATGACAATATCTTCAGAGATAAGAAAAGAATTGTTCCCATTTTCGATTGCAGCAAATAAGGCGGACTTAACTTCCAGTGAAGCTTGGTCCGAGTTGGCACAAGCGATTAGTCGGGAAGGAGGCGTCCTGGTTCCAACTAGTGCAGAGGCAGAACTCGCCCTTAGTAGGGCCAGTGCAGCTGGTATGATTGAGCGCCGACCAGGAGATTCTAGATTTGAGATTACTCCGAAGGGCGAGGAGTCTTTGAACGAGCAGCAGAGGAACGCACTACATTCTATCTCCGAGTCTCTAACTTGGGAAGGAGGCGGTCTGTTCGGTCTACTCTCAGAAGTGGTATTTGGCACACTTTCTCGCAAATTAGCCTATCCGGTTCAGGACGAGAGTCATTGGGTTGACGGGGATGGAAACATCTTACCTGACGCAATTCTAGTTCCTGAAGGGGCCACGGCCAAGGGATTGGCCTATGCGGTACATTCGGATTTAGGAGATGGGTTCATTCGAGCCATTGATGGTCGAACCGGTCGTGTGATTGGAGCAGATCACGAACTCAACGACAATGATGTCATCAAGATTGTCGCTAAGACATAATCAACTGATGCCGACTTCTAGAACAGGAGTCACTGAGACTTCAACTCCAACAACTCTCCATGAGACAGTGATTTCTTCACCATCCTCATTGTTGCTAGTCGGTCCAGGACTTGGACCAGGACCTGGATTATCTCCAGTTCTAGTCTCAAGGGTAATCTGGCAACGATACTGCCCTCTGCCATTTCCATTATCGACCCACATATTTTGTATTGTACCTTTGGAGCCAGTGGTTTGGTAGGAATCTCCAGTATAGTTCTCAATCAGAATGATGACCATTGTGTACGATGCAGGGCAGTTGTTTGGAGAACCAGAATCTCCTGTTGTTGTAGAATCAGATCTTACGAATTCATTGACTTGCCCCATCCGCATTTCTCCTACAGCATTGTCACACTGATCTTGCGCGAGGGGATTTGCACCGCTCTCGTCTGTTTCATCATGAGAAACGGTAATCTCGACATATGCAAGATTTGGATTTTGATCAGCAAATGTGAATTCAAAGATGAATTCTTCTCCATCCATCAGAAATTCTGTTGATTCAGAGGTAGCAATGTCTGTTTCTGTAAAGGTCACTTCCCAATCTCCAGAGGGACCCGTTCCTCCTGCAATCAATTCATTATCCAAAATGGTTGGAACTAGTGCAAAGTACATCGGGAAGGCGAGCATGAAGGCTAGGCTAAGCCCAGCAATCCTCATCTTCCTCGGGGTGTTGAAGAGGTCTTCGAAGTCCATTCTGCTCACGCTTCGCTCACTACTCTCCCTATCAAACGCTCCGCCCTTGCGAACAATTGAGGCGGATTAGTGACTAGATGTCATGTCCGACATGCTCGGTACTTTCGCCCCAACAATCTGCTTCCAAATCCTCTTCGGGTCCATCTTCATGCAAACAGGGGTGATGATTGGTGAATACATCATCATAGGTCAACCAAGGCCTCACAATCCAAGCGTGTACCATCCAGTACTCCTCTAGATTGACATTCACTCCATCACGATTTTCGCATGTCTCATCGTTTAGATCTGCGCCCCTCATGAAGAAATCACTAGGTCGGAAGCAAAGAGACTCATGACGATGCCACCAGTCATTTTCTCCTGTGAAACCTTCAGGAGGAGAATCTGCTGGGGAATGAACAAGCCATGCGAAACCTACCAATTGAGATTCTCTATCTTCTCCTCCATACATCAGAAACTCGGGTTTCTCATGCTCGAAAACACCGTCAATTCTAGTCCCTGGGAACTCTGGTTCTTCAGCATCGAAATCAGGACTGGTCATTGAGAAATTATTGAGCATAACATGGTGGGTTCCCATGCCCTCGATGTATTCTACCGCCATCGTGTATCCGGCGTCCTCGGCATCACCTAGAGTCGGCCATTGAGCCGCCCACTCGATTGCATCCTTCAGCTCGTAGGTGAGAATCTCACACAACTCCGAGCTTAACTCCCCCTTCGTCATCCCTTCGTAAGAAGGATCAACATGGTGTCCACCAATTCCTGTTGAGTTACACCACCATGGATTGGTATCGGGTATGTACCCACTTAGAGGGCAATCTGGTTCTCCATCGCCGTCGAAATCTCCACAATAATCAGGCCCCTCGGGGTCGATTAACTCGCTCTCATCAACAATATATTTCCCTTCATCAACCACATCATCGTCTACCAGACATCCAGATATTGATGCTGACAATAGTAGCAGAATCAATAGTGATGCGGACGACCTCATATCATCTCGCAATAAAGTCAAATGAATAAATCCATCACTCCTCTGAATCAATCGCTTCCCAATGTGAGATATCCACGCCTTCACTACTAAACAACGATCTCGAGCGACGGAATTCAGGCAGGAAGTAACCAATCATCGACCTTTCAGAAAAACTCCACACCCATGGGCACCGCGGTAGATATTGAGTCCACTCTTGTAACAACTCCTTCCATTTCTCCCCCTCAAGCCTCCGGGGAACTTCGAAGGCGACCATGGATAACCTGCCAGCTGAACCAGGTACAAATGACCATGATCGGATGGATAGGCCAATCGCATCTCCATCTTCGACCTTTAGACCCAGTACTCTAGCCTGTCTTGATATTGGGACAATTATCGCCCAACGATGTACCATACGAGTCTCTTGAACGCGACTCATCGTCCATCCACGCGCTTCGCCAATTCTGCGAAGTGCACGAATACCGTCAGTTGGTGTGATGCTGACTGGAATCTCAATCAGACGTGTTACCACCATGGTCTAGCCTGAAGGCTACCGCCCATAGCGGCTTCGCGTCAAATCTCAGGGGTTGCAATCAGCCAAAGAGCGAGCCGAGACCTTCGAAGCCAGCAGCATCGTCCTCAGCCTCTTCCTCAGCCTCTGCCTCTTCAGCAGCAGCCTCGCCTCCACCGCCGCCAGAAGCAGCAGGTGCAGCAGAAGCAGCCACAGGAGCAGCCACGGCAGTAGCCATGGCCTCACCAATATCGACTGATCCCAGAGATGCGACCAGAGCCTTTACGCGGGCTCCGTCAACATCCACGCCAGCTGCGGTCAAGACCGCGGTGACGCCATTCTCATCAATCTCTTTCTCAGCAGAGTGCAGTAGCATTGCAGCATATACGTATTCCATTTTTCTCACCTATTTTCAACCGAAGAGGTCACCGAGTCCATCAAACCCAGCATCCTCCTCTTCCTCCTCTTCCTCTTCGGCCGGGGCGTCACCGCCCTCGTCCTCAGATGCCGCATCGGAGGTTGCGGCTGCGGCACTCGCGCTCGTAGCAGCACCAAGTGCCTCTACTAGCGACTCATCGAGAGCCGAGGAATCTAACTGGCCAGCTATGGCCATAGCGTGTGCATTCGCACGCGCGATGAATAACGAAGCAGTCTCGTCGTTAACTACTCCAGCTTCGACTGCAACAGACATTGCCTCACTGCTTGCCTTGGAAAGCAGTGTCGGCATAGTGACGGCGGAGAACCACCTTACATTGCATGCGAGATTGAACGCGCCCGAGGTTGCGGTGATGATGTCATCTCGCATACCATCTAGGTCTAGGTCTAGAGAGGATGCAGGGAAGATCTGACCATCCTCAATGGTACCAATTAGAATCAGACCAATCTCGATTGGATTGATACCAAGCTTTGCCAACATGATACCGAGGTCACCGGAAATCTCCTCTCCTTGTTCAACAACCGTTACTGTCTTCTGAATCGCAACCTTGCCCTTGTCTATCTTGGCTGGGATCCCTACCGCATTGAACTCACCGACAATAGGCCCCGGTCCAAACTCAGTAGGGCCCTTCTCTACGACGATGTCGGAAGGAGCCGCTTCACCTTCTTTGGCGGCGCGACCCTGTCGAGTTTTAGCCAACTCAGCAAACATTTCGAATGAACTCAGTGAATCAGAGTGTACGATACAGGGCTGAATAGCTCCCTCGAATAGATCCTCAAGCTCATCCATTTCTAGACCAGCCTGCTTCCAAGCCAACCTCATCAATGTCTTCTTGGCCATTGTTAGAGTCAATTGCCCTCGCAGTGTGTTACGCATGTCTAGCATATTGCTAGCAGGAACTCCACCAATGTCGACGATTCCGACGACCCCATCGCTCGAGAGAATTTCGGCTAGCTCTGAGACACGGTCCTTCTTCCATGAAGCGGCCTTGGCAGACATCATTCTACCACCTCAACCTTGATTGAAGGACCCATTGAGGTCTTGATGTAACACGAGCGGATGTTACCCGCTCCCCTCTCCAGTTTCGACATCACTCTCTCCCAAATTGCCACTGCATTAGCAGTCAAATCATCTAGGCCTTGCTCGCGTGAGCCAAATGCTGTGTGGAAGGTTATACTGTCTCTTGAGCGTACAATCGAAGTATCCTTCAGTCCAGTTGCAATCATTCCAGGATCTACATTTGGAGGCACCGGACGAGGCATCTTGCCGCGTGGGCCCAGAACAACACCAAGGAAACGACCAACGGTTCCCATATGTGGAATCTCAGCGAGGAAGAAGTCGTTCTTGTTGGCAACCTTTCGCGCGAGCTGTTTGTTACCACCGAGATCCTCAATGGTTGCAGGATCGATTACTTCGATTCCGGCTGCCTTAGCCTTAGTAGCCATCTCACCACCGGCAAACATCGAGATCTTGACTGGCTTACCTCGTCCTGAAGGGAGCCTGACTTCCTCTTGAATCCTGTTTGCTGGATTCTTGAGGTCGACATCTCTGAGGGTGAATGAAATCTCAACAGATTCTACGAACTTCCTTTCCGGAGATTCGCCGAGGGCGCGTTGGATTGCTGTCTGTATGTTTTCTTGCATTTTTTCTCACCTCCGCGGTCAACGAGGAAAACCTCTCCCGCAACTCGTGAATATCAACTGAAATGTTCGCTAAATCTTCCCTCACTCATTGCTTGGAGTGCATCCTTCGGAGTCATGCCCTCCACATTCACCCTCATCGAGACGCATGTGCCCATTACCTCACGGCATCGAGCATACAGATTTGCTCCAGTCAGTCGGTCCGACTGATCTTCAGCAATCTGCTTTACCTGGTCCATGGTGAGGTTCTCCGTAGCCTCTTCCCATGATCCGTTACAGGTCTTCTGTCCTAGCATCTGAATCACCTTGTGCGGTGTCTCGTTGCGTGCAGACATGCGTAGTTACCTCCTTTGGGTGCGCCCCGCCGACCTGCTTTCCCTATTTGAGAGTGATGCAACGCCCGAAGGGCGTATAGAAGCCCTACTCAACACGCTGGGTAACTCTGACTTGATCAGCTCTAACAGTAAGAGCAACAGGAACAGCGGCCTCGAACAACTCGACAGTAACCTCTTCCTTCGATTCAGTAACTCTTGTGACGCGAGCAGCCTGTCCACGGAATGCACCACCATGAATCTCCACTATGCTTCCCTCTTCGATACCAGTTGTAGCGGCCTTGGGCTCCAGATAAGGCAACACATCTCCGAGAGGCGACTCGCCATCCAGAACCTTTCTGCAGTTCTTCATTGGCGTAGTAGAAACACCGACTCTACCAATCAACTTCTCGACATGATGTAATGCAGAGGCTTCAACGAAGATATATCCACGCATGAAGTGAGGACTCAAAACACCGTAAATCTCGTCCTGTATATCCTTGAGAGAACCGGTTCCAGATAGTCTTGCTTGGATTTCCTTGGCCACATTCTGCTCTTGACCGATTGAGGTCTTGAGAATGTAAAGATATGAGGCAACATCGCCATACATATCCCTAAGTGCGGGGGTGCTGTATTCCTTGTTACCAATGTTTCCTGGGTCTATCCACTCGAATCCCTTGTATAGGCCTCGAGAATCAACCTCCTTTACAGAACTGACAAAGAGCATTGGAGTTACATCATTGAGTCGATTACCGTAGGCTAGGCCCCTAGAAAGGCCTGACCTTACATGCTGCAGGTTCTCGGCTTCTATTCCGGTAACCTCGGTGATTCTAGCAACGACCGAATCCAAATCTTCAGGATCTCCGACCCCATAGATTCCATCCCAAGCACCTGGGAAGTCTGCAACTCCATCAGCACGCTGCATCAGGAGAACGCTCTCTTCGTTTCTAACATAAACAGTGAATGCATCAGACATTAAATCACCCCATCAGTTTGTCAGCCAGTCGAAGAAGGAAGGGAATGCACTATCCATCAACCACAGCATAACGAAGCCGATAGCACCCAGCACGAACATGCCGATTCCACAGACGATAACGGTCTGACGGAACTCTTGCTTTGATGGCTTTCGTGCCATCTTCAAGATACGAGCATAGGAGCCGGTTTGCAATCCCCGTACTCGACCTTCAATCTCATCTTGCCAGCCCTGAACTTTCTCCTCGACAGGCCCTACATTGGAACTCTCGATAGCCATGACTCTCCCTCGAAGCGACCCGGCGACCGACAGACTCCATTTAAGCACGCCGGGCGAGCCCTAAGGGGCTCGAAACAGCATCACTGAAAATTCAATTCACGAATTCTACTGTTCTATCTCTCAGATTACGCATCTGTGAGTGTAGTGCAGCACCGTGAATCTGCTCACTCTTGACACCTGTAAGTACGAGTAGGACACGAATCTCGTCACCCATAGACTCGTCTGTTGTCGCACCCCAGATTATTCTGGCATACGGATTGATTCTGTCTCTAATCAGCTTGGCACACTGCTCGGCGTCGCCCAATGACAATGTCGGACCTCCAACCACATTCACCAAAGCACCTCTGGCATCAGAAATATCAATGTCAAGAAGTGGAGATTGCAGAGCTTCCTCAGTAGCCTTCTCCGCGCTACCCGGGCCTCTACCTTCGCCCAGTCCAATCATCGCAACTCCTCCACCGTTCTCCATTACTGATCTCAAGTCTTGGAAGTCTAGATTGACTACACCTTCCTTGGCAATCATCTCGGAGACTCCGGATATGCTTCTCATCAGTAGTTCATCAGCGACGCGGAAGGCAGCGTCGAGGGGTAGATCTCGAACCCCCTCGACCTCGAGTAGCCTCTCATTTGGGAGTACGACAACAGTGTCGCATACCTCTCTGAGCCTCTCCAAGCCCCATTCTGCATTCTGCTTCCGCAACGCTCCTTCTGATAGGAAGGGATAACTCACCACAGCAATTGTCAGAGCCCCGGCCGATTTGGCCAGACGGGCGACTACGTGCGCACTCCCTGTCCCAGTGCCACCCCCCAGTCCTGCTGTGATGAATGCTAGATCGCAATCTTCAATCTCTCCATTGAGAGATTTCTCGGACTCATATGCTGCCTGCTCTCCTTTCTCAGGGTCACCTCCAGCGCCCCTGCCTCTAGCAGATCGACCAATGAGTACCTTGTTCTGTACATTGACTCTTAGTAAGTGCTGTGCATCGGTATTGACAGCGATACCTTTCACATATTTATCATCGAACAAACCTTCGAGTTCCAGCCTTGCTACAGTGTTCGAGCCACAACCTCCACAGCCATACACTCTAATCTTCGGTTGTAACGACTTCAGCAGGGTCTTCAGCTCAGGATCACCCTCCCTGTCGGCACCTTCAGTTGGGAGACCCTCGGTCTCCTGAAGTTCCAGAACCCTGTCGATAATGTGCTTCACGAGAGTCTAGGCGCGTCGTAGAGAGGATAACCGTTACCCCCCGCCTACGGCGGGTGAAGCGCGTTTGAACGGGTGCTGAGCAAGGCCGTTATTCCAGCAACTGACTTCGAGTATTCATGAATCGAGACAGGAAGGTGTAGACTCCTCCCCACGCCGATACCGCTAGCGCTGCAGTCATTCCATTGAGCTCAGTATTGCCCAGCATTACCCAGTTAGCATACTCGATGTCAGTTACATCAAACCCTGCACCGCCTGAGTGTGCCTGCCATGCCGCCGCGATTAGACAGGCGATTGTGAGTACCAGTCTGTCGGCTCGCGAGAAACCCCCATAGATTCGATCTAGGCCAACCGACTGTGCCTGAGTTCCCATGTATGATCCAAACAGGGTTAGGACTGCTGCAACTGCTCCTGAACTGGGGTCCGTAACATATGCCGTATTCATCCCTATAGCAATCAGAAGACCTACATCGACCACTCTGTCGATGGTATGGTCGAGGAAGTCACCGTATGGTCCCGCTACTCCTTGATGGCGAGCGAGAGCGCCGTCGAGAGCATCAAGGACCCCAGCAACCAGAATCAGAACAACTCCTCCTCCAATCATCATTGCGCCGTTTGTATCGAGGTCAGCCTCAGCGATGAGCCAGAAAGAAACTAGAGCTAGAACTAAGCTTGTCCATGTCAAAACACTAGGATCTAGATTTCCCATTCTCAGGACTAATGGATCTATGGCTTTGGTCCAAACTCCCCTCATCTTCTCGAACATCTCAATCCTCCATTCTCTCTATCCAGTCAATCTCCGGGCTACTGCTTACTGGCTTGAAACCATCTGCTATCCAACCATTGATTGATGCGACTATAGACTCGGCATCGCTAGCCGTGGTATCAAACTCAATCCAAGGAAAACCCTCTTCGTATTCATTCCAAGCTCCACCAATCAATTCCCATTCACAATTAGACTGAATCTTCTCACTGTGATATCCTCGCCCCTCCAGCCTTGACTTGAGTACATCTGGAGAGCAGCGCAGTACAACAAACGCATCACATGGCAGGTGGTGAGATAGATGACCGTCGATGATTACCGGGTCTGTCGGCATGGTCTTCCACGAATCTAACAGTGCTTCATGTAGCGCATGTGTGTCGATTATCAATGCACCGTCTGTTGAATCCAAATCTCCCTTCAGACCGTTTTCTTCAGCTAGAGACTCCACCGTCAGTACCTCAAAACCCCCCTCAGAAAACAGTCCAGCTACCGTGCTCTTTCCAGTACCTGGTGTACCTGTGAGGGCTAATCTGAAGCCTTCGTCCATATCTTGGCCGGTCGGTATTGATGCCATGAACGCTCCTGTGACGGCGTAACATTGACCCATCGAAGGCACCACCGCCCTCTCATGACTGATACTGAGACCGGACATGTAAGCGTGCTTGGAGCATTTTCCCCAGCGGAAAATAAACTGAATATTCTTCTTATTGCAGTTCCAATGACCTGCTATTTTGCCTATATGGCAGAAAATGAATCAATGGCTTTCATTTTCTCTCTTCTAGCGATTATGCCTCTAGCCTTCCTAATGGGGAGGGCAACAGAGGAAATTGCACTATATACATCAGAATCCTTGGGTGGTTTACTCAATGCCACTTTTGGCAATGCAGCCGAGATGATCATCGCTTTACTGGCAATATATACAGCATCCCAAGCAGCCTCTGGAAGTGATACAGAGAACCTCATGGTGGGGCTAGTACAAGCGAGCCTAATCGGCAGCATCCTAGGGAATTTATTACTCGTAATGGGTCTTGCATTTTTGTGGGGAGGAATCAATTTCCCTGAGCAGAAATTCTCTGAAACCCAAGTCAGTTCCAATGGCTCTTTGATGATGCTAGCGATGATTGTGCTGATTATTCCGACAGTATTCAATTCAACCGTTGGAGGAACCGAGGGAGAGGAGGGCGTCGAGCAACTCAGTCACATAGCAGCAATTGTACTGCTATTGTTGTACGGGCTATTCCTTTACTTTCAATTCAAGTCCCATGTGGACCTATTTGCTACAGAGACACATCATCACGAGGCGCCTGAGATGACTAAGCGGGACGCAATTATCCTGCTAGTTGTCGCCACAATTCTAGTATCTTGGATGGCTGAGATACTTGTTCATTCAGTAGAATATGCAGCTTCCGATAAAGGACTAGGACTCCCTCACCTATTCATCGGCGTGATCCTACTCCCTCTATTCGGTAACGCGGCTGAACACTTCACTGCAGTAGTAGTTGCAGGTAAGGACAAGATGGATCTTTCATTTGCAATTTCGATGGGGTCATCCACACAGATTGCAGTATTCGTTGCCCCAATGATGATTCTTGTTGCATGGGCACTAGGAGTTCCACTAACCTTTGAGTTTGGTATGTTAGAAACGGTAGCCGCTTTCCTTTCAGTACT
>MDSW01196712.1_pt1 | contig 15427 bp, 14 predicted proteins | sample 811171 | NCBI WGS metagenome assembly MDSW01 (sample SAMN05326641, study PRJNA326480) | marine metagenome | isolation source: seawater | place: Atlantic Ocean: North West | collected 2012 | reverse complement strand
GATTTAATGTGATAAAATACTTATTTTTAGGAGAAACATCTGTGTATAAAAGTGATGTAGATACACTTTTTAAGCTTTCATCAAAATCTGCAATAACAACTGCATCAAAATTTAAACCTCCCAAAGTATACCTCTGTTCAAGTTTTTTAATATTTTTTTCTTTGTTTGATTGATTGGATTTTTTTAATCTTTTAATTTCATCCTCTAAGTTTTGTTTCCTTACCTTGTAATTAGTAATTTTTTCAACTTGTTTGGTCAACTTAGTTGGTTCAATATCGTAGATATACTTTTTTTTAATTTTAATTTTTGTAAAATTGATACTTTTTTCAATTTCATCTTTGTAGCTTTGATTTGGAATAAGAAAAATTGTTTTCTTTAGGTCATTTTTTTTTTTAAATTTTTTTATAGTCTTTAATTGAGAATTAGAATCTATTCCTGCTGTGATTACGTTTTTAGGAATGTTTATTATTTTATTTGTTAAAGACACAAAGGTCATATCATTAAGTTGATTTAACTTAGATAAACTTTTATGAAATACAGGTCCTACCACTACCCTTACTCCTAATTTTTTAAGTTCCATTGCTGCTTTAAAAGTTGATTCAGGATTAGATTTGGTATCTTTTGGAATTATTTCAATTTCTTTACTATCAATATCTATTAATGCCAGTCTAGTAGCTCTTATTATTGACTGACCTAAATCTTTATTTTCTCCTGTAAGTGGAACTAATAAACCTATTTTAATTTTTTCAGCTCCAGCTGATAAACCGGGCATGTTTGAAAATATTAAAGATAAAATTAATATTTTTAAAAATTTTTTCATTTGATGGTACAAATACTTAATTTATATAATTATGACTATAACTTTTAAAGAAGATATCAATAAAATTAAAAAGGGTCTTTATTTAGTTTCTACCCCAATTGGCAATTTGAGAGACATTAGCTTTAGAGCAATAGACATACTTAAAAATTCAAATATTATTTTGTGTGAGGATACTAGAGTCTCAAAAATTTTATTAGATAGATATCAAATTAAAACAAAACTTGTTTCGTACCACAAGTTTAATGAAAAAAGTAAACAGAATTTTATAATTGAAAAACTTATTTCAGGATCAATAATTTCATTAATTTCTGATTCTGGAACTCCAACCATTTCTGATCCAGGTTCTATCTTAATAAATTCATGTGTAAAAAATAAGATTAATATTTTTCCTATACCTGGACCATCAGCACCAATATCAGCTGCTTCAGTAAGTGGGTTTTCAGAAAAGTTTTTTTTCTATGGTTTTTTTCCTGAGAAACAAAAAATCCAAAAAAATGATTTAAACATTTTATCTAAATTAAATAGTTCGATAATATTTTTTATATCTTCAAAAAAATTTAGTAAGATTATACCTGTTATTAAAAAATATTTTTATAATCGAAAAATCTTAATTTGTAGAGAAATTTCAAAATATTACGAAGAATACTTAAGATTAAATACGAATGAATTAGATTCTTTAGATAAAAATTTTAAAGGTGAAATGACTGTTGTAATATCAGAAAAATATAATGTAAAAAAAGTTTCGCAAAAATTAGAGGAATCAGATAAGGAAATTGTAAGAATGTTATTTAATAAATTAAGTTTAAAAGATATAGTTAAAATAGTGAATTTAAAAAGCGATATTTCTAAAAAAGAAATTTATAATTTTTGTCTTAGTTTAAAAAAATGATTTTTAGATTTCATAAAATACATCTTCTTTTAATAATATTTTTGATATCTTCAGCGTGTGTTGGTACAGCCTCAAAAGGTTTGTTTGGAACTGGTGTCAGTATAGCTTTTGATCCAAGATCTGTTGGAACTCAAATTGATGACTCTATAATGCAGAAAAATTTAACTGCTAAGATATTATTAAGAGATAAAAATCATCTAATTTCAGTAAAAACAAAAGTCTTAGATGGAAGAATATTTATAACTGGAAAAATCAACAATCCTGAAGAAAAGTTACAAATAACAAAATTGGCTTGGGAAACGTCAGGAGTAAGATCTGTCAAAAATGATTTGAGAATTAAAGAGGAATTTAATTTTAAACAATCTGCTAAAGACTTGTTAATTACTTCTCAGTTAAGATCGGCACTTATATTTAATAAAAAAATTAACTCAACAAATTATCAGATCGATACATATAAAAAAAAAATTTTTGTATACGGTATAGCAATGAGTGCTGAAGAAAGAAAAGAAGTTTTAAATGAAGCACAAGAAATCTTGGATGTAGAAAAAGTAGTTGGTAGTATTATGCTTGTTGAAGATTTAAGAATCCAAAAAGATTAATTTTTTTTATTATATTCAATTACGCTCGCTGAGTAAGCAGCTACTGAAGCTAAATTTAATATATCTGAAGTTGAGGATCTTAAAGGTGCTATTTCAATTGGCTGTCCTAACCCAACTAGTAAAGGTCCAATAACTTTTGCACCTCCCAATTCCCGCATCATTTTATAAGAAATTGCAGCGCTATGTTGACCTGGCATTATTAAAATATTTGCATTTCCTACTATTTCTGAAAATGGGTATAGTTCATTATATTGACTGTTTAACGCCACATCAGGTTGCATGTCTCCATCAAATTTAAAATCCACGTTTTTCTCTTTTAAGATATCTACAGCTTTTTTAATATGTTTTGTTCTACTTGTTGATGGTTGTCCAAAAGTAGAGTGAGATACAAAAGCTACTTTAGGATTGAAACCAAACAATCTTACAACTCTTGCAGATGAAATAGCAATCTCTGCTAACTGTTCTGAACTTGGATATTCATGAACGCTTGTGTCTCCAACGAAAACAGTTTTTCCTTTATTTACAATCATGTTTAAGCCAAACATTATTTCCCCAGGTCTTGGGTCTACTACTTTTGAAATTTTTTCCAAGGAAGCACCATATCTTCTGGTATTTCCAGTTACTGCTCCATCAGCATCACCGCAAGAGACCATACATGATGCCCAAATAACCCTATCTGTTCTGACTAATCTATCGCAATCCCTTTCGAGTAGACCTTGTTCTCGTTGCATTTTTTTAAATAAATATTCAACATATTTTTTTCTTTTTGATGTATCAGTTGAGTTTGAAATCTCAATTCCAAAATTTTCACTATATCCAATTTCTTTCAATTTTTTTTTTATTGTTTCTTTTTTTGCAACAATAATTGGAATTCCTAAACCACTATTTTTAAATGCAATAGCTGCTTTTAAAGTACTTTCATCTTCTCCATCAGCAAAAACAATTCTTTTTTGATTTTTTTTAATTTGATTATTAATTCCCTGCATTATTGTTACCGAGGGATCGAGTCTTTGTTTTAATTGTTCTTTATAATCTCCAAAATCTTCAATTTTTTTTCTTGCTACACCACTTTTTATAGCTGCTTCTGCAACAGCAGAAGGTATTACACTAATTAATCTCGGGTCAAAAGTAGAGGGTATAATATAATCTTTTCCATAATGAGGTCTTTCTCCTCCCATAGCAGCAACAACTTCATCTGGAACATCTTCTCTTGCTAGATCAGCAATTGCGTGAGCAGCTGCAACTTTCATTTCCTCATTAATTGTTTTAGCTCTTACATCTAATGCTCCTCTAAATATATAAGGGAATCCAATTAAATTATTAACTTGATTTGGATAATCGGATCTTCCAGTAGCTACAATAGCGTCATCTCTAACTTCTTCCACATCTTCAGGAGTAATCTCTGGATCTGGATTTGCACAAGCAAAAATTATTGGATTTTTTGCCATTTTTTTAACCATATCTTTTGTGAGTACTCCTTTAGCTGACAAACCTAAAAAAACATCAGCTCCTTTTATTGCATCATTAAGAGTTCTATTATTTGTTTTGACTGCATGTAATTTTTTCCATTCATTAAGGTTATCTCTACCATTATAAATAACTCCTTTTCGATCAATCATTGTGATATTTTTTTGAGGAACTCCACTTTTTTTAAATAAATTAGCACAAGCCATAGCTGATGCTCCAGCTCCATTAACCACTACTTTGACTTCTTTAATAGATTTTTTGCATATATCTAAAGCATTAATTAATGCAGCTGTAGTAATAATGGCTGTTCCGTGTTGATCATCATGAAACACTGGTATATCTAAAACTTTTTTTAACTTTTCTTCAATTATAAAACATTCAGGTGCAGCGATATCTTCTAAGTTAATTCCACCAAAACTTGGAGCAAAGTTTTTTATACTTTGAATTATCTCGTCTGGGTCAGAGCAATCTATCTCTAAATCTATTGAGTCTATATCGGCAAATCTTTTGAACAAGACTGCTTTTCCTTCCATGACGGGTTTAGATGCTAAAGCACCCAAGTTTCCCATTCCTAATATAGCTGAACCATTGCTTATAACTGCAACTAAATTTCCTTTAGTAGTATAATCATAAGCAGTTTCAGGATTTTGAGAAATTGCTCTTACAGGAGCTGCAACACCAGGAGAATAAGCTAAAGCTAAATCTCTTTTAGATGTCATTGGCTTTGAGGATATAATCTCAATCTTGCCAGATTTATTGCTATTATGAAAGTCTAAAGCTTCTTTATCAGTATAATGATCAATTTTAGTTTTTTTCATTTATTATTAATTAGATATACAAATGGAGCCAAATTAAGACTAATATGATTTATGAACTTAATTAAGTCAACAGGGACATTTAGTTTTTTTACTATAATTAGTAGATTACTTGGTTATTTAAGAGATATATTAATAGCAATATTTTTAGGTACAGGTGTTTTAGCAGACGCTTTTTTTGTTGCTTTCAGAATACCCAATACTTTTAGAAGACTTTTTTCAGAGGGAACTTTCAATGCTGCATTTGTGCCAAGTTATTCATCAGAACTTTCTCAAGGCAAAGAAAAGGCAGATCTGTTTGCAGACAATGTATTAAACATCTTATTTATCTGTTTATTTGTAATAGTGATTTTAATCGAATTACTAATGCCTTATTTTGTTTTTTTAATTGCACCAGGTTTTGATGGCGAGACCGAAAAAATGGATCTAGCAGTAAATTTAACTAGAATTACATTCCCCTTTTTAATTTTCGTAAGTTTGGCATCTTTTTTTTCAGCTATCTTAAATTCACATAATAGATTTGCAGTAGCGTCCGCTGCTCCAATTGTATTAAATATTTTATTAATAGGAGTTTTGTTTTTAGCAAATTATTTGAATGACAATCTCGTATATTATTTGTCTTATGCAGTAACTGCTTCAGGATTTATTCAATTAATTTTTTTATTTTTTTTCGTTAAAAAATTTTATACACCAAACTTAAATTTTAAAATAATAATCAATGAAAAAGTTAAATTATTTTTTCGCAAACTTTTACCCAGTATTTTTTCATCTGGTGTTACTCAAATAAATATTTTAATAGGAACTATTATTGCATCGTTTCAAAGCAGTGCAGTTTCATATTTGTATTACGCTGATAGAATTTATCAAATTAATTTAGCTATAGCAGGTATTGCAATTGGAACAGTTATATTACCTCAACTTTCAAAACATATACAAAACGACTCAAAAAGTGAGATAAATCTAATTCAGAATAAGGCTTTAGAGTTAAGTTTATTTCTTAGTGTACCAGCTATGGTTGCACTCCTGATTGCATCAGAGGAAATTGTTTCAGCACTATTTGGATATGGTTCTTTTGCTGAAGAGAGTGTAATAAACTCTGCTAAAGCTTTATTTTATTTTGGATTAGGTTTGCCAGCTTTTTCATTAATCAAAGTTTTTTCAAGTTTTTTTTTCGCTTACCATAATACCAAAGTGCCATTTTATATTTCTTTATTTTCAGTAATATTAAACATTTCAATAAGTATAATTTATTTTAGTAAAATTGGTTTTATAATAATTCCAATAGCCACAAGTATCTCAGCTTGGTTTAATTCTATTTTATTATTAATATTTTTAAAAAAGCATAATCTTTTCATTTTTAGTAGTATCTTTTTTAAAAAATTTATAAAAATAATTTTTGCATCTATAATTATGGGAATATTTTTTTATTTTTTGATAAATTTTTTTAGTTCAAATTTAGGTTATACAGAAAATTTAAAATCTATTTATTTGATACTAATAGTTCTATTTGCATTAATTTTGTATATTTTGGTATCAATTTTTATCAAAGCTTTTCAAATGAAAGATATTAATTTAAAGTATTGATAAATGAAAAAAAAAATTTTCTCAGGTGTTCAACCTACGGGCAATCTTCATTTAGGTAATTATTTAGGTGCAATAAAAAATTTTGTAGATTTAAGTAACAATGAAGAAAATAGTTGTATCTTTTGCGTTGTTGATTTACACGCAATAACAAACAAAATTGACCCTAAAGTCTTAAAAAATAATATTAGAGAAACTACTGCAACTTTTTTAGCAAGCGGAATTGATCCAAAAAAAAGTATTATTTTTAATCAATCGTCTGTATCCGCTCACGCAGAAGGAGCTTGGATATTTAGTTGTGTCTCTAGAATTGGTTGGTTGAATAGAATGACACAATTTAAAGAGAAAGCTGGAAAAAATAAAGAAAAAGTGAGCATTGGTTTATATTCTTATCCAGTTCTAATGGCTTCAGATATTTTGCTATACGATAGCACTCATGTACCTGTGGGAGATGACCAAAAACAACATATAGAACTATGTAGAGATATAGCACAAAAATTTAATAATGATTTTAATTCTCCAGATTTTTTTAAAGTGCCTGAACCTTTAATTCAAAAAGAATATTCTCGTATAATGAGTTTAAAAGACAGCTCAAAAAAAATGAGTAAATCAGATCTATCAAGTTTCAGCAGAATAAACTTAACTGATAACAAAGATGAGATAATTAATAAAATTAAAAAAGCAAAAACAGACTCTTTACCAATGCCAAATGAAAAAAATGAGTTAGTAAATAGGCCTGAAGCAGAAAATCTTCTTAGAATATATTCTTCCCTTTTAAATCAAAGTTTAGATGATTCAGTTAAAAGTTTTAAGGGAAAAAATTTTTCTAATTTTAAAGATACTTTATCTCAAGTTTTGGTTGAAAAAATTGAGCCAATTTCAATAGAAATCAATAAACTATTAAATGACCTAAGCCATCTTGACAAGATTCTTTTGGAAGGATCAAATAAAGCTAATGAAATCGCATCTAAAAAAATAGATAAAACAAAAAAATTGATAGGTTTTTGAAAAAATTTCATTAAGTAGTTTAATTTTTTTAATTAATCATTATATATTGTATATGTTTGTTCAAACCGAAATAACACCAAATCCTAATTCTCTTAAATTTTTACCTGGCAAAAAGGTTTCAATTAATGGATCAATTGAAATAAACAATAAAGATCAACTAAATAATGAGTTAATAACTAATTTGTTTTCTATAAATGGAGTAATTGGTATTTTTTTAGGAGAGGACTTTATATCTGTTAATAAAGATAACAAGACTGAGTGGGATAATATTAAACATATAATTATTTCTTTTATTAACGATTTTTATTCAGAGGGAAATAGTTTTGTTTTAGATCAAAATTCAAAAAAAGATGAGAAAAAAGACTTAATTGAAATAGAAAAAAGAATTATAAACATTCTTGATAAAAAGATAAGACCTGCTGTTGCTCGAGATGGAGGAGATATTAAATTTAAAGAATTTAAAAATGGTGTTGTAAAAGTTCAATTACAGGGAAGCTGCTCAGGTTGTCCGAGCTCGACTTTGACGTTAAAACAAGGTGTTCAAAATTTGTTATGTCATTATTTACCTGAAGTTAAAGAGGTTATAGCTATTTAAACTAATGAAATATAAAATTTTTCATACTTTTATAAAGAATATATTTCCAAAAATAAAATTTATTCCTAATAAAACAATTAAACCAATTGATTATTTAGATGAAAAAAATACTCGTTCTATAGTTAGGACTTTATTATCTGGAATTGTGTTAATTTTTTGTTTTTACTTGATTCCAATAGTTGGAAGTTATGTAGATAAAAATTCTTTTGTTGCTAAAGAATTTAAAAACAAATCTAAACAAAAATTAGACCTTAAACTTAAAGGGATTGGCTCTAAGGAATTAAAAAAAGATAACGATAAATTGATTATTAATGAAGGTGATTTATTTTCAGATATTTTTGAGATGGATGAACTCCCTACAGACACAGTAAGATTAAGCGCATCTACAATAAGTCAATTATTTAAAGATACAAACTATAATTTAAAAGATGTGAGAGAAAAAAAACTTGTTAAACCCGTTTCGTTGTCTCTTTTGCCAGAGGAAATGGGAATGATAGAAAATACAAGTAAAAGAAAAGAGTTATTTATTCAGATCGTTTTACCTCTTATCCTACAAGAAAATAATTATATACGCTTAGATAGAAAAAAACTTTTTGCTATTTTGAACAAGAATAATAATACTAAATTGGAGAAAAAGTGGTTAAATACAAAATTTAAACAATATGGCGTGCCTTCAAAAGATCTTTCTACCTTAAAGGTTAGAATGGATGAAGTGCCTGTCTCTCTAGCTATCGCTCAAGCTGCAAAAGAAACTGGGTGGGGAACTTCAAGATTTGCACAAGAAGGAAATGCATTATTTGGTCAATGGACTTGGTCAGGAAATGGTTTAAAGCCCAAAGGAGCAAATGAAGATCAAACTCATAAGGTAATGACGTTCAAGGTCTTACAAGCATCAGTAAGAGCTTATCAAAGAAATTTAAATACTCATTCATCATATGCAAATTTTAGAGCTGCTAGAGCTGAATTGCGAGATGAAAAAAAACCACTAGATAGTTTAGAGCTTTCTGAATTTTTGGATAAATATGCTGAAACTGGAAGAGAGTATGTTGAAATTTTACAAAAAATTATAAAACAAAATAGACTACAAGATTTTGATGACGCTAAGTTGTTACCCTCAAGTATTGAGTTAGAAAGTTTAATCTAATTTTAAAGTATACTGAATTCCAAACCATCTCCATTTTCCATTATCATTTAAAGAACAATTTATTCTCCCTCTTCTAGGTATAAATTTTTCCTTCAAATTAATTTTCATAACATTATTTTTAATTTGTAAATCTGATTTTTTCCAATTTCCACCATCATTCGAAAAACAATTAATATTTTCAATATTTTTTTGATTATCAAAAAACTCAACTTTTAAATCGGGTGGATTATTACTATTAATTATTTTTTTTTCTTTTGGGGAAATATTTTTATATGGAAGAGGATAAAGTTTTATTATTGATTTAAATCGACTTAATTCTCCGTAATTCTCATTAATTGGAAATCTTGGAAGTTCAAAAATATCTTTACTTACATCTATTACTCCTGAATGTTGACCAAATGCTATACTAAAATTTTTGGAAATATAATCTCGCATAAACAAGTCATATTCTCCGAAAGGATAAGAAAAAAATTCTGGGATATAACCCATTTTTTCTAAAAAAATTTTATCTGCTAATTCAATATCTTTTATAAAATTTTCTTTAGAAAAATTTATTAAATATTCATGAGTATGAGAATGATGACCAATAAATACAAACGGTTCTTTTTCGATTTCCAATATTTGTTCCCAAGACATATAGCCCTTTTTGCCTACAGGCTCAGTTGATACAAATAATATAAAAGGAATTTTATTTTGTTTTAAATATGGCCAAGCATTTTCATAAAAAGATAAAAATCCATCATCAATAGTAAGTAAAATTTTTTTTTCAGATTTTTCTTGATAAAAATCTTTAATAATATCTTTTGGATTATAAAAACTATATTTCGAGTTTGAAATAAATTGAATTTGTTCCTTAAAAATTTCCATTCTTATATTGGTTGATGGATATTTGTTTTCATCAAATCTATGGTACATTAAAGATAAAATTCCATTGTCATTAGGAAAATATTTGACATTATCACTTAGTGCACTACTCATATAAACAAATAGAAATAAAATGGCTAAATTAATATTAGATGCTACTGGAGATAAAATTTTTTTTATGCTCATTAATAATAAGGATATATATAAATGTAGTCATGAAAATAGTAAAACTAATTATGAAAAATTAGTCATTCTAATTAATAAGTTTTTAAATAAAAACAATTATGACTTTTCTAAGATAAAAAACATTTATATTAATAGTGGTCCAGGAAGTTTTGCTGGTATCAGAAATTCTTTATCTGTCGTAAAAGCCCTGTATTTAACAAGAAAAATTCAATTTTATTGCTTTAGTTTACAAGATTTTGAAAATATAGATAAATTAAGGTTTGAAGATGTGCCTAAATTATGTAAAAAAATTGGGATTAAGAAAAATTTTCTTAAACTTAGATATTAAATAAAAATTATTTATGACAAGTAATATAGAGGAAAAATGTTTAGCTAAAGGGCTTAAGCTCACAGACCAGAGAAAAATAATTGCAAAAGTTATCTCAGAGTCCAAGGAAACCTACGGGGAGTCTGATCATCCTGACGTTGATGAATTATATAATAGAGTTTCTAAATTAGATCCAAAAATTAGCATCGCAACGGTATATAGAACTGTAAAACTTTTTGAAGAGTCAGGAATTTTAACTAAACATGATTTTAAAGGTGGAAAAGCCAGATATGAGGCAACTTTTGAGAGTCATCATGATCATTTGATAGATGTAAAGTCTGGAGAAATCATTGAGTTCGTTGATGAAGAGATTGAAAAATTGCAAAAAAAAGTTGCTGAAAAATATGGATATAAATTAGTAGATCATAAATTAGAGTTGTATGGGGTCAAAAAAAAAACCTGATCTCATGAGCCATAAAATCTTTATAAAAACATTCGGATGTCAAATGAATGAATATGACTCAAATCGTATTTTAGACGTTGTCAAAAACATCGGTTATGAAAAAACAGAAAATTACGAAAAAGCTGACTGTTATCTCTTAAACACATGTCATATTAGAGATAAAGCAAAAGAAAAAGTTTATCATGAAATAGGAAGAGTAAAAAAATTTTTCAGATTTAAAAAAAAACCTTTAGTAATTATCACAGGTTGTGTTGCTCAAGCTGAAAATGATGAAATGTTAAAAAGAGAACCTTACATAGATATAATTGTAGGTCCTCAATCTTATCATAAAATTAATAAAACCATTGAGAATTATTTATATAAGAAACAAAAAGAAGAAGAAACTGAATTTGATGCAGTAACAAAATTTAATTATTTTAAAAATTTTAAAAATAATAATAACAAAGTTTCTTCATTTTTAACCATTCAGGAAGGATGTGATAAATTTTGTCATTTTTGTGTTGTACCCTATACAAGAGGCCCAGAGTATTCCAGACCATTTATTGATATCATAAATGAAGCAAAAGAACTTTCCAATAATGGTGCGAAAGAAATAATTTTATTAGGTCAAAATGTAAATGCATATAGAAATAATAATCGTAGATTGTCAGACTTAATTTATCAAATTGAAAATATAAAAGGAATAAAGCGAATAAGATATACGACATCACATCCTAAAGATATGACAGATGATTTATTGGAAGTTTATAAATACTCAAAAAAGTTAATGCCACTTGTCCATTTACCAGTTCAAAGTGGATCTAATAAAATTTTGAGTTTAATGAATAGAAAACACAATATAGAGTTTTATTTTGATATATTTGAAAAATTGAAAAAAATTAACGAAAAAATCGAATTTTCAAGTGATTTTATAATTGGATATCCAAATGAAGATGAAATAGACTTTGCTGATACAATTAGATTGATAAAAAAAATTAAATTTATTAACTCTTATTCTTTTATTTTTAGTCCAAGACCAGGTACTGTTGCCGCTCATTTGAAGAGCGTAGATAAATTAAAGTCTTCAAATCGTTTAAAAATAATCCAAAGAGAATTATTTTTAAATCAAAAAAATAAAAATAAATCATTTGAAAACAAAATAATTGATGTTCTAGTTGAAAATAAAGCAAAAAATAATGGTAAGTTCTTTGGGCGAAATGAATATATGACTTCAGTCATTTTTAATGGAATTGAAAATTGTGTTGGCAAGATAGTTCCAGTTAAAATTTTAACCAGTAATCAAAACACTTTAATTGGAAATATGATAGAAAATTCAAATCAAAAGGTTGCTTAAAGATTGAGTAGTATTATTAAAAAAAATAAAAATTCGTTAAAATTTGTTTATTCGGACAATAATGTTTTGAGTGTTATTTTTCCGGATAACGACCTTTTTTTAGGTGTAGTTGGTGAATTTAATAAAAATTTAAAAAAATTAGAAGAGATAAGTAAAGTAAATCTTTACTCCAGAGGTAATTCAATATTGATAAAGTCTAATTCCAATAAAAATGAAACTATTAAAAATGCTATTCAATTCTTGGTAAATCAATTTATAATTAATGGAAATATTGAAGATAAAGATATAATCTCCTCATTAGATAAATTTATGATTGATGAAAGTATAAAAAACAACAACATTACTGATATAATTAAAACACCAAAAAAATCAGTTATACCAAGATCTGAAAAACAAAAAAAATACGTAAGAGCTTTAAGACAGAGTGAAGTTGTAATATCAGCAGGCCCAGCGGGCACAGGTAAAACTTTTCTAGCAGTTGCTGTTGGTCTTAGTATGCTTTTAGATAAAAAAATTGAGAGGATTATATTATCAAGGCCAGCTGTAGAGGCAGGGGAAAGACTTGGTTTTCTTCCAGGTGATATGAAAGAAAAAGTAGACCCATATTTAAGACCACTATACGACTCCCTTTATGATTTGTTTGATTTTGAAAAAATTCAAAGAATGATCGAAGTAGGTGATATTGAAATAGCTCCATTAGCATTCATAAGAGGAAGAACTTTGAAAAATTCTTTTGCAATTTTAGATGAGGCTCAAAATGCTACAGATACTCAAATAAAAATGTTTTTAACAAGAATTGGCGAAAATTCAAAAATTGTTGTTAATGGAGATCCATCTCAAATTGATTTACCAAATAAAAATTTATCTGGCTTACAAAGATCAAAAAAATTATTAGGGCATTTAGACGAAATTTCCATTGTTGACTTTGACCATCATGATGTAGTGAGACATCCTTTGGTATCAAAAATTGTAAAAGCCTATTCAGATAATAGTAATGATTAAAGTTGATGTTATCTTAGATGATAACTCTTGGTCAAAAAGAATTAAAAATGAAAAATTATTTTTTAATCAAATATGTAAATCATTTCCAAAAAAATATAAATTTAAAAATAAGAAAATATTTTTTTCATTATTGCTATCTAACAGTAGAGTAATAAAGAAACTTAATTTTAAGTTTAGAAAAAAAAATAAATCTACTGATATTCTTTCTTTTCCTTTAGAAAATATAAAAGAATTAAAACAAAACTGTTATCTTGGAGATATTATAATAAATTATGACCTTATAAATAAACCAAAAAAACAATCTAATAACCTTTTTAAAAACAAAGTTACAAAAATTTTTATTCACGGCTTTTTACATTTACTTGGTTTTAATCACATAAAATTTAATGATTTTAAAAAAATGGAAAAAGAAGAAGAGAAGATTTATAAAGCTGTAACTAAAAAGATAAATTAATTTGACTCAAAAAAATTTTTTAGAAATATTTTATTTAATTTTTCTTGGTTTTCTTACGACTTTTAGTCTACCACCCTATAATTTTTTCATAATAAATTTTTTTACATTTTCTCTTTTATTTATTTTTATTTTTAAAAAAAAATTAAAATATTTTAATAAAAAAATTTTTTTCTTTAAATATGGATGGTTTTTTGGATTTGGATATTTTTTAGCTAGTTTATATTGGATTTCAATAGCATTAACTTTTGATGAATCTTTTAAATTTCTTATCCCAGTTGGTTTAATTTTAGTCCCATCTTTTTTAGCAATTTTCTACGGGTTAGTAACTTATCTTTTTTTTAAATACAAATCTAAAAATGCAATTGAACTTTTTTTTTTATTTTGCACTTTGTTTGGAATTTTGGAATTTTTAAGAGGAAATATTTTAACAGGTTTTCCTTGGAATCTTATAGCTTATAGTTTCTCTGAAAGTATAAAATTTATTCAAATTATTTCATCAATTGGAACTTATTCATTTAATTTATTATGTATCTCGATTTTCTCATGCCCCGCTCTTATAATTTTAAAAAGATCAAGGTTAAATTTTCTAATAATATTAATTTTTTTTTTACTATCAGTAATTTTTTATATTTTTGGTTTTAACCAAATAAATAAGTTTTCTTTGATTGAAAGTAAAAAAAATGATTTCACAATCAGATCTTTAGGAACAAATATTAATATAGATAGATTTTTTTCATCAACTAACGATAAAAAAATTATAAATGAATTAATTGAAATAAGTGAACCAGAATTAGATAAGACAACAATTTTTGTTTGGCCTGAAGGAATTATATCTAATGTATATAGCAATAAGATAAAGATTTATGAAGATTTATTTAAAGAAAAATTTAGTGAAAAACATTTTTTTTTATTAGGAATTAACGAAAAATTAACTGAAGAAAATAATGAAAAGATTTTTAATAGCCTTACGTTATTTGATAATAAATTAAACTTAATAAGTTCATATAAAAAGATAAATCTTGTACCATTCGGTGAATTTATTCCTTTTGAAAAGTATTTAAGTAAAACTGGTTTAAGAGTTATAACTAAAAATTTTTATTCTTATAGCAGTGGCAATAAAAGAAATATTATTTATTTAAAAAATAAATATTTAGATTTAAAAATACTTCCATTAATTTGTTATGAAGTAATATATTCAGGAAAAATTTTTGATGATCAAAAATTTGATTTTATTATAAATGTTTCAGAGGACGGTTGGTTTGGCAAATCCATCGGTCCAGAACAACATTTTTCACATAATATTTTTCGATCTATAGAATATGGTAAATATATAATAAGATCTTCAAATAATGGTATTTCAGCAATAATTAATCCTAAAGGTATAATTGAAAAAAGTGTCAAGCTTAATGAGTCAGGTTTCATAGATTTTGATTATAGTAAAAAGGTTAATCAAACTTTATTTTCAAAATATGGTAATAAAATATTTATAATAATTATTTTATTGTATATTTTTTTAATTTTTTCATTTAATAGAATTAAAAATGATTAATCAAAAAAATTTTTTATTTACAAGTGAGTCTGTTTCAGAAGGTCATCCAGATAAGGTGTCAGATAGAATTTCAGATATGGTTGTTGATAGTTTTTTATCACTAGATCCATTTTCTAGAGTTGCTTGTGAAACTTTAACAACAACAAACAAAGTTGTTCTTGCTGGAGAGATTAGAGGCCCAGAAATTAATTCAGATAATCTTACAAAAAAAGTTAGAAATTGCATTAAAGATATTGGTTATGATCAAGAGGGTTTTACTTGGAAAGAAGCAACTAAAATTGAAATTCATCTTCATTCACAATCGAAAGATATTGCTATGGGAGTTGACTCATCTGGAAATAAAGATGAGGG
>MDSW01077809.1_pt1 | contig 15428 bp, 14 predicted proteins | sample 811171 | NCBI WGS metagenome assembly MDSW01 (sample SAMN05326641, study PRJNA326480) | marine metagenome | isolation source: seawater | place: Atlantic Ocean: North West | collected 2012 | reverse complement strand
GTTCTTATAAGATATCTAAAAAAAAAGTTTAAATGCCCTTCTTATTTAATCCTAAGAGATCATTTTCCTGATTGGGCAGTTGATCTTGGATTAATGTCAAAAGGACCACATTATTGGTTTTTCAAGGCTATAGAATCATATCAATTCTATGTTGCTGATGTAATTGGAGTTCAGTCAGAAGGTAATATATCTCATGTGAAATTTTGGGAGAAAAATAATTTAAGAAAAGTTGAGGTTTTAAATAATTGGATATCTGATGAAAAAAATATTGGTTGTTCAATTGATATAAATAAAACAAAACTATCAGGTAGAAAAATTTTTCTTTACGCTGGCAACATGGGTGTTGCTCAAAATCCAGAAGTTTTAGTAGAGATAGCAAAAAAATTTAAAAATAATAAAAATCTTGGCTTTCTCTTCGTGGGAAGAGGAGAATATGCAAAAAGAATTAGAAATGACATTAAAAAATACAAATTAGATAATTGTGAAACATTTTCAGAAATAAAATATGATGAAATACCTGGATTATACTCTCAGTGTCACGTTGGCATGTTATCTTTAAATTTTAGTCACAAGTCACATAATATACCTGGAAAATTTATTTCCTATATTAGCTCTGGCTTGCCAGTGCTTGCTATTGTGAATAAAAATAATGATCTGATTAAAATAATAAATGAAAACAATATTGGTCAAGTAATAACTGAAAAAAATATTCATGATTCAAAAAAATTAGTTCAAAATTTTATTAATAATATAGATAGAAATATGAGTGATAGATGTAAAAAACTTAAGGATGCTCAATTTTCATCAAATTCAGCATCAGAACATATTTTAAAAGCTCTTTCTCCATGAGATATATAATAAACTTCTATAATATAATTTTATAAATTCAATGAGTGCGGTAAAAAAAATTTGTGTTGTTAGTGGCGGATTTGATCCAATTCATTCTGGTCATATAGACTATATAAATTCTGCAAAATTAAATGGAGATTTTTTAGTTGTTGCTTTAAATAGCGATGAGTGGCTTATTAAAAAAAAGGGTAAATTTTTTATGCCATTTAGTGAAAGAAAGTCAGTGATACAAAATTTGAACGCAGTTGATAAAGTAATTGATTTCAAAGATGATTCTAAAGGTTCCTGTATTAATGCTTTAAAAAAGATAAAAAAAATGTTTCCTAACGAAAAAATAATTTTTTGTAACGGAGGAGATAGGTCGAGTGAAAATACTCTTGAACAAGACGTAGATGGAATTGAATTTCTTTTTGGAGTAGGGGGAAAAAATAAAAAGAATTCGTCAAGCTGGATCCTTAAAGATTTTGTTTATAATTCAGAAGATAGAATTTGGGGAAAGTTTTATAATCTTTTTTCAGATGACAAAGTTAAAGTCAAAGAACTTATTGTACTGCCAAATAAAGGCATAAGTTATCAAAGACATAATCATAGGAGTGAGTTTTGGTTCATAAGTAAAGGGAATTGTTTGATAAAGCATAGTGATGACAATCCAGAAAACTACGTGAAAACTAAACTTAAAGAAGAAGATATTTTTCACATCAAAAAAGATTCGTGGCATCAACTAATTAATGAAAGTGACCGGCCTTGTCACATAATTGAAATTCAATATGGTTCTAAAAGAGAAGAAGATGATATTGAAAGACACTCTTATTATGAGGAAAATGAAAAATGATTGAGTTAGTTAATTTAAATCAATCTGAACCATATGATTTTTTAAAAAAATATTATGATGAAGCTATTGCAAAGAATCAAAAAATTATAGAGGCCATTTCAATTAGCTCACTTAATAAATCTTCAATGGAGGTAGAATCTCGATTTGTAAATTTAAAGTATGTAATAAACGATGAATGGATTTTTTTCTCTAACTATAATTCTATCAAGGCACAAAATTTTCATTCTCATGACCAAATATCTGCAGTAATATTTTGGAATCAAACCAATGTGCAGATAAGAATGAAAGCAAAAATTAAGAAAACATCTCCTGAATTCTCTGACAAGCATTTTAATGGAAGAACTCCAGAAAAAAATGCTTTAGCAATTGCTTCAAATCAATCGATGCCTATCGACTCTTACGAACAAATTATAGAAAAACATCGATCAGTCATTAATGAAAATAATGAACTTAAAAGACCAGATTATTGGGGCGGTTACTCTTTTAAACCTTATTATTTTGAATTTTGGGAAGGAAATACCTCACGAATAAATAAAAGAATAACTTATGAATATACCAAAAATTCATGGAAAAAATCATTTCTACAACCATAAAATATTTACGAATTTTGTTATTTAGTTTAAAATCTGCTCTTTAATATGAACATTATTTTTCAAATATTCTTAGCATAATTCAATGTTTAATCCTTCCTTTTTTTAAAATTGTAGACATCAGAAAACATTTTGCAAAAAAAACATACCACACCCATAAATAATAAAATCCTTGCTGATAAAGTCATGCTTATTGATGCAGATGGAAATAAAAAAGGAATAGTAAAACTAGATAAAGCTCTTGAGCTTGCAGAAAACTCTCAACTTGATCTTGTTCAAGTATCTCCCAAAGATACTAATCCGGTTGTATGTAAGTTGCTTGATTATGGAAAATACCTGTTTGATAAAAAGAAAAATATTTCTGCCTCAAAGTCAAAGGTTAAAAGAAATTCAACAAAGGAAATTAAATTTAGGCCTTCAACAGATGTAGGAGACTATAATATTAAATTAAAAAAGATTAAAAGCTTTATTCTTGATGGAGATAAGACTAAAATAAGCGTTCGATTTAGGGGAAGGGAAATACTAAACAGTGGCATGGGCTTAGAACTTTTAGATAAAATTAAAGATGAGTTAAAAGATGTCGCAAGTGTAGATCAAGAGCCTGCTCTCGAAGGACGACAACTTTTAATGATTATGTCACCTTTAAAAAAGAATTGAAAATAAATATTATGGGATATAAATTAAAAACACATTCTGGAGCATCTAAAAGATTCAAAAAAACTGGATCTTCTGTAAAAAGTAAAAGTGCTAATAGGAACCACATCTTAACCAAACAGTCTACAAAAAGAAAAAGACATAATAGAGGATTGAATAAACTCTCTGGTATTGTTCTTAAGATGGCATCAAGATTGATAAAGGTATAGTTATGCCAAGAGTCACTAAATCAGTAACAGCTAAGGTTAAACATAAAAAAATTTTAAAAGCTACAAAAGGTCATTACGGTGCAAGAAGTAGATTGTATAAGACAGCAAAACAGTCTAGTATCAAGTCTCTTCAATATGCATTTAGAGACCGCAAAAATAAAAAGAGAGATTTTAGATCCCTCTGGATCGCAAGAATAAATGCAGGTTCAAGAGATTTTGGTATTTCATATTCAAAACTGATTAGCTCTCTTTCCAAAAAAAATATTAAATTAGACAGAAAGATGCTCTCTGAATTAGCTGTAAATGACAAAGCAACTTTTGAGAAGGTTGTAAAAATAGCAGTAAGTTAATCTTATCTTATATGTCTTCTTCAAAAGAAATTAACCAGCCAAGGTTAATAAAAGATTTTGGAGCATATCATCCAATAAATAATATGAGGGATTTTATAATGGATCTTTTAATATCTTTTGGATTCGAAGTAGTAGATGGACCGGAAATTGAAACAGAAGAGTTTAACTTTGATATGTTAAATATCAAAAAATCTCATCCTGCAAGGCAGATGCATGATACCTTTTATATTAATAAAAAATCACATGTTCTTAGAACTCATACATCTCCAGTTCAGATTAGAGGTATGTTAGAAAATAAACCACCATTTGCGTTTATTTCTGGAGGAAAAGTCTACAGAAAAGATGATGATGCGACTCATTTACCAATGTTTCATCAAGTTGAAGGTATTTATGTTGATAAGGATGTTAATTTTGGAAACCTAAAGGATTTAATTTTCAATATAGTACATAACTTATTTGGTAAAGATGTTAAATTAAGGTTCAGACCCTCATATTTTCCATTCACTGAACCATCTGCCGAGGTTGATATACTCTCCAAAGATAACAAATGGCTTGAAATTTTAGGATGTGGCATTGTTAATCCAATTGTTCTTGAAAATTGCAATATAGACTCAAGTAACTTTAATGGTTTAGCTTTTGGCCTTGGTGTTGAAAGGATTGCAATGTTAAAACATGGTGTAAAGGATATTAGAGAATTTTATAAATCAAATCTAGATTTCTTATCTCAATTCAAATGAAGGTATCATATAAAAGTTTAGTAAGAAACTTTAAATCAAAACCAAGCATTATTGAAATTTCAAATAAATTATTCCAACTAGGTCATGAACACGAATTGGAAAATAGTATTTTTGATATTGAAATTACGCCAAATAGAGGAGATTGTTTATCTTTACAAGGACTTTGTAGAGATCTAGGAGTTTTTTTTGATATTGATCATAAAAAAAACATTTACCAAGGGAATCTAGATATCCTGAATTTAGATTTTAAAAATGATTTTATTGAGGGATGCCCTAATATATCTTTTTTAAAAATAAAAATTGATGAGCATATATCTGATTATAAAGGAGACTTAAAAAACTATTTCTTAGATTTACCAAACAAAAAAAATAATTTTTTTACTGATATTTCAAATTATATTTCATTTGAAACTGGGCAACCAACTCATTGCTATGATGCTTCGAAAATGGATGGTCGCTTAACTCTCAAATTGCTAGAAGGCTCTCATCAGTTTGACACATTATTAGGTGATAAGATCAATCTTATCGATAAAAATATGGTATTTTTGTTAGATGATAATATTATAAATCTAGCTGGTGTAATGGGAGGTCAAAATACATCATGCACAAAAAAAACTAGAGAGGTCATTGTAGAATGTGCCTACTTCAATCCTGAAAAATTAATAGGCACATCCATAAAATATGATATTCAATCTGATGCTGCGTATAAATTTGAAAGAGGGGTAGACCCAAAATGTCATGAAAATGTTCTAAGAAGATTTATTAAAATTGTTTCTGAGCATGCCGATATAAAGAGCTTAGCATTATTTTCAGAAGGCAAAGAAATCAAAAACAAAATAATAGATTTAGACATTGAGATTATTAACAAGATTATTGGTGTTAAATTCAAAATGGATCAATACAAAAATTATTTTAAAAAATTAGGCTTTACAATTGAGAATAATAGTATTCAGATCCCATCACATAGATCGGACATTAATACATTAAATGATCTAGCTGAGGAAATCGCTCGAGTAGTTGGCTATGACAATATAAATTTGCAAGAATTAAAAATTCCAAGAAAGAAAAAATTAACGAATAATCAAATTGAAAAAAAAATAAAAGCCTTTCTTGTTGATAATGGATTTTATGAAGTTATAAATTTTCCTTTTACAAAAAACAAAAGCAAAATTAAATTAGACAATCCTTTAGATTCAAACAAAAAATACTTCAGAGACCAACTTAAAGAATCTCTAATCAATAACTTGCTTTTTAATGAAAGGAGGCAAAAAGATTCAATAAAATTATTCGAAGTATCAGAGATATATTCATCTTTAGAAGAGACAAAAAGTGAAAAAGTATTAGGAGTTATTGCAAGCGGAAGAGTTGGTAAGAACTATTTAGATTTTTCAAAAAAAATTAATAAGAAATATATTAAAGAGATTTTTAGCCCACTAACTGAAAAAGAATTTTATTTCGAGGAGATAGCAAGAGATTCACTGGATACTAAACTTAGAGATCCCATAATTTATTTTGAGATTAAATTAAAGGATCTTCCTTCTAACATCATAGAGTACAATTCAGTCTCAGACTCTCCAAAAGACTTTATCCAGTATAAGCAAATATCTGATTTTCCTTCCTCAAAAAGAGACTTATCTTTTTCAATAAAAGATTTTTCAAAATTAGATCAATTACAAGAACTTATATTTTCGATTAAAAATGAATTACTGAAAGATGTATTTATATTTGATTATTACAAAGACACAAAAAACAATATTATTAAAATTGGCTTTAGGTTTACTCTACAATCAGAAAAAGAAACTATTACTGATATACAAGTAGATAATGTCATGAATAATATAATTGAGCTAGCTTTATCTTTGGAAAGTGTTGATATACCAGGCTTAAAAAATGAAAAATAAAAAACTTATTGAAAAATTAATATCAAAAGAGTTAAACATAACAATTGGTAGCGGTAAAGACTTCACAAATACCTTTATATCAATCATAAAAGAAAATTCTTTTTCAAAGAATATTAAATTAAGTGGTTTTGGAACATTCTATAGACATAAGACACCTAAAAGAATAGGCAGGAACCCAAAAACAAAAGAATCCTATATAATACAACCCAGAATAAAACTTAATTTCAAACCATCTAAAAAAATTAAAGAGGTATTAAATTAAATAATGAAAAATAAATTTCTACAGTTTTCTTTTTTGATGATTATGATGTCAGTTTTCACCCCTAATCTACTTTCACAATCTTCTGACAATAATATGATGAATCTTGACGAAGATTATTTACAAAGTCTTCCTGAGAGCGTAAGAGAAGACGTTTTGAATGAAATGAAAAATAAACAAAAAGATGATGAAAAGAACTTGCTTAAAAGACCATCATCAAAACTTTTAAAAAATGAAGTTGTGCGAGAATGGGAAGACTTTAAGAATAAAAAAGATTTAATTAATAAGACAGAAAGATACGGTCTTAGACTTTTTCAGACAATGCAATCCTCTTTTATGCCATTAAATGAACCAAATTTTGGTTCTAATTACATAGTTGATTATGGAGATTATATTACTATAAATAAATACGGTAGCGATGGGAATGAGGAATTCGACCTCGAAATTGACAGAGATGGAACTGTTCTTATACCTGAAATTGGTATGGTTTCCTTAGCAGGATTAAATTTTGCAGAAGTCACAGATTTAATTAAAAAGAAGTATGAGACTTCATTTATTGGTGCAGATGTATATGTAAGTCTATCTCAAATAAGAGATATCAATGTTTTATTAACAGGAAATGTTGAATTTCCAGGTATATATACCTTGAGTGGAAATTCTAACGTACTTCAAGCACTGAATATCGTAGGCGGTGTATCTGAAAACGGAACTTTACGCAATATAGTTCTTAAAAGAAAAGGAAAACCTGATACACCTATAGATTTATATAAAGTTCTTATATACGGAGATATAGATAGTTTGCCAACATTAATGTCTGGCGACTCAATACATGTTGGCTCTGTAACTAATTTAGTTAGGGCGGGTTATGGTTTTAATAATGTAGCAGTGTATGAATTAAAGAAAGACGAAACCATTTTTGATTTAGTTAATTATGCAGGTGGACTAAAAAATGAAGCTAAAAATGATTCACTTAAACTGGTCAGATTAGAGAATTCTAAATTTGTTACAAATAATATTAACTTTGATGAGATACAGGATTATAAAGTTAAAAACTTAGACTCAGTATATGCATACAAAGATAAAATTGGGACAGTTTCTATTTCGGGATACGTAAAACATCCTGGAAAATATTCAATTGCTTCATCGGATAGAATACTAGATCTAATTAATAGAGCAGGAGGCTATATTGACTCTGCATACCCATTTGGTGGAAGCTTATTCAGAGAAAGTTCAAAAGAATTAGAGAAAGCGTTTAAAGATAAAACTTACCAAAATCTAATTTCATATATAGCTGCAAACCCTGCAAACTTGGCTGGAGGTAGTGGCGAAAGTTTATCCTATATTTTGTCTGAACTTAAAAATTATGAACCATCAGGAAGATATATTGCAGAATTTGATGAATTAAGATTAAAAGATGAAATCCAAAGCAATATTTATTTAAATGATGGAGATACGATCCATATTCCATCTTATACATCAAATGTATATGTATTTGGAGAAGTTGGAAACCCAGGTTCTGTTTTATTTAATGATGAAATTTCATTAAGTGAATATTTAAATAAATCAGGAGGTTTAACAAGGCTTGCATCATCAGATTTTATTTTTATAGTTAGCCCAAACGGAGAAACGTTGAAAATTCAAATGAATGGGATAAGCAGATTTGTCAACAAATCATACGAGATTTATCCTGGATCTGTCATATATGTCCCAAAACATATTGGAAAGGTTGATGGTATAAATTTATATGCAACTATAGCACCAATATTTAGTAGTCTGGCATTATCAATCGCATCATTGAATTCAATTAATGACTAAATAAAAGTCTTGATATAAGTAGTTTGAATGCATTAAATGAAATTCATTAATTATCTATTAATTACCTCTTTATCTTTAATTTCAATTAATACTATTTATGCAACTTCATACAATTCTCATGGACAAACTGGGCTTATCACACTGCCATCTGCGGAGATCCATCAAGAACAATCGGTATACTTTACATTTAATAAAAGTAGTTATAGCAAAATCGGCACAATTACTGTAACTCCATTTAATTGGATGGAAGCTAGTTATTTTTATTACAGACCAGACGATTTACTTTGGGGCTCTAAGCCAGGATATTATCTAGATAAAGGATTTAATGTTAAGTTTTCATACAAGCCCAAATCAATCATATTTCCAAGTTTTGCTGTTGGTCTAGACGATTTTGCTGGAACTGGACAATTCACAAGAGAATATATTGCAGCTACATACGACTTTAATAACATTAAACTTACATCAGGCATGGGTTGGGGAAAATATGTAGGAGAAAGCAGCATTCAAAATCCACTTAGATTTATTGATGATAGATTAAATGAAAGATCCCAAATTTCAGATCTTTATGAACTGGGAGGTAATTTATCATATGATTTATGGTTTAGAGGTGAAACAATTATATTTGCTGGCATTGAAGCCAAAGTCCCAATGATCAAAAATTTAAGCTTCAAAATGGAGACAAATCCATACGATTATTTCCAATACAGCTGTTGTGGAGAAGGAATTAGTGAAAAATCTTTTGAATTAAGAAAAAAAGATTCAAAGTTAAATTTTGGAATTAGTTATAAATTTAAAGATCTGGGTAACATTGACTTTTCGTATATAAAAGGCAACACATGGAATATTGCGTTCTCCATTGGATTCTCTGCTAAGAAAAACTTCAGAAAGAAAAACAAATTTCAACCCGATATAATTAATAATAGTTATAACCAAGATCCAAAAAATGAATTTTATTATGATCTTTTAGAAAATTTAAATAGAAATAAGCTATATCTTCAATCAGCAGACTTAAAAGAAAATTCTTTGAGTATATCTATTGAGTCGTCTGAGCATAATAATCCTATAATTTATACTTCAAGAGCTGCATATATTTCTAATGAGGTCTCTAAATCAAATGATATTGAAATTAATTCAATAGAGGTAGGGCATTTAGTGAGAGGAAAGGTTATCAATAGCATAGAATATAGATCTTCTGATCTTAATTTAAGTGAGAGATATCCTGACGTATTGATTAAAAAGTATTCAAAAGTCGTTAATCCAAAAAATAAAAAATATCAAAATCAAGAATTTAAGCCAATTGTTCCATTCCCATTATTTTTTAATCAAATTGCGCCTGACATAAGAACTCACATTGGATCACCACAAAGATTTATGTATATTGGATATGGATTAAAATTTATTAGTGAAATTCAATTAAGTAGAAATCTTGTAATAAATGCCTCAATTGGAAGGTCTATTAAAGATAACTTTGACAAAAAAAGATCCAATCCTGATTCAGTTTTGCCTTTAGTGAGGACTGAGATTGTTGATTATCTGCAACAGAGTTCAGATGATTTTTATATTCCAAATTTAAATATAGAGTCTGTATGGTCGCCATTCAGGAATGCTTGGATTAAATTTAATGCTGGGTATCTTGAGAATATGTATGGAGGTATTTCGAGTGAATTTCTGTATAAACCTTTCTATTCAAATATAGCAATTGGTTTTGAATACAATTCAGTTAAAAAAAGAGAATATGATCAAAAATTTTCTTTTTTAGATTACGAAATATCTACATCTCATATCAATACAGCTTATTACGAACCTAGAACAAATATACTTACTAAATTAAGCTACGGTAATTATTTGGCAGGAGACAAGGGTTTTACATTAGATATCTCTAGAAGAATGCCATCAGGATGGAGTGCAGGATTCTTTTTTACAAGAACAAATGTATCAGCAGAAGATTTTGGTGAAGGTAGTTTTGATAAGGGATTTTATTTTAGGATTCCATTGAATAATTTTACAAAAGGTTACAGCAAAGATAGCAATGGTTTTTCTTTGAGAACTATGACAAGAGATGGTGGTCAGAAGTTAGAGTTAAGAAGTAGATTAATAGATTCGTTTTATGGTTCAACATTTGATGAGATAAATGAAAATTGGCAGAACTACTTGGATTAAGATTTAATATGCAAAAAAAGCGGCTATTGCCGCTTTTTTTATTTAATCAAATATTATGTCCCTGAGGATGAAGTAGTCGTAGTGCTTGATGAACTCGTTGTAGTACTTGTTGATGTAGTAGTCGGAGTAGATGTTGCAGTACTTGTGTCTGTACTTGTCTCAGTGCTTGTTTCCGTGCTCGTTTCTGTGCTCGTTTCTGTGCTTGTACTAGCCTCTGTACTAGAAGTTGTAGTAGGAGCCGGTGTAGGCGCTGGCGTTGGAGCCGGTGTAGGCGCTGGCGTTGGAGCCGGTGTAGGCGCTGGCGTTGGAGCCGGTGTAGGCGCAGGTGTTGGAGCTGGTGTAGGCGCAGGTGTTGGAGCTGGTGTAGGCGCTGGAGGCGGAACTGGAGTTGGGGCAGGTGCTGGTGCTTCTGCTCCGTCGCCATCATCAGTTGCAGCAAGTAATGCTGCAGCAGCTGCAACAGCAGCAGCAATTGCACCTGGATCAAGAGTCGAATCTTGACCTGATTCTTCAGCAGAATCTGACGCATCATCAGCTTCTTGAGCAATTAAATCTGTTGCAAAAAAACCATAAAAGAAACTAAAAATAGTTCCCCACAAAACTTTAAACTTTGATTTTATAAATTTAGCCATATTATCCTCTACTAAATAACTCCATTCGTTGTTGTTATTATTAAAACATATATTTAAGAATTATTACAATAAATATGTGTTTTATTTAATACTAAGTTTATTCTCTTAATATTTTGAATAAATGATTATATTTGATATAAGTCAGATTTCATACATGTTTTTTACTTTTTTAACAAAAAATGGTCGGGATGGCCGGATTTGAACCGACGACCACTACACCCCCAGTGTAGTGCGCTACCAGACTGCGCTACATCCCGAAATAATATATAATATGCTTATTCATACGTTTTTTACCAATCTTTTATAATGAAGTCTTCATCATTAATTTTCTTAGGTTTTTTGATGCCCAGCTTTATGTTGGCATCAAATAACGTATCTATTGACACAACAAGCGGATTAATTAACGCAACCAAAAGTAAAAATGTCTTGGTTTTTGAAGATATACCTTATGCTCAAGCACCTATTGGAAATTTAAGGTGGAAAGCACCAAGAGAAGTTATTGAAAAGTTAGAAATATTTCCTAAAGATGGTAACTTTTGCATACAAAGACCCTCAAACCTAGGTGGTGCTTATGGAGATGACTTTTATGTTGGCTCAGAAGATTGTTTATATTTAGATATATTCGTGCCTAAAAAAAACTTTAAAGGTAAAAAGTTGCCTGTAATGTTTTGGATTCATGGAGGTGGAAATACTTCAGGTCTAAAAGATTTGTATGATTTTTCAAAAATGGTATCAAAACATGATGTTATCGTTGTAAGGATTAATTACAGATTAGGTCCTTTTGGTTGGTTTACTCATCCCTCAATCCAGAATTATCAAGATGGAGAAGATAAATCATCTAATTTTGGTACTTTAGATATTGTGATGGCTTTAAAATGGGTTAAAAATAACATCAATAACTTTGGAGGTGATTCAGGTAATGTAACAATATTCGGAGAGTCTGCAGGAGGCCATAATGTTTTATCATTATTAGTATCAAAACAAGCCAAAGGCCTTTTTCATAAGGCTATATCGATGTCAGGATATACCACATCTGTTACATTAGTTGATGCATATTCTCCTTCAATAAAATCTTCTACCTCAAACTTTTCAAGTAATAACGTTATAAATCGACTTATACAAAAAAAATATGACGAGCCATATCTTATCAAGGGCGATAATCAAAAAATAAGAGAAATGCTTTTGAATATTCCTGCAGAAGAATTCTTTAAAATTTACACTGAAAGAGAGCCATATGAAGAAATACCACTATTAACTGCTGACGGAGTAGTAATACCTAAAATCGGCCTTAAGAAATCCTTATCAGATAATTCGCATTTAAATATCGTTCCTACAATTGCTGGCTCAAATCGAGATGAGGTAAAGCTGTGGCTTAGTACAGCAAAATATTTTGCAGAACTAGATTATTCTTTAATTGGTTCTATTTTAAGGATACCAAAGATTAAACTCAAAAATGAAGATTCTTTTGAGGCCTTCAACTATTACAGAAGCTCAGCATGGAAAATACGTGGAGTTGATGTTCCGTTAAGATCGTTAGCTTTCGCCGGTAACAATAATTTATATGCTTATAGATATGATTGGGATGATCATCGAAGACTGGTTGTTGCAGACTTCAAGAAACTTATTGGAGCAGCACATGCAACCGAAATACCTCTTCTTGCTGGTAATAATGATTTGGTTGGAGGTTACCCATTATCTGATCTAATATATCCTCCAAGTTTTTCTAAGCGATTTACATCAAAAAATATGATGAAATTTTGGACAAATTTTGCAAAAACTGGAATACCAGGAATTTCTTCTAACAACATTAAATGGGAAAAATATTCTTCAAATGTCCAAGAATCAAAGTACATTATTCTTGATAATAGAAAAAATCTTCAGATGACTTCAGATAATATTTCATTCAAATCACTTACATTTCAATTACAAAATGATAAAAGACTAAGTGATGCAGAAAAATGTATTGTTCTTCTTCAAATGTTTACTTTTGTTGGAGATGATTTATATGAAGAAAATATAAAAAATTATCCTGATAAATGTTCAAGAGAGGAATCTACGAATTTTTTAATTGATAATGCAAGTTATATTGAATATTAACTTTTAAACTGATCTTTAAGTTTTAAAACATCTAAATCTTTAATTTTTATTAAATCAGCAAGTCTTCTTATTAATCTCTCTTCATCAACCTCTAATTTTCCATCAGCGTATGCAATTCTCCACATAAAGGCTAATAAGCTAAGTTTTTCCTCTTTAGAATAATTTTTATTTATGTCTTCAACAAATTCAAAAAATGACACACTGTCATTTGAATATATTTCTATGATTTTAATTATTTCAGATTCCTCTTTATCGACTTTTTTTGAAATCTTCTTAATTTCTTCCATCAAAACATCTAATTCTGCATTAGAAACTATTCCATCAATTCTTGCAATTTCATATGCTAAAACAGCAGCAGTTAGTTCAATCTCAAAACTTGCAAGACCACCTTCTTGAATAGTGCTATTATTTTTTTTAAAAAAATTAAACATTGTTCTCCATGGTTCTTTTACTCAAAAGATAGTAAAACATCGCAAATGATATAAATGCAAAGAATGATATGTATTCTTTATCATGATAGTTAAGCTCAATAATGTAGCCCACAAGAGATAAAACTGCAGAACTTATTAAAAAAATTATTAGAATTTTTTTTGGCTTTACGCCCAAATCAAGCAATCTATGATGTAAGTGATCTCTGCCAGGACTGAATGGCATTATTCCATTTAAAGACCTTGATAACATTACAACAACACAATCAATAAGAGGTATTGCAACTAACCATAATGCAGTCACTGGATTAATATAACTTGGGTGATTAATATCTTGACTGTATTCAATACAAATAAAAGCTACTGCGAAACCAAGCATATTAGACCCACTATCTCCTAAAAATACTCTTCTTTTCTTCCCTAGAAAGCCAAGGTTATATGCTAAAAAACCAAGAATTGCTCCAATTGGCACTAAAAGTCCATATGAAAATTTGCCTAAAAAAGCTACATACATTATTGGAATAAGAGCCAGTGATGCACATATTCCATTGAGACCATCAATCATATTAAAGGCATTCATCAAACCAACTACACAAAATATAGTGAAGGGTATTCCAAAGACTCCCAAATTTATTTCACCTAGACCTAAAATATTTCCAACTTGATAAAGATACTCTCCACTCATGATTATCATCAGGCCAGTTACAAAAAATTGAAATATTAATCTGTATATTGCTTTGATTGTTAAGTAATCATCAAAAATCATAAAAATCATAATAAACAAGGCACATATGTATAAAGAAATTGAAAAGTTGTTTAGATTGATTTTATCAGTATTTGTCGGTGAGAATATATCAATTCTTTCGCTAGAGTTAGTAATTTCAATTACATTTCCAGATTCCATTAGATATAGTTTCTCACTGCCATCAGGTAAAATTGCTTTAAATTTATTTTCTGAAACATATATTACATCGATAACATTAGTTAAATTTTTACCAAATGATTCATTTGAATCGATTTCAACAGATACTTTATTATTCTCATCTCTATTTAGCGATAATTTATAATCTTTGTTATCGACTTCAAAATTTCTTGATATTTGACCACCATTAAACTGAGAGCTATCAATTAATCCATTATTTGTAAAATCTAGGGAGTAGTTTGCTCCTGAAAGTCCAGTCAAAAGTATGCCTGTAACAATAATTCCAAAAAAAATTCCAAGACCGCCAGTAAGTGGGGTTTCTCTGAAATGAAATTTTCTACTTTTATCTGGAATATCAATTAAAAAATTATTTTTCTTTGCAATATTTCTGAAAAATCCGTTAAAACTTACTGATGCAAAAAATGCCAAAAGAAGAATTGAAACTGCTAGGCTATTTAACATAAATTTATCTTATAATATAAATTCACCCATTATAATTAATTACAAAGGTATAACAATTTATGATTAAAAAAATTACATTACTTTTAATTGGGCTATCTATTAATTTTTATTCAATTGCCCAAAATGTCGATACTTTGAAGGTTCCTGAAAACTTTGAAATATCCATACTTGCAAATAATTTAGATTCGCCAAGGCAAATGACAGAGACTTTAAGTGGACATATTATCGTTGGTTCAAAAAAAGGCAGTGAAGTTATTGCACTATCAGATAAAGACAATGATGGAGTTTTTGAACAGCGACTTGTTGCGAACAATTTACAAAATCCTGCTGGTGTTGTTTATTTTGATGGTAACTTGTATTTTGCTGAAATGGATACAATTTGGATGATTGATAATATAGATAATTGGTTGGATTCAAATTCAAAAGAACTCCCAGACAAAAAAATATATATGAATGATCTTCCATCTGAAACATGGCATGGGCTTAAGTATATAGATTTTGGACCTGATGGTAATTTATACATTCCTGTTG
>MDSW01167983.1_pt1 | contig 15429 bp, 12 predicted proteins | sample 811171 | NCBI WGS metagenome assembly MDSW01 (sample SAMN05326641, study PRJNA326480) | marine metagenome | isolation source: seawater | place: Atlantic Ocean: North West | collected 2012 | reverse complement strand
GCGTATAACACCTGACAACATAGTGGAGTTTGTTGCACCATCACAAGTGGTCTGGCAACACTCACAATCTATCGTGTCATCATCGTATCGTTGGATACCATTCATGTTCGAACGACACAAGAAAGGTCTGTATCGAGTACAACATACAGGTAGTCATGTAAAACAACTGGCAACTAAGGTAGATGAGTTCTACAAAAACAAACTAGAACAAGCCAAGATGTTATCCGATGATGTGGGTGAAGCTATATGCAATGACTTCAAGTCTGCGTGCTACATGGCATCATATACTATCTCTAGTCAGATGATGAAGGAATCACCTTCATATTTTCAAGGTCTGAAGTTTGTCATTGATACTGGTGAGTGTCTCAATCGTAGACCCGATGACAAGTTCGTTGAGAAAGCTGACGAACGTAAGGTATGGCGACAAGCATTGTCTAAGTTCAAACGTGGTATCAAAGCAAGGGCAAAGGTTCGTGCCTTTGATCCACTGATTGAGAAAGTGTGGGCAGAAAGACAAGGGCAGAACCGATACCATTGGAAGCAACCCGATTGGTCTAGTCAACCTTGGCTTGATCTGCTTGAGAAATCAATACGCAACAACGAGTTCTCACACGAACTGCTGATAGGTTTCTGTTCTACACCACCGAGTGGGTACTACCAACAGTCCAAACCTACAAGCAAGGAAGTGTATGATGGTGTCCACAAGATACTAACAGACATGTCGGTCGAGTTGCGTAGACGATTCGATGTCTTTGAGAAAGAAGGACACGATGAGAAACGTGAGGAGAAATATCAATTTGCAATAGGCTATGGTCGAGAAGGTCTAACAATAGAGGAGGCAAGAAACATATGACAGTAATTGCATGGGATGGAAAGACCCTTGCTACTGACAGAATGGCTAATGATGGCTCTCAGAAATGGGAGTCATCAAAGGCTTGGTATGGAGTGAGTAAGGATAAAGAGGTTGTTATTATAACAGGTGTAGGTTTGCTACATGGTATAAGGCAACTAGCAGAATGGTGGCAGAAAGGTATGGAAGATGAGATGCCCGATGTACCACCTAGTCAAGCGAAGTTAATCGTGGTGAAGCAAGACGGACTGTATGAGTTATCGTACAAGATGTTGTTACGCCGTGAAGGTTACTGTGCGTTTGGCGATGGCAAGGAGATAGCTATAGGTGCGTTAGCAATGGGTGCTAGTGCAGGTCAAGCTGTCAACATTTGTAACGAACACTCTTTACAATGTGGTAAAGGTGTGGAATTATATACTTTACACGGAGGTAATGATGAAGTCCAAGAAGTATGAAAAGGTAATGAAGTATCTTGTAGACAATCCCACTGCTAAGCCTAGTGATATTGCTAAGGCTTGTAAGTGTAGTGTTAAGTATGTCTACAACATTAGGTCAAAGGTTGGAACACCGAAGGAAGTCTTTGAGAAAGAAGAAAGGCAGAAGCAACGGAAGGCATTGGTCAATAGAACCAGTGTCCTTATGACAGCCAACGATATGGTTAGCAAGGTTAGACAACATGACCACGGAGACTTTGCAAACAATGCAACAATGATTGCTCAGTATTGGAATACTCATTTGGGTTTGATTGATTTCATCAAGCCTAGTGATGTTCCGATAATGCTAGTGTTGTTGAAGATTGCACGAATCAGTGAGAACCCATCACACATAGACAACTATGTTGACACATGTGGGTACTCTGCACTTGCGGCTGAGATGTCGGAGGACAGGAGTAACACATGAAGGTAATCACTATTGACTTTGAGACTTACTATTCTCGTGAGTACTCGTTGTCAAAGATGACTACCGAAGCCTACGTCCGTGATCCTCGGTTTGAGGTGATCGGCGTAGGCATCAAGGTAGATGACAACGAACCCGATTGGTACAGTGGAGATGATGTCGGCAGGTTTCTGAACTCGTTAGACTACTCGGAAGATGCAATCCTTGCACACAATACAGCATTCGATGGTGCTATCTTATCGTGGATATATGGTATCAAGCCTAAGTTTTGGTTTGATACTTTGTCTATGGCTAGACCATTCCATCATGCAAATGTGGGAGGTTCTCTCAAGGCACTAGCAAATCACTATAAGCTAGGTCAAAAAGGAGACGAGATTATACAAGGTCTTGGTAAGAGACGCAAGGACTTCTCACCACAAGAACTTGACAGGTATGCTGACTACTGTTTGCAGGACATAAACTTGACATACAAACTGTATGAAAAGCTGAAGTATAAAGTACCTGTGTCTGAGCTTATGATTATAGACCAAACAATCCGTATGTATACTGAGCCTACTATTCAGCTAGACAAGCAAGTTTTATCTGACCATCTACAAAAGGTTAAGGATGACAAGAAGCAACTGATTGAATCTCTTGCACTCAAAGGTTTGAGTGAGGAGAAAGTCAAGAAGGCTCTCATGTCTAATCAAATCTTTGCAAAGATACTAGAAACTGTTGGTGTAGAACCACCAATGAAGACTAGCCTACGCACTGGTAAAGAAACCTATGCGTTTGCAAAGACAGATAAAGAGTTTACTGCTCTGCTCGACCACCCTAATCCAAAGGTACAAACTCTAGTGGCGGCAAGACTTGGTACAAAGTCTACCATCGAAGAGACTAGAACTGAGAACCTTATGAAGGTGGCAGACAGGGGGGCATTACCTATTATGCTCAACTACTATGGCGCACATACAGGTAGATTTAGTGGTGGTGATAAGCTGAACCTACAGAACCTACCTAGAAATGGCGCAATCCGTAAGGCTATTACTGCACCCGATGGTCATGTATTGGTTGCTTGTGATTCGTCACAGATAGAAGCCCGTATGGTTGCGTATATCGCAGGACAAGATGATCTCGTGCAAGCATTCCGTGAGGGTAGAGATGTGTATAGTGAGTTTGCATCTGAGGTCTATGGTAAACGTGTAACTAAGTCTGACAAGATTGAGAGGTTTGTAGGTAAGACCTGCATACTTGGTCTAGGTTATGGCATGGGGCATGTAAAGTTTAGAGCCACGCTTGCTCTCGGGCAAGGTGGTATTGCTGTAGATATAGATGAGAACGAAGCCAAACGTATTGTAAACTTATACCGACAGAAGAACCACAAGATTGTATCTTTGTGGAACAGATGTGGTCATGCTCTTACAGGTATGGTCTCGGGTGCATCGGGTAACATATGTGAACTACTGCCTTATGATGCAGATGGGATTACATTACCCAACGGACTCAAGATAAAATACAATGCGTTGCGTAACACGGCTGATGGTTTTGAATATATATCTGACGCTAGGACTTTCCGTAAACTTGCACAGAAAAGACTGATGACTGGTGAACAGCAGAAGATTGACTGGACTAGAATTTACGGTGGTAAAGTTACAGAGAACGTAGTTCAAGCCTTGGCTAGGATTGTAGTCGCAGAACAGATGGCTTCAATCGGTCAATCATATCACGTTGCTTTTCAAGTGCATGATGAAGTTATTATCACGGCCCGGGAAAGTGACACAACACACGCACGACAACTTGTTGAGAGGAAGATGTCCTCTCCCCCGCGCTGGGCAAAGGACTTGCCTGTTGCATGTGAGTCGGGTGTCGGCTATAATTATGGAGAAGCAAAATGAATGTAGAAGATGAACTGCCTAAAGACTTTAAGGCACATAATAATAAGAAACAAAGGATACTTGAGATACTCAGCAAGGTATCCAATGCCGTAAAGGAAAACCCTACGGCAGAGGAACTACTTGTCATGGTAAAGTTAGATGGGGAGTATGTAAGGTTCTCTAGTTTGCTAGATAACAGTACAGAAACCATAGCTATACTTGAGATGCTCAAGCATGACATCATTAGGAGAATGTCTACATGACATTATCACACTCATTCTCGTCTATTAAAATGTACGAGAACTGCCCGAAGAGATATTATCATCAGAGGGTAACGAAGGAAGTAAAGGATACAGGTAGTGATGCCACTATATATGGTGAGCGAATACACGAAGCATTGGAACATCGCTTAGCAGATAAGGTTGAACTACCTACTGAATCAGAAGCCTATGAACCTCTATGTAAAAGCATAGAGGACATGGGTGGAACTTTACAAGTAGAGCAGAAACTTACACTAACTGAAAACCTTACACCAACAACTTGGTGGGAGAAGGACGCTTGGCTACGATCCATACTTGACGTCTTGATTTTGTTTGATGACAAGGCAATCGTTATGGATTGGAAGACAGGTAAACGTAGACCCGACTTCTCACAGCTAGAGATGTTTGCGTTGCAGGTGTTCAGCCACTACCCCAATATTAAAAAAGTACAGTCAACTTTTGTTTGGCTGAAAGATATGTCTCTAGATTCTCACACATATAAGAGAGTGGAGTCAGATGACATGTGGGTAAAGTTACTGGGTAAAACAGAACGGATTAACCAATCATTTATAAATAACAAATGGCCACCAAAACCTAGTGGTTTGTGTAGGTTTTGCCCTGCTAAAAATATTTGTGAATATTCAACTTGACATATATGTAAAGATAATTATATTATGAGTAATACCCCCGAGGGAAAAATTAAACGCAAGTTAGATAAGAAACTTAAAGAACTTGGTGTTTGGTTCTACAGTCCACAAAGTGGGCCTTTCGGTAAGGCAGGCATACCCGACAGGGTAGCCATAGTCGAGGGTAAATTTGTAGGTATAGAATGCAAGGCTGATAAAACAAAGAAGCCGACTGCATTGCAAACCAAAACAATGGAGGAGATAGAAGTGAACGGTGGCAAATGTTTTTTAGTATACAGCGAGGAGACTATACAAGAAGTTGTAGACTATATAGAGAAGGCACAGGATTGCAGAGACTTTTGGAGAGATAACAAATGATTGTTATTGAACAGGCAAAGGCTCTTGCTATCAAGCCAAAGCACCCTAATCAGATACTGCAAACTATACCTACAGCTCGCATGCTAAAGTATGAGGGAGCAGAACTTGTTGTAGCACCACACAAGCTAGACGAAGTTAAGGTACTGCGTAACCTAGGGTTCAAAGCACCATCACCAATCCTGCATTACTACGACTGGACAGGTCGTTACACACCATACGAACATCAGAGAATGACTTCTGCTTTCCTTACAATGCACAGAAAAGCATTGGTACTTAATGAGATAGGAACTGGTAAAACACAGTCAGCATTGTGGGCATCAGACTATCTTATGGAGATAGGAGAAGTTAAGAAGGTTCTAATTATATCCCCACTATCCACACTGGAAAGAGTATGGGGGGATAGCATCTTTATGAATTTCCCAAACAGAACATCAGTGACCTTGCATGGTACTAGTGCAAGAAGAAAGAAACTGCTCAAGACAGACGCAGACTTTTATATCATTAATCACGATGGCTTTAATATTATAACCGATGATGCTGTAGATATGTTTGATCTCATCATTGTTGATGAAGCCGCTGTACTTAGAAACCCATCAACGAACAGATTCAAAACGCTCAGGAAGTTTATGGACAAACACCCGAGAACACGTTTGTGGTTGATGACAGGTACACCCACCCCGAATGACCCCACCGATGCTTGGGCATTAGCAAAGCTAGTGGATAGTCCATACTGCACCAAAACATATACTGCTTTCAAAGAAGCAACAATGATGAAGATTGGTCAGTGGAGATGGATACCAAGACCCGAATCAATAGAGATAGTAAAGCACATCCTTTATCCTGCTGTTAGGTATACAAGAGATGAGTGCTTTGACTTACCCGATACTGTCTTCCAAACAAGGAAGGTAGACCTTACCCCCGAGCAGAAGAAACACTACACGATAATGCTGAAACATTTCGTAACACAGCTTGAGGAAGAAGGAACAATCACTGCTGTCAATGAAGCCGTGAAGCTACAGAAACTTGTGCAGATAAGTTGTGGTGTAGTGTACGGAGATGATGGCCGTCACATTGAAGTCGATTGTTCACCGAGAGTGAAAGTTGTTAAGGAAATTATCGAAGAGGTAGGAGGTAAGGTTATAGTTTTTGTTCCCCTTACAGGAACATTAAACATGTTGGAAAGAGAACTGTCAAAGAACTGGAGCGTAGCAGTTGTGAATGGAGAGGTATCCTCATCCAAACGTAACACTATCTTCCATGACTTTCAGAACGAAGAGAATCCACATGTACTGATTGCTCACCCTGCAACTATGGCACATGGTCTAACTCTTACCGCCGCATCCACAGTGATATGGTATGGGCCAGTGACAAGCAACGAGCAATATATTCAAGCGAATGGTCGCATTGAAAGAATAGGTAAGAAGCATGTCTCTAACGTCATACACATCGAGTCTACCGACTTGGAGTATAAGATGTACGAGAGGCTTAAAAACAAACAAAAGCTACAAGGTCTTTTACTAGACCTTATAAAAGCAGAAACGAGGTAACTATGGAACTAACTACAGATAAAGTTATTGCCACATACCTCAAGTTAAGAGGAGAGAAGGAAGCTATTGAAGCTGAGACCAAAGAAAAGGTAGCAGGTATCAAAGCTAATCTTCTTAAACTTGAAGCGTGGCTAAAAGAAAAGATGGATGCCGATGGTGAAACTTCTAAGAAGACAGCCAGTGGAACTGCATTCATAACGACTACCGACTTTGCTCAAGTAGGCGATTGGGATGCTGTGCTTTCATTCATAAAAGGGAATGAAGCATGGGATATGCTTGAGAAGAGAGTCAGTAAGACAGCAGTGCGTGGCTACATTGAAGCCAACAAAGCTGTTCCCGATGGTGTTAATTATGGCACACGAATAGATGTCAATGTTCGTAAGCCTGTGAATAAGGCAGACGACAAATGATTGCACCGAAGATATCTATCAAAGGCTCAGAGTTTCGTACAGTCAGTAGAGACGAGGAGACAACAGTAGGCACTAGTGTTGATGTTGTTATTGTCGGTGCGAATCCAAAGCTATCTAAGTCATGGTATGCTAACGAATGGTCTGAAGATAGCGAGTCTTCCACTCCCGATTGCTACTCACTTGATGGTGTACATCCAAACGAGAACAGTCATGCCAAACAAAATGACATGTGTGTTTCTTGCCCACAAAACGCTTGGGGTTCTAGGACTACACCAACAGGGAATAAGGTAAAGGCTTGTGTTGATCAGAAACGATTGGCAGTTGTCTTAGCTGATGATCCCAAAGGTGAGGCATACTTACTACAAGTTACTCCTGCGTCTCTCAAGAACTTGAATGCTTATCAAAAAGAATTGTCCATGCGTGGTATTGCACCCGAGATAGTAAGGACAAGGATAGAGTTTGATACACTAGCGGCTTTCCCGAAGTTAAGATTTAGCTTCCGTGGATTTAACAGCGATGTGAATCAAAAGCATGTCGATGAGCATTTGGGGACTAAGCAGACTAGGATTGTCACAGGAGAACTTGCTGTTGAAATAGGACAATCCACTCATTCATTCGATGATTTCGGTTTCATCGAAGAGGATGGCTTTATTAACAACGAACTAGGAGGTTCAGACAATGAATAAAACTTTTACAACCGCTAAAGGGATTGCGTACTACCCTTATATCAGTGCGCCCGACACTAAGTTTGATGAGCAAGGACACTACAAAGTTAATCTTTGTTTGTCAGAAGAAGATGCTCAGCCAGTGATTGAACTAATCAAGCAGAGTGTTGTTGAAGGTATTAAGGCTTTAAAGAAAGACAAGCCTAATATGGAAATCAAGCAAGCACCTTTGCCTTTCTCTAAGGAAGTAGACGAGGATGGTAATCCAACAGGTAATGTGATTATCAAATTCAAATCTAAAGCCGCATATAAACCTGCTGTCTTTGATAGTAAGGGTAATATGATGACCAACTCTAATATCTATGGTGGGTCAGAGATCAAGGTAAACGGCTCTTGTGCTTTCTTTCACACAGCCATGATTGGTGCAGGTGTATCAATTAGACTTAGAGCAGTGCAGGTCATCCAATATGTAGAGGGTGCTAGTGGTGCTAATAAGTTTGGCTTTGATGAAGTAGACGGTTTCACCATAGAGGAAGATGTTTCTGTGAGTGTTACCGAAGAAAGCGCAGCTGCAGCAGAAGAACCAAAACCTGCTAAACCTGCCGTAGTACAAGCAATCAAACCAGTACAACAAGCTAAACCTGTGGAAGTACAGAAGCCTGTTGAAGAACCTAAAGCCGCTAAGACTGTCAGTGGGGCAGACGACTTGGCCGCAGAGATTGCTCAGTTGGTAGGGGATGTAGACAATGGCTAATGTTCCGCCTCTTGATTTCAAGAAAGTGGAAGCCTTGAGAAAGCATATGCTTTTGACTACGAGCAATATGTCAGAACTTCTTGGTGTGTCTCGTATGACTTATTATGGTTGGGTTAAGGGTAACAAAATCCGTAAGAACAATGATAAGAAAGTACGAAGCACACTCAAGGAATTGCTTGATCTAATGACTGATGGGTGGCCTCAACCCGAAGTTATTGCGATGGAACAGAAGTATCGTTTTGAAAGGCTTCTTGAGGTTCTGAAGAAAACAGGGTAGTATAATATGGGGAGAGCGAAGCTCTCCCCTACAACACAGGTAGGTAATTATGAACACGCTAGAGTTTCTCAAGCGAGTCCTACCGATTGAAGGTTTTTATGTAACCACTGTCATTAACAAAGACGGAAGACGACAGGGGTTCTTTGAGTCGGTAGATGAACTTGCACAGGTATGTGAACGTTTAGACAGCACAGGTAACAACACATACTTTGCCATATCCTCATTCCTACAAAAGGGAAACAGGAAACAAGATAATGTAAAAGCTACTAAGGTAGTAGCTATAGATGTAGATTGCGGTGATGGAAAACCATACGCTTCTTGGAAAGAAGGACTCCAAGAGTTAGGTAAGTTTGTCCACACTATGCGATTACCCAAACCGATGATTGTTTATTCGGGTAATGGACTGCATGTCTATTGGGTATTAACAGAAGAATTAGAACCACAAGAGTGGAAGCCTTTAGCTAACGCTATGAAACAGGCGGCTCTTGATAAAGACTTCAAGATAGACGCAGGACTCACAGCCAACAGTGCGTTGGTATTAAGACCTGTAGGCACACACAATCCCAAGAATGGTAATGAAGTAAAACTTTTAGTAGATGCAGAACCAGTAGAGGTTTCTGCTCTGAAACAATCTCTATCTTATTTCTATCAAGATGGGCCCGGCGGCAATGAAGGTCACACTCGTGACAACACGTTGCTCGAAAATCTTGTGTCTAAACAAGAGTTCCCGCTTGCTGTTGGTTCAATCGTAGCTACTAAGTGTAAGCAGATTGAATGGGCAGTAAATAATCAAGACAAAGTAGATGAGCCACTATGGTATGACCTTATTGGTGTAGCCGCTTTCTGTAATGATGCAGAGAAGACAGCCGTAGAGTGGAGTCAAAGACATCCTAAGTTTGATTACCAAGCTACCATAAGCAAGCTGAACCACTGGAAAGACTCAGCTAGTGGGCCAACAACTTGTGCTAAGTTTGATATCGACAGACCGAACGGATGTAGGGGATGTGTTTACAAAGGTAAGATAGGCTCACCTGCAAGACTTGGTGTGCAGTATCAAGAAGCACCACTATCAGCAGAAGCACCCGACTCACAAGCTAATCAGATACCAATACCAAAGCCATTCAAGCGAACCAAAGATGGTATAAAAGTTACCATAGATGACACTGATATTGATGTATGTAAGTTCGATATCTACCCTGTGTCCTATGGGTTCGATGAATCATTAGGGTATGAAACAGTTAGATACCACTGGAATAGACCTCACATGGGGTGGCAAGACCTTGTGCTACGACAGGCATATCTAACAGAAGGCAATCGTGAGTTCGCTACAGCTATAGCAGATCAAGGGATTGTATTATATAACAAAAGACAAACGGAGTATTTTCAACTTATGTTAAGAACATATATGGATGAGTTGAGGCAAATCCGTACTATGACTAACCTCTACTCGACTATGGGTTGGAAAGAAAAGAATACGGCATTTGTCTTGGGCGATACACTACTGAAGCGAACAGCAGATGGAGTGACAGAAGAATCAATAAGCCTTGCATCGGGTATACAGAAGCAGGGAGCAGACCTATACACACGCAAAGGTGATGTAGAACAATGGGTCAATCTAACCTCAGTGTTAGAGAAAGCAGACTTGAAGTCACATATGTTTGTTTTGGGTGTAGGATTTTCAGCACCACTATATAACTTCACAGGGCTGAAGGGATTGACTGTATCTCTCTATGGCCCAACTGGTGGTGGTAAAACACTGGCACAATACTGGGCGCAGTCTATCTATGGTAATCCCGACAAGCTACACTTTGCGGCTAAGTACACACAGAACAGCTTGTTTTCACGTTTAGGAACTTACGCTAACCTGCCGCTGACAATAGACGAAGTAACTATGATGAACGATAAAGAGGTCGGTGACTTCTGTTATTGGGTATCACAGGGTAGAGATAAAGCTAGACTGAATCGTAACGCTGAAGAACGTGATGCAAAGACATGGGCAACACCTGTCATAGTATCCACCAACAAGTCTCTACAAAGTAAACTGATTGCATCTGGTCTGGATACAGACGCACAGATGGCTAGGTTACTAGAACTTACTGTGCCATCTTCTGCTTTATTTACTCGAGGTTCTGAAGCAGGTCGTAAAATATATCAAGCTATTCATACCCATTATGGACATGTAGGCAGACAGTATATCATAAACTTGTTGTCAATGGGTGAAGAAGGAATCCAGTCTGCTATAGCTGAAGCATCAGATAACTTCCACAAGAAGTACAAAGCTAAGTTTAGTGGTGAAGAAAGATACTGGGAGCAGTCTATTATACTGGCTGATCTAGGTATGAAACTAGCTAGCGAGTGGGGATTGATTAAGTTTGATTACACACAAGCTACCGAGTGGGTACTGGCACAGATAGGTGCTATCCGTAGGACAGTACAAGAGAACCAAGTTGATTGCTTTGATCTTGTTGCTGAGTATATGGCTGACTGTGCTGATACATCTGTAACTGTTATGCACACTGTAGGACAAAAACCACAACCCGACTTTGCTAGAATACCAAGGGGTGACATACGAATCAGATTGGATGTATTCAGAAAATCACCTGCCGATGTCTTTGATAAAGGCACAATGATGATTGACCGTACTCACTTCCGTAAATGGTTGTCTGTGCGGGGCGCTGATTACAAGTCATTCAAACAGGAACTTGTTGAGGAGAATGCAATAGCTACACCTCGATCAGAGAAAGCATCACTAGGTAAAGATACTCCGATCAAACTAGCACAAAGCTACGTCATAGGATTTAATCTAACCCATCCAAGATTCCAAAGTCTGCTTGAGAACGCAGATGTGGCGGCTGACGATATGGCATACGGACAGCTACAGGTAGTTAAGGAAGATTAGTTTAACTCTACTCCGTAGATTTCTAGCAACTCATCTACTGTTGGCCTTAGAGTCTTAGGTGCAAACTTTCTGTATCTGTTAATACTGTTTTTCTTAGCAGACTTATAAGACTTGTTTGCAGACTGAGTAAAGTTCTTAAAGTAAAACTCTGAGTCTCTACCAACATCTTTGTTCCACTCACGAACAAAGTTTAGAATCCTACGCATCTCGCCTCTATCATTCTCAAGTCTAGCTTTGATGTAAGCCTGTCGGTAATGAGCCTTCAAGTCTTGTACATAAGCTTGGGTCTGCTTTGTCATCCTAATGATATCGTTCTGCACCATAACTTGATATGGATAGAAACCCATCATTCTAAATACAGATGTTGCAATACCCACTTCATTATCTAGAACAGTTCCATCTGCTCTAGTAATCTTACCATCATGTAGGTAAGTCATACCATCTACCAAACCTCTTACAGCAGATGATGGTACATCTCTGAGTATGTCAGTGAAACGTGTTGTGTCGTCTTTGAGTCCTACAGTCTCAGCTCCATACCTAACAAGCTGTGAACCTGTACCAATCAAACCTGCCATACCACTAAACACTGGCCCGAAGAAGTTCTCAGCTTCTCGCCAATACTCTCCAGCGTGACTCTTTGCTTTGAACATACCAGTCAATGGAATCAAATCACCGAAGCCAAGCCTTGTAGAGATTGTTGCTCCTGTTAGCGTGTCAAGAACTCCTCGCATGAATATCGGTGATGACCCGGGGATGAAAGCATCAGCAAGCCGTGCAGCTTCTTCCTCTACGCTCTTCATTCTAATACCAAACTTCTGAGCAAGAGTATCAATCAAGTCCATCAAATCATCAGCAAATGGAAGTCCTTTCATACCCGACATAAAGAACAACATAGCCAACATAGCAAGCCTACCTTTAGGGGGCAGACCTTTCATCAACTGTACACTGACAATAACAAACTGCTTATACATGAAAATATATTGTGCTACGTTTCCTCTAGCCATCTCGGGTCTGTTATACATTGCGTATTCACCCTGTGATGTATTCACTGCTTTCGTTGCAAACTCTTTTGCACGAAGCTCGACCTCGGCCTGCTGCTCTGCCGGAAGGTTAGAGATATTAGTTCCAAACTGGTTGTCAGCTAGGATTCGTTCTCGCTCCAGTCTGTAAGCTGCAAGGAATGTAGTACGTCTGTTGAGCTGTTCTGTGTAAGAAAACGCAGACATCCATACTTTAATTGCACCATTATAACTGTTGCTAGCTCTACCACCTCTAGATGTACCTACAAGTGCATTGAACTGTGCAGCCTGCAGCACACCAGCGGCTGTGGCATCATACAAAGCATTAGCTTCGTCTGGTGATAGATTATGTTTTTGACGTAGACGCTCTGCTTCAGCTTCTAAAGTTGGGTCTTTAGTAGGATTAGCTACTCTAACCATATAGTCATAGTTAGATAACTCAGGTCGCCAAGCGTTTATTGAAGATTGAGTCATAGCTGCAGCGGATTTACCTAATCCAAAGCCGCCACCATAACCTCTGTTTTGGTTGTATGTACCAAGGTAAGGTATGGCATGAGTTACCATAGACATCATGTTTACTGCAGCAGTGGCTATAGAACCACCAAGCTGTAGAAGAACTGCATATAGTTTAAACCTAGAACCTACTTCACCAGACAGAATATCTTCTGTTGAGTCTTGAAGGCTAGCTGCATCTGCATAGAACTGAAGTAGTTTCTTAGCTTCTTCTCTATAATCTTCACCACGGCCTTCGTTAGGGATGGCATTACCATCTCTGTCTTTAGCTTCAACAGCACCTTGGTCAGCAGAATGACTATACTGATACGCATAAGCATCATATGCTTTTCTAGCTGCTTCTCTTTGTGCTTCTGTGCCTTGTGTTGTGGCTGCTTCTAGTCGTGCTAGTTTATCAGGATCACCTCTAAACTTAGCATCGTCTGCCATAATATCGTTTAGTTGCCATGAGTAAGTAACTTTACCTGCTACATGAGCCTGTGTTTCTAGGTGTTCTGCAACACTCCTGACAACATCTCTATCCCAACCGGGGTTACCTGTTCTCTGCAAACTTCTTCGTGCAGTAGACTGAACACTAGTAAGAGCTGTAATAACACGCTGTCGTTCTTGTGGTGTAAGACCAATATCTAAACGCTGAACAACACTCATAAACTCTGTGAGATTCATAGAGTTAGTAAGTGGCTGTGACTGTCTAGCTTTAGATACCTGAGCTTGGAATCGTACATTACGAACCTGCCCATCTTTATCACGCATCTGATATACAATCTGATTAGAACCGTCAGAAACAATATCTTGAAGTCCTGTTGCTATATCTTTTGCATCTTGTTCAGCAGCAGCTTGGAAGAATGGTATAGCACCAGCGTATGTTTCTTCTAGTTGAACTGCTTGTCCTGTGTTTGCATCATAAGCCTGCATACGAACTTGCCACTTACCTCGTCTGGTAAATGGTACATACCCTGTAACAAGGGTACGTCTTGCATTAAAGTCTGCATTAACAGCTCTTTGATCTAACAAGAACAAGTTCTGAATAGCATTAGTTACATTATAAGAAGTATTCTCACTGAACTGTAGATCATGCAAACGCTGGAGAGATGCAATAATATCTGCATACCTGTCACCTTGGAATGGTGCGGTATTATCAGTACCAGCCAACCAGTCGTTTACTTTTTCTTGTTTATGTAAAGCTCTGTTGATTGCAGCAAGGAATTGGCTAGCCTTATCAATAGATGTTTGGATCGGCCCATCTACTGTAGCGTCTTCCATATAAAGGTTAGAGTATTCCTCAATAATTCTTTCAAATATTTGTATGTCTGCTTCTGTAGGTCTTGCCCCACCTTGACCAACATAGTCAGCAAAGTTTTCCAACGCTTGCTGTCGTTGACCTATAACTGCAGCCATGTTTGCTTCAAGCACATCAATAGCAGCCTGTGCTACTGCGGCTCTGTTTTCAGTATAAATACGCCATGTATTATCAGTAACAGTAAACTGTTGAAACTTTTCTTCTCCGTTGCTCAGTGTAACAGTAAAACCTGCCTCAAACTCTTCACGAGATACCAGACCCAACTGCTCTAGTTGTTCACGAACTTGTGGGTTTATCTGTGGATTACCTGCATCCATACCCTGCATAAGTGTATCAAGGGCTTGGATAGATTGATCAGTGTTTTGATTTGCTTTTAGCAATGCACCATACGCAAGCATTTCACCTGCTTGTTCTAGCTCAACTTTACTTGGGCCTTTACCTACCCCAAACCAATCGGGGGTGTGAGTAAATGCTGTAAGTCTTTCATACTCAGACATATAACGTCTTGTCTTACCAGCTTGCTGCTGGAAGATTTTGAAGATCATAGATAGACCTTCACTACGTTGTGCTTTGTTATCCAGTGTTTGAACAGCCTCAGCCATTTCACCAAAGAATCTACTTAGAGACTTTCCTTTGCCTCGTGGTAGATTTCTTACCAGCTCGTTTACACTGTCAAATCCACCGAATCTGCCTGCTCTACGATTAAGAGCGTCAGCTTGAAAGAAGTTAGTAGCATGATCAGCTCGTACATCTTCGATTTGGAATCGACCGTATTCGCTTTCAGCCTGTAGTTCTTTTAGGTTGAGAGCTAACTGTTGCGCACCTACAACACCTCTGCCACCTGAGCGTAAGTTCCTACGAGATTGATTCAAGAAGTACCGGGTAAGATCAGGATCGCCAACAGCTATCCAATTGCCTAACCCAATAGTATCAAGCACAGCCTGAATAACGTTTTTGAGCCTATCAATCATACGGACATCAAGAGAAGCAGCTCGTTCAGCAAGTACTTCTTCAACAGCTTCTAGCAAATCCATCCGTGGGTTGGCTCTACGCAGTATATCTGCTGCAGCCCTTACATGACCATCAGTCCTGTATATTTCACGAAAGATAGAATTTAGTCTGCTACGAGGCATAAAGGCACGGAAACCAAAGTGGCCTAGTGCTTCGTGTGCAACAGTCAT
>MDSW01154549.1_pt1 | contig 15430 bp, 17 predicted proteins | sample 811171 | NCBI WGS metagenome assembly MDSW01 (sample SAMN05326641, study PRJNA326480) | marine metagenome | isolation source: seawater | place: Atlantic Ocean: North West | collected 2012 | reverse complement strand
CCAAATACTCATTCTAGTGGAATATATTTTATTCGAATTATTACTTCAGATTTAATCAAAACAAAAAAGATATTATTATTAAAATAGTTTTAAATGCTATCTGTTGATCTTTTTATATAAACTAGAAAAGATCTAGAAGCAGAGCTTGAAACTAATCCATATCCATTTACAACATTAGAATTCGGCAAAACAAATTGGTTGAATTCAGGAAGTCCTTGAAAATAATTAAAGGTTGCATCATCTGTTGCTTGAAAAGTCATTAGTTGTAAACCATAGTAATCAAAAAATAGCCAGGTCATACTAACTGGAGATGTTTCTACATTCCATGGCCATGGATTATATCGGAATGGTGTATTTCTTTTCCATCCTGATTCTTGACCCGATCCACGAGGATATGTTTCTTTCCACAATTCATAAACATCTTTGTATGTAGTGTCATAAATCAAATTAATAAAACAACTATCACGTAAACCATTTTGGTTCCAATCGTCAAAATATTCATTTTCATTCCATATTCCATCATTATTTGTATCAGTATATGGTTCTAAATCAACTGAATCAGCCTCTAGCGCTAATGTCATTATTCGAATTGTCTGATAATTTTCTTCATTAAAATTAATTTTAAATAAAGGGTAGCTAGCAAAACTTTCAGTAAAGCATTCTCCTTGTAATAAGGTTAAAGTATCTATAGGCCCAGTTATTGGAGGAAATGACCATGGATCATAATTATTTATATTTATTTGAGGAACATCATAATCATTATTTTTGCATGAATAAATTGTTTGAGGTTCAGAGCTAATCTCCATCTTTTCTGGGATTGTTGTAACACCAGATACTGTATCCCCATCAAAGATTGCTTCAACTTTGTATGTCATTCCACCCTGAAAAATATAATTTGAATTTGTAAAATATCTTCCTGGAGAATTAATTACTGGAATTAAATCTATTCTTACTGTATCTCCTACTATATATACTTCCGCTTCATCTATCCATAAATCCATTGAGCTTACATTTTGATTCAAGCTTGCAGATTTAGCGACAAATACTGTATCAACTAAAGGAAAATTAGATCGAAGATTTGCCCATAATACAAGTTTTTCATCATAAGTAGCTTGATCATCATTGATTGAACAAGAAAGAAATATAAAAATTGATAGTATTAGTATTTGTTTCATTTTTAAAAGTATATAGTAAAACCCATGCTAGGAATTATAGGAAATAAGCTTAATGATTTTTGTTGTATTCGTCCTTCGTCTTCTTCATCAACATTAGTTTCTCCAACATCAGGAACTCCGTTACCATTGGAATCATGATCTAATTCTACCCAATCACCATCATCATCTTTTCCATTATTTGTGCTTCCAAGATTATAAATATATGTAAATATATTCTTTTTGTTATATGTGTTAATAATCTGAAAAAAGAAATCAGCATCTCTTCCAAAAAATTTTCCATGCCTTACGACACCAAAATCTAATCGATCATATACTGGATAACGGCCACTATTTCTCGATCCAGGGATTGTGCTAAATGTTGAACTTTGATCTCCTGGAAGTTTTTCTACATAATATCCTAAAATTGGTGTGAAGGCCTGCCCTGATTGCCAAGTCCATTTCCAGTTTACCTCCCATTTTTTATTAAATGAATAATTACCTAAAATATTAAAAACATGTGTGCGATCCCAATTAGTATAATATTCACTTTTTATATCATTTAATTGGCTAGTTAATATTTTTCTAGCAACAGAATTTGTATATGCTACCCAGCCTGTTAGTTTTCCAAATGTTTTTTGTGCAAAAATTTCTACACCATAAGCATAACCATCAGCAGGAGTAAAAGTATCGCTTATTTTATCATCTGATACATCAGCATCTGTAGAAGAAGTTAGATTTTCAAATGTTAACATATTTTGTAGTTCTTTATAGTATCCCTCAATCTGTATTTTATATGTATCACTAATATATTCTTCATATCCAATCACTGCTTGTTGAGCTTTAGCAGGGTCAATAGAACTATCAACAGCTATCCAATTATCTAATATTGTTGGATTATAATCATCTTGAGCAGTTTGGATGAATTGATGATAATTACCAAATGCCAAATTAATATATCGATCATCAGTGAGAATAAATTTTAAACCCATTCGAAGATCTATATATGGTGTACTCGAGTATACGCTATAATAATTATATCTTATTCCTGGTTCAAATATAAAAACGGGAGATACTTTCCATTTGAGTTTAGTATATACACTAGCTTCTATTGGTTTTTCTCTTAGATAGAATGAAGTATCTTCTAAAAATGTACTAAGATATTTGAAATCAAGTTGTTTTACTTGTATCCCTGAACGCATTTCAGTTTTTGATGATTGAAAAAGCGTTAGATTAGATGAAAGCGTTCGATCAACAATTTCATTTGCATTCTTTAATCCGTCTTCACCACCAAGATTGAAATTTGTGAAGAACTCACTTGTGGCAGCTAAAAAATTTCCAACTAATTTTTCATTAAATACTCTTCGAAACGACATGCTATATGTATTGTTACCCCAATCTGCTGTTAATCCAAGAGTATTAAAAATTAAATCATCTATTCCTCGATAAATACTAAATGAAATTCGATCTTTTTCATTTAAATCAGAAAATAAATGTCCTTGCAAATCATAAAAGTAATAGGGCGGTATATTCTCAGAAGTCTTCGGTGGTAGAATCTTAGGTAATAAATAATCAAAATATGTTCTGCGGGCAGATAATAACCATGCCCCTTTGTAGAAAGGACCTTCCATTGTAGTTTGAGCAGATAATAATGAAATACTTGTTTTTCCTTGAAAAAAGTTACGATTTCCTTCTCTGCTTAAAACATTTAACACAGCAGATAATCTTCCACCATATTCAGCGTTATATCCTCCTTTAATAAGTTCAGCTTCTTTTACTGCATCAACGATAAAATTCGAGAATATTCCACCAAAATGCGTCGGATTATATACTGTGATTCCATCTAAGAGGATTAAATTTTGATCTGTATTTCCTCCACGAATTACTAGACCAGTACTAGCTTCATTATTTGTAAGAACACCTGGCAATGCTTGTATTGTTCGGAATATATCTGGTTCTGCAAGAGCAGGCGCAGCTTTTATTATTCGAGGAGATAAGTTTACTCTGCTTGGTTGAATATTGTTTTTACGTTGTAATTTTTCTGCTGATACCTCTACTTCATTAATTTCAAGAGCCTCTATTATTAGAGATATATCCATTTTAATTGATTCGTTTTCTAAAACAACTATATCTTTTTTAAATGTATTATAACCAATATAAGAAACGATTAAGTTATAATTACCGGAACTAATATTTTGTAATACATAATAGCCATTTTTATCTGTAGACATTCCATTTCCAGTTTCTTGAATAAACACATTTGCACCAATTAATGCCTCACCTGTTTCCTTATCAGTAATAAATCCAGATATAGTATTGTTCTGAGCGTAGACAAGTGTATTAATAGATAAAAAGAATAATAAATAGATAATTCTGTAATAAGTAGTTTTCATTAATTAAGCACTCTTCCTTTTCCAGAATCTGACAGATTAATTAATTGTTGAGGAAATGGATGAAAAAATGTTTGTTTTGATAAATAGGGCTGGTCATGCCTTGCCATCCATGACTCTAATATACTGTTAACTCCACTAACGGGAATAATTTGGCATCTTAATTTTTCTAATGTATTTAGAAAATGCTTTTTTTCTTTAGAATTTAAATCTTTTGAAAAATAGCCTAATGCATGCATGTGAACATTAATTACTGATCGTTTATTTGGTTTTCTTGAAAATAAATTTTTTAACATTTCAAAATACAATTCTACTGTTTTTTCTGTCGTTCGCTCGGTTAGAGAAGCCAATAATTTACCCATTTTTTTTAAAATAGTTTGATTATACATCATAAATAAATACTTATTTTTACTATGGTATTCAATAAGCTTACCCCTGGATGGTTTTAACATCTCATCTCTAAAATTAGCAATTGTAAATATTGCTGTGAAAAAATGCTCTCTAATCTCTTTATTCTTTAATCGCCCCTCTTCTTCGATAGGTAGATTAGAAAAGTAGTTTAATAATGATTTAGCAAATAAACCTTTGTCTTTGAATCGCACTGAAGGTTTATCTATGCCATCGTATACTTTAATTCCATAAATACCGCATGAAGGTGATCTATTTTTTAATATACAGCCATCAATCTGTTCTAAGTTTTTTATATATTGGTTGCTGAAATTATTCATTTTTGATGTTATATCTTTTTTTGTACTAGGTTGAACTAATTTTATTTTTTTATTCTTATAAATTAACCGAATTGGATCTCTGGGAGTCCCCAGGCCTATTTCCATTTCTGGGCATATAGGAATGAATTCAACATAATTTTTTAATGAACGTATAATTGAATCTTTAATAGAAAGTCCGTTATATCTACATGTATCAAATTCTAAACATTTACTCACAAGAATTTTAGGTTTAGATAGATTCATATTTTAGGTATAGATAATGTACTAGTTTTAATCAGAAAATTTATTTTGTTGACAAATAAGACAAATTTTCAACAGAGAAATCTGTAGGCTGAATATCAAACTCATCATATGCACTGCTGGAATCACAAGTATTGCCTTCTAACAGCATTGTTAATTGATCTTTTGTAATTGGAAATAGAGGGAGCCATTCAAGCATCATTGCAGCTAATTTAATTGGTTCAACAGGCGCAGGTACTTTCCATTTCTTTTTATTAGATGCCTCTGAAATTTTATCAATTAACTCTATCCAGTTATAAGATTGCTTTCCCCCAAGATTATAAATCTTTTTGTATGTGCTTTCCATCTCTAAACTTTTAACAAAAAATTTTGCTGTATCTGAAATATGAATAGGGGACATAGAAAATTTACCTGCTTTTCTAATATTGATTCCCTCAAAAAATAAAGGAGCTGGTAAAGGAAGGTTTAACATATCATTGCGCAATTGTGTGCAAAATTCAACTGTTCCTTTTGGATCTCCAAATATTAATGAAGGCCGAAATATAGTCCAATCAAGATTTGAGTTTTTGAGATATTGATCAGCTAGAAATTTTGTTGATTGATATTTTGTTCCTTCATATTTAACACCATTTGCACTCATTAGAATAAATCGTTTTACCCCTAATTCCTTGGCAATATCTATACAACGTTTCGCTCCTTCAAAATGAGCATTTTCAAATGTGATACCTTTTTTAGGATATTGTCTAATTAATCCGATATTATAAATTACTGCATCAGCATCCTTAATTGTTTTTTTGATTATTTCTTTTTCAGAAATATCACCAGTATTTATGGTGCATTCATTTGACCTTGAAACTTTATTTTCCGATCCAGGTCTAACTAGTAACACTGGATTATGTCCATTGTTTAATAATTCGTCTGTAATATGTTTACCTACAAACCCTGTTCCACCAAACAACGCAACTTTCATATTAATATCTCCATTTTTGAACGTTAAGTATATGATTTGTAATCATTATTTTCAAAAAGTTTATCTATTACTTTTTTACGATGTAGAAATATGTTATTTAAATCTCTTTTTATCCATAAATAGTTAAGTAATCGCCCTAGAAAACCAAAAGGAATGGAGTACACTACTCTATCTTTAATTTCAACGCCACCCTTAACCTTATGAAAAGTATGAGTATGATGCCACATAGCATATGGACCTTTGATTTGCTGATCTACAAACATATTAGGCGGTTCATAGTCTGTAATTAATGTTCTCCAATGTATTGGAATACCCATCAAATAAATATTATAATCGATTAAACGACCTACTTCCATTTTAATAGGATTTGGTGATAATATTTTAAATCCCAACTTCGCAGGAGTAATTACAGATAAATTTTCTGGTTTAGAAAAAAATTGAAATACTTCTTCAATTGGTTTATTAATAAATTGATTTGATTCTAAAGTATATAATTTCATTCGATTAAAATAACAATAATTTTAGTATAAAGTCAACAATAAATGAGCGTTATGAGCGATATTTATATAAATTAATATAACTTTCTATATTAAACTTTCTTTTACAGCCATTGTAGTTCATATATCTTACTTTTCCAAAAACTGGCCTTTCAAACCAAGGACGATCATGCACGCCTCCTATACTCCAAGCGATTCCTGTATATCCATTTGGATCTCTTCCATCTATAGAATATTTATCATTTAAATCTATTGCAGTTTGTAAAGCTGTTTCAGGATCACAGCTCCATTCTAAAATCTTTTTTGCCCAATACATGCGCATATAACCATGCATTTTACCTTTTATTTTCATTTCATTTTGTGCTGCATTCCATAAATGATCATGTGTATAGGAATTTTCAAACTCTTCCCTTGAATAAATATGTTCTCTAGTATCTTTTCTATGATCATTTAAAGAATTTTTTGCCCATTCTGGAAATCCATTAAAGTCGTCGTATTGTTTATTGTAATAACAAAAGTTATCTGATAATTCTCTTCTGATAATAAATTGTTCTAAAAAACTATTAGTATTATCTATTGATTCTATTTTTAACGCTATTTGTTGCGCAGATATTTGACCATAATGAATGTAAGGACTAAGATTTGACAATTGATTGAAATTTGGATTGTTCCGTTTTTCATCATAGTCTTTTAGCTTATTATTAATAAATGATTCTAACATATCCTGCGCAGCAGATTCTCCAGGTTGAATCCAATCCAACTCTTTAATTGTAAAATCAATATTTAGTCCTTTATAAATAGATGAGAAATTGATTCTTTTGGTTTTATCTTTAATATTAAATGGATGTTTCTTCAGTTTAGGATATTCTACTAAGAAATCTTTTAGTTTAGATAATAATTTTGGTCGAAATGTGTAAGCTGCGTATTCTTGTTTTTTACTTGCTTCCCAAACCGGAACTATATTATGTGCATCAATTTGATAAAAGGGCGGGTTGGTTTTTGATAGAACATTCTTTATTCTTTTCTCATAGATATTTAATGGAGAAAAATCAGTAAATACTGCGCCAATTTTATATTTCTTTATAAATGATGGTATAGTTAATTCAGCTCTTCCTTGTAATATAAATAATGGAATATTATGCTCTTGAAGTATTTGGAATGTTTCTTCAAGTCCATCAAAAAGAAATTTATATTGACGAATGTTTGCGTTTGAAAACTTACCTATATATTGAAAGCATACAATTAATGGCATTTTATGTTTAATTGCGTGGTCTTGAGCAGCAATAAGTGCCCAATTATCAATTGCTCTTTTATCTCGAATCATCCAATATAAAGTAGCTTCACCTTTCGTTATACCTTTTCTCAACACACGCGTACGTCTACCAATATTTGACATAATAAATTATATAGCTTTTATACTAAACTATTGAGTGGAGTTCGTTATAACTATTAAATTTTTTAACTAGTTTTCTAGGTAGCTTATCAAGATGCTTTAATCCTTCTCCGCCAAAAATAATATCTATTCCAGAAGCTTGAAGATTATTTACTATTTCATTTACTTGATTTCCAGTTTTCTTTAGATTATTTAGAGCTGTAGCTCTACAGCATTGGCGGTCACATAAATAAAAGACCAATGTATCTATTTTTTCTTTTACAATAATATTATTTAAACTTCCAAGTTCTGCATGAGAACCTGAATTAAATACATTGTATCCACAATGCCTTAAAACCACCTCTGACATTGCAATGCCTAAGTCAGGAAGATCATCTTCAAAGTTTATACATAATGCAGCTTTACCATTATAGACGCCATTTGGATTATCTTCATTAAGAGTTTCAACTCCACGTGTAATTAATTTTCTAGAAATATATTCTTCAATATGCGATATTGATTTACTATGCAACCAACTTTCAACAATATCAGACGCAGTTTCAATTATTTTATCAAAAATATCAGCAACAGGATATCCTGACATGTAAGAGCTCCTAATTATAGTATTTACCGAATGGTCATCTGATAAGATACTAGTTTTTGCAAGTCGCTGAGTGAGGTTATCAAAATCATTATTTTTTATAAAATTATAAATTTCTTTGTGTTCAATAGTGTCTAATACTGCTCCAAAGTTTTTCCCTGATTGTTTATTATTTTTATAATATTCACGGATGTGTTGCATAGTGAATTTTCGATGTCCACCTGGAGTTTTTTTACATTTAATAGTTCCATTATCTGTCCAACGTTTTAACGTAGAAATATTAATTCCAAGTATATTAGCAACTTCTTTTGAGTTTAAGTATTTCATTATAAAAGGTTACATTGAAAAATAATTAAAATGAAACAAAAATTGAGCGTTATGAGCATATTATATATCTTTGATATTAATTATTTAAAGTAGATTTCATGTAGTTCATATTAGTTTCTAATTGTTATTTAACTAGAGTATTATAAAATATAAATAGCGCACATACGATATAAGGTTGTCTATTTTTTTATTCAATTATATCGGCGATAATTTCTTTACTCATTGGATTTACATCGCTTGTGTAAAATTTTCTGAGATTACCATTTTCATCAATAAGGTATTTAGAAAAATTCCACACTGGTTTAGATGTATTCCATCCATTTTTTGATTTATCTGTTAACCACTTATAAATAGGGTGAATATTTTTTCCTTTAATATTGATCTTTTGAGCAATTGCAAAAGTAACTCCATAATTAATTCTGCAAAAATTTTCTATTTCAGATGAAGACCCAGGTTCTTCAGATCCAAAGTCATTGCATGGAAAAGCTATTATTTCAACTACATCACCGTGCGTTTCATAAAGTTCTTGAAGATCATTATATTGATTAGTATACCCACAATTAGAAGCCACATTAACTATTAGTATCTTTTTACCTCTATAATCATCCCAGTCTATTTCTTCATTATTTAACAATTTGACTTTATGATCATAGATTGAGGTGATTGGACGTATCCCTTTTTCAGAATTATTGCTTGAATTGTTAAAGACCCATAAAAACATAACAAATATTGGTACTGTAATCATTATTTTCATTAACATAATTCTTCCTTTATTTTACCTTGGTTATCCCACCATCAATGTGAAAAACATTTCCTGTTATCCAGTTATTTTCTTTATCTAATAGCAAATCAATCATTTTAATTAAATCGAGAGGAGTTCCTATTCTTCCAAGAGGATGCATCTTTTCACTAGCTTTTAATGCTAATGGACTTGAAGTAATTCCAGTTGTTAAGGGGGTATCTATTAAACTAGGAGCAATAACATTAAAACGTAGATTCGCATTCGAATATGTTGCAGCAGCAGACCGAGCTAGGCCTTCAATTCCAGCTTTAGCTGCTGCAATTGCTTCATGGTTTTTAAATCCTATAGAAGCTGCTGCGCTTGACATGAGAACTACTGATGCATTATTTAAAAGAAGGCCAGCTGCGCGAACAACGCTAAAAGATGATTTTAGATTTTGATTAATTGTATGATCAAACTCTTTATTTGTTGTTTTATGGGCAGGTTTTAAAAGTATGCTACCAGCAAGATTTATTATTCCATCAATATTTCCTAATTTTTTTATTCCATAGCTAAATAAATTATGGACAGATTCAAAATCAGTGGCTTCAACTGACGAAATATGGGTTAAGGTCTTCACGAGCGTTTCTTTGTTTATTGGGGATTTGTGCTGGGCAAGTAATATAGAATGACCTTTTCCCTGAAGATATTCCGTCAGCTGTGAACCAATACCTCCACTTGCACCAATTAAAATATAATTAGACATTTTTAGGTTCCTTTACAAGCGAGTGAAATATTTTTCCATCATCAAAAGATGCTCCCGACATAAGAGTCCATCCCATATTTATCATCTTGCTAACTACTTCTACGGAATGTTCAGCATGTTCAACAGGTGTTTCTATTATACAATATTTTTCTTTTAAAAATATTTTTGATTTATCATCATTAAATTTCATATAAGTTTTCCTTTAATAGTTTGGAGTTATTTTCAACTAGCTCAATTACATTACCATAATCATCTTCTTTATATATATAAGGAATTCCATCGCGGTGAATTGAAGGCCTTCCATATTCAATAATATTATTTACACTAAAGGCTATATGGGGTTGATGCTCATTTGGACTAACCAAAGCAATATTTATATTTTCAAATTTCAATAATGCCCAACTTTTGTCTTCAGAAATTACTTCACATTCGAAGTTATCTAAGTACCAGTTAATAGTTGATTTAACATCGTTAGTTTGTATAGCGATATGATCTACTTGAGAAAGTTTTTTCATAAAATATTATTTTTATTATTTATCTGTTTTTGATACAGTTTTATCTGCGCACTCAGGACAAATTACACTTCTTTTTCCATAACGAGGAATTTCATGATAATACTCAATGAAAATCCTATTTCTCCAATGCACTTTTTCCCAAACCACACTGCATGAGGGGCAAACAGTTAAGTATTTATCAGCTATTCTACCATCTTTCGAATTGTAAGATGATTTGTTAATTGTTTTACTATTCTTTTTGTCTATTCCAAGAGCTACTGATTCTAAAATAGTCACGATATTCTCCTTAATCTTATGAGCGTTATGAGCGATATTAAGAAGAAAATGCTGTAAGCGCAAGCATATTTCGTTTAAATTTATGATTTATTTACATAGTAGCCCATTTTGATAATCTGAAAATGCCTGTAATATTTCTTGCTTTGTATTCATTACAAATGGTCCACCGCGAGCTACAGGTTCATTTAGAGGTTCGCCTCCAATTAAAATAAATTTTGCATTATCATTTTTAGTAAATATTTCTAAATCTCCAATATTATTTAATACTGCTAAGTTTTTATATTGCACTTTCTTATTAATTACAATGCTTCCTTCGTATACATAAATAAAAACATTCCAGCCATCATTTAAAGGCATACTGAAGTTTGAATCTTTATTTAAAGTTATATCATGATAAAACATACCTGTATGTGGATTTCCAGGACCCGTAATATTTTGAAATTTTCCAGAAATAATTTTTATTTTTCCTCCAGGAAAATCAATTTGAGGAATTGTTTCGTTCGGTATATCATGATAGGAGGGTGTAGTCATTTTTAATCTTTTTGGAAGATTAAGCCATAGTTGAAATCCTCGAACTAATCCCTCTGTTTGCTCTGGCATTTCACTATGTATTACTCCTCTACCTGCTGTCATCCATTGCACAGATCCATCAGAAAGTAATCCCTGATTACCAGCTGAATCTTTATGACGAAATTTTCCGTTAAGCATATAAGTTATCGTTTCAAAACCTCTATGAGGGTGTGATGGAAAGCCTGCTATATAATCATTTGGATTATTACTACCAAATTCATCTAAAAGCAAAAATGGGTCTAACATATTTAATTCTGGAGTACCAATGATGCGTGTAAGATTTACACCAGCTCCATCAGATGTCTCAATTCCTCGGACGATTTTTTTGATTTTTCTAACATTCATTTAATTCGAACCATGATCTCATTTCTTCGAAATGGTGGAAGAATCCAAGGCGAATTATATTGTGCGACCATAAAATCACCATCAATGATATGTTGTTTTTTTATTAACATCTTTTCAAGTCTTTTCTGATATTTAATTACTTTACCCTCTGTAGCCCATCCTCCAAAACGTAAAACAGCCATCTTTCCAAGATTGTGTTCTTTTATAATCACGTTTTCATAATTGGGTTTAGGCAGATTGGATAATGTATGTTTACTAGGCATTACAAATGATACATTATATATACCATTATTATTAACAGGGCTACTAGATAGTACTGGAGCTGTCATTGCAATTTCCATATTTTGATCATTTCCGCCAAAAATATAATTAGCTATTCTCCTAAAACCTGTAGTTGCAGATTGACTGTAGCTGCTATTAATCTCTGTAATAGCAATAATCATTGGTTCATACATCCGTATTTCAAACTGTCTATCTTTATCTATAAGTTCGTATTTTGGTGTCTCTAATTCAGAACCCATTACTATTCCTATAGTAAATAATATTGTAAATGCCGCATTCAATTTATTTTAAAGCCATTTTAATTAAATCATTCGTATTTCCAATAAATTCTGTGGCGCATAAATTAGAAAAATCATCAAATATTTTATAATCATTATCGTATAACTGACAATGAATCTTTCCATCAAGGAATTCTGTAACTTTTGGTATCATATCATTTTTGTCTGGTGCATATAAAATTCCAGCTTTAGTACCTTTTTCTATTGTTAAATCTAAGACCAGTTTATTTCGTTGTAATTGCCAATGAAGCTTTTCTGAATCAAAATATATTTTGTTTATTACTGTATTTCTGTACGTAGTAAACCGGTAGAATTTGTCATTGCAATATAAACCAACAATGAAGCCAGCAAATTTCATCTTTTTCCAGGGAATTGTAGCTAGTGACGCAGATATACTTGCATGATTATTTTCAAAATGATTTGCTTGAGCCCAAATCCAATTTTCTGGAAAATTCTTCCCCCAATCTTTTTCAATATAACCTCGCCCATTTGAAAAATCATATAATGAATTATTTAATTTTAATTCTCCATTCAATGTATGGTCCATACTTAAAATTCCATGAAAACATTCCATAGTTGGTATGTATGCATACCAACCCATACAACCTGGTTCTAATAAAGTTACAGGCCATGGTTTAATATTATTCGCAAATACTTGTCCAGTTAATTCAAAATCACCATCGCTAATATCAAGACGTATTTCATTTAATGAAAAATAATTAGGGCCTAGGTGCAATTTGTATTCTGACTTACTACAGGCAAATTCTGTTGTTTGATATTTTTTAAAATAAACATTACCATTAGACCCATCGAACACCATAAGAAATGCAGTTTTATAATCAGTGAGTCCGCTTTTATATATACCCGGTATGATTGCTAGGGATTTGTTACTTTTGGTTGTTAATTTATGGTACCAGCCTTCGAAGAATGGACTTCCATATTTATTACCATGGTAAGCTTGAGGTTTTAACAATAACATAAAATTACTTTAGTTTTGAGCAGTATTTATTAATTATGACATCTATTATATTTTTCAAATTTAATAAAAATTTATGGTGGGCATTCAAACAAATGGGAATGCATAAAACTTATTTTGAAAATATTGATGGATTAATCTTTTATAAAATGTTAGGTACTGGTAGCAGCCCAGGATTTAGTATGTATCCAGATTTTTCAACCTATGCTTTACTGCTAATATGGGAAGATAAATTGCACGCTGATAAATATTTTAAATCAAATATGTATTATAAAATTCTTAAATCAGAGGCTTATACTTATAGAAAAATATTACTATCAAGTTTTAAAAGCGTGGGTTTATGGGATGGTATAAACCCTTTTCAAAAATCAATTAATGATAATAAAGAAATTGATACTAAAGTTGCAGTTCTCACTCGCGCTACTATTAATTTTAATAAACTAATTCATTTTTGGAAATCAGTAAAATCTGCGAGTAATGCTATATCATCGGCAAATGGAGTTAGTTTTTTTAAAGGTATAGGAGAATTGCCCTTTATTCAGCAAGCTACTTTTAGTATTTGGGATTCTGAAAATGACATCAATAATTTCGCCTATAAAAATATCAATCATAAAAATATAATAGATAAAACTAGAACTCAAAAATGGTATAAAGAGGATCTTTTTGTACGGTTTTATTTGTTAAATGATTCTGGGTATATTAAATCTTAAATGAATAAAGTTATCATTGTGGGGTCAGGAATTGCTGGGCTAGCAACAGCTGCTAGATTAGTTGCAAAAGGATATGATGTATCTATTTTTGAATCTGCATCACAAACTGGGGGAAAAATTCATTCTTTTCAATTAGAAGGTTATAGATTTGATGCAGGACCTTCATTATTTACCATGCCAAAACTCGTTGATGAGTTATTCAGTGTTCTAGGAGAAAATCCTCGTAATTATTTTAACTATAACAAAAAGAAGATTCATTGCGAATATTTTTGGAATGATGGAAAAACGCTTACAGCATATGCTGATAAGAAAAAGTATTTATCAGAGGTGAAAAATAAATTTAATGTAAATAACGAAATCATGAATAAATATTTGGAGCGATCTAAAAAGAAATATGAAGTTACTGAACCAATATTTCTTCAAAAGTCACTACATAATTTTTCAACGTATTTATCTAGTTATACATTTAAAGCATTAATGTCATTAAGAATTCTTGATATAAATAAAAGCTTAAATAGAACTAATAAGTATCAATTAAAGGATCCACACCTTGTGCAACTTTATAATAGGTATGCAACTTATAATGGATCTAATCCATATGAAACTTCAGGAATTATGACATTAATCCAACATCTTGAATCGCATTATGGTACATGGATACCAACAGGAGGAATGATCCAAATAAGCAAATCAATTACGTCTTTATTAAAGAAAAAAGGAGTAAAAATATTTTTGAATTCAAATGTGGATAAAATTATTGTTAAAAGTAATAAAGCTACAGGAGTTATTTCAAATGGTAAGGAGTTTGCATCTGATTATATTATTTCTAATATGGATATATTTTTTACTTATGAAAAATTATTGCAGGGCTTTAAAACACCTAAAAGAGTAAGTAAGGCTGAGCGTTCCAGCTCAGCTGTGATATTTTATTGGGGAATAAATAATACTTTTGAACAGCTTGATCTTCATAACATCTTATTCTCAGAAAATTATCAAAATGAATTTGAATTAATCTTCAATAAAGGAGAGCTGACTGATGATCCAACTATTTATATTAATATAACTTCAAAGGATATTCCTTCAGACGCACCAAATGGAAGTGAAAATTGGTTTGTTATGATCAATGCTCCACATGATTCCAATCAAAATTGGGACCAAATAATTTCACAGTTAAGAATAAATGTGATTAAAAAAATTAATAGAATCCTAAAAGTTGATATTGAAAAATCTATTCAAATAGAAAAAGTATATACTCCTAAGACTATAGAAAAAACTTCACACTCATATTTAGGATCGCTTTATGGATCCTCAAGTAACTCAAAACTATCTGCCTTTTTCCGTCATTCAAACTTTTCTAATAAAATCCCTAATCTTTTTTTCTGTGGTGGTAGTGTACATCCAGGAGGAGGAATTCCACTTTGCTTGATGTCAGCAAAGATTGTTTCTAATCAATTCAAAGATTTAACTTATGTTTAGATTTAAAAATCTTCCTGTTTATTCGTCATTTATTATTTGGTTGTTTCAAATATTTGGAGCAATTGGAATATTATTTTGGAATAGTCAATGGTTCATTAATATGACTCCCATATGCTTATTATTATATTTTTCACTTTTAATTATTAATAATACCAAGCACAGTGTCTTCTTCTTATGTATAACTTATTTTTGGGGTTTTTTATCAGAAATTATTGGTGTTAATACGGGTTTAATATATG
>MDSW01067458.1_pt1 | contig 15431 bp, 10 predicted proteins | sample 811171 | NCBI WGS metagenome assembly MDSW01 (sample SAMN05326641, study PRJNA326480) | marine metagenome | isolation source: seawater | place: Atlantic Ocean: North West | collected 2012 | reverse complement strand
GGTGGATTTTGATGAGGACCGTGAGGTTGAGCTCGAAGACATCATGAGCAATCCCAAGCTTTCGGAAGACTTCAAAGAGGTGGCCCAAGCGCTTCAAGAAGGCCGGCTAACCTACGCAGAAGTGGGCGGCTTTACTGAGAATGAACTCGACGGCGCCTATGCTGCAGCGTGTCAATACGTCGAAATGGGCCAAGTGATCGAAGCCATGCAGATTTGCGGCTACCTGATGATGCTCGATCCTTACAATGGACGGTATTATCAGCTGGTTGGGATCAGTTTGCAGCGACTCAAGCAGTATGAACAAGCGGATCATTATTACCGAATGGCACTCGTAAATGACAAAACCAACGCAATGACAATGGTTTACCAGGGTGAGTGCAAAATCATGGCCGGTCATGTGGATGGTGGTTTGGAGATCATTCGCAATGGTCTCGAGCAAGCGGGCGATGATCCTGAATATGCAGCCGTGGCAGACCGAGCACGTCAATTATTACAGCAGTTTGGCGGATAAGTGATCGGGATCACAGACGATTTTTCTTATCTTTCATCCAACCAGAAAACCCTCGACGGGTGTACAATCTAGAGCAACTTGATGACCCTTGAGCATGGGAGCCTAATACGATGAGTATTTCCGGCGGATCTATTGGAAACAAAAATCATAATCTCCAGCAGGACATTCAGACTGCAACAGCAGCTGCTCAGGTAAAAGCGGGTGATGGCGCGGCTTCGAAGGGCTCTCAGGATGTGGAAATTGCCAAGCTGCTTCAACGCGCTGGCGTGGGCCAAATTGGTGCAACCGATTCCGTTGCGACTTCTAAAGAAGTTTCTCAAAGCAAGCAGGCGCAGACTGCAGTCAATGTGGTTTCAAAAATGCCACCTCCAATGCCGCCAACGGTGAAACTAACGGCCGAGCTTAAGAGTGGCGCCGAGTCATTCAGCAACAACCTCGATATTGCCCTGACGGATGTGACCTCCAAAGGCTCCATCAACTTTCAGGACATGAACTCCCAGATGATGACTTCAGCTTTTCTTAAGCTCAACATCATGGACCCGAACAACTCGGTTGAGACGCATAACGAACTTGCAGAGGCCATGAGCACTTTGCGACAAAAAGGAATCGACGACGCTTTGGCAAAAAGTGCCCAAGCTCAGGAAATGAAAAAAGAAGCTGAGCAATATGCTCAAACTGCGAAAATTATTGGTTACGTTGTAAGTGCCATCATGATTGCGGTGAGTATTGCTTTGGCTGCGGTTACTTTTGGCGCAGCTGGCGCGTTGGTTGTTGGTGCATGTGTAGCAGCCGGTGCCTTGATTGGAGCCATTGCGGGCGCAGCTTCTGGAGAAGACGCCGGAGGGGTGCTCGACAGTGCCATGTTTGGAGCTTCCATCGGTTCAGCGGTGGGCGGACTTGCCGCGGCTCCTGCGCTTGCAGCCGTAGAGGCCAGTAAGGTCGCAGCGAACCAAGCCGTGCAAAATATCATCAAGGCAGGCGCAGAGCAGGCAGCCAAACAAGCAGCAGAGGCGGCTAAGCAGGCAGCACAAGAAACGGTTAAGCAAGTAAGCAAGGAAGCAGCTAAGACGGCAGCTCAGGAAGCTTCAAAGAAAGCAGCCGAAACAGCGGCAAAAGAGTCGGCGCAAAAGGCGATTCAACAGACTGTTCAGGAAACAGCTCAAAAAGCGACCACACAGGCGCTTAAGGACGCGACTCAGGCAGCTGGCAAAGAGTTAAGTACGGCTCAGGTTCATGCGATCAGCCAGGCGGTAACCAAGCAAACTGCTCAGGCAATGACCGATGCAGGCGTGAAGACGAGCACCCAGGTGTTAACGGAAGCAGCCGCCAAGGGCGCAGTCACTGCGGGCACGGAAGCTGGTCATAAGACTGGAATGGCTGCATTTGAAGCGCTGAAAAAGAGCTACGATGTGGCAACGGCGACGACGCAAGCAGCCGGTACAGTTACCCAAGCAGGTGCGAACCTGACTGCGGCTGAAAAATCAGCAGATGCACAACTTGCAGGGCTGGACGCTAAGCGTATGCGCATGATGGCGGAAATGTTCCAGGATCAGCTCGAAGAAGAGAATGCAATCATCGAGATGCTGGTCGAGTCTAAGAACAAGGCAGTCGAAAATGTCATAAAAATGATGAATGCAGCCTTCGGAACCAGCCAGAAAATCATGGCAGCGGGTATGGCTAAGTAAGCAGTCGTTTTAGCGGGCAATCAAACGAAACACTTTAAGGCAGGGAATCTAAGATATGACACCAATTGGCAACAATTCATTCGCACCCACCACTCTTAATTACGTTGGAGAGGGCAATTACGAAGTCAGCTCAGACGGTGGTCAGACGAAAAATGTTATCAATGAACAAGCTGCAAATGAGATGCTTTCGGCGGTAGGTCTTAAGGTCAGTGCCGGTCAGGTGAGTTCAGCTCATGATAACTTTGTTGTAAGCCCAACCAATGCGGCAGCCGTTTCGTTCAACAGTGCAACCCCGGCGCTTCCCGATGTCGACGGCATTCAAGCCCCGCTTCCAGAACTCGCCGCTAAATTTGAGGGTGCTGACTTTAACGAAATGTCTGTGGGCATGCTCAGCTGGATGGCATTGTCTGAAATGGCGCGTACATCGCAAACCGATATGGCCATGAGCAAAGATTTGCGCCACGCGATGCAGAAAATGAAATATGACACCAAGAGTCTCGAAATTGATGCGACCCAGCAGAAGATTGAGGCAGAGCGTCAGGCGGCTTGGAACAACTTCTATATCTCGTGTGCATCGGCAGCGGTGAATATCATTGGTGCCGCGAACCCAGGTGGAAAACTTGGCTCGCAGTTTACAGCAGCAGCAATCGGTCAGGGGGGCTCCCAAATGATTTCCGCAGGTGGTCAGGCTATGGATAAGAGCTATGGCGCCCAGGCGGAAGCTGATGAGCAGCAATTGCGCATTTTGCGGCTTCAGCAGCTCCAAGAGAGCATGGATCAGGCTATTGATGAGTCCAATAGCAACTATCAAGAGTCCAAAGAGCAGTTTAAGCAGGCCCTTCGTTTGATCGACGGCATGGTTGAACGTCAAACACAGGTGGTACAAACCATCACTCGATAATAGAATAAAGACATGTCAAAGCTTACCATCGACACCAATGCGCCTAAGGCGGTTCAAACTCAGGCGCCTCAGGCATCTGAAAATACCGCTGACGGCAAAGACGCAGCCCTTGCTGCAATCATCCAGCAACTTTCCGGGCAAGCTCCGAGTGCTTCGCAGGTGGCGGTCCTTCGGGCTAAGCTTGAAGAGCGCAAGGTACACAATGAAAGTTTAAAGGCCAGTTCATCCGCGCATGCTCAAAACGCGGGAATAGATGGTTTAAGCCAAGCAAGTTCTTCCCAGACATCCAGTCCTATGGTGGGTGCCACCGAAGGCGCGCAGACTTTATCCGCAGCTGAACGTCAAGATATTACCAACCTGCGCCAGGGCGCGGTGTTGCCCCGGCCACAAGCCTCGGCGATTAGCCAGGACGGTGCGGGAGAAATCCTTGAACGTCTGGGTCATGGCGAAGACGGCTGGCGAACGAACTTTGATGGTTCGGCCTGGGGAGCGGCTTTGTGGAATCACATGAAAAATTCCATGAAAGACGACCAAAAATGGCGTGAGATGCTCAAGGATTTAGCACGGGCAGACTCAGAGTTGCAGGCAGGCTTTAAAGGACTTGAAATCGCGCTCACCGAGCTTAAGCAATCTCAAGAACGACACGATAAAATGCTTGAACTTGCGCAGTCTGGCTCCAAGTTCTCCGAGAAGATCATGGAGAGCAAAGCGCAGGAGCTTGTGGGCAACAACCCCATGAAGGGTGCTCAAAAAGACGGTATCGATTCTCTCGACGATAAAGAGGCGAGCCCAGATTCCACCAATAAGATTCGCGAGATTGATAATCAGCTTGGCAAGCTTACAGAGAACGTTGCGGTAGAAGATGGCCAGTTGCCGGTTCGATTTCTGACGCCAACGGAGCTTTCTAATTTAAGTGAAGCCGACCAAGAGACTTATGCAACTTTGCATAAGGAACGTTACGCTTACGGCGGTTTAACAGACAAGCTGGCAACCATTCGACAAGACGTACGTCGCCGGGGCATGGACCCTTTTGAAAAGGCTCCAGATGCTGATTCAAAGGGAACTCTCTTAAAAGGCGGTGAAGTTGAAATCAGTCCCGACGCAGCCAAAGGCTCCATGGATTCTGAAGTGCGCGCGATGGTTGACCAAGCTGAAACGGCTTTGATGATGCAGGTAAGCGGTATTTTGCGAGACCCTCGAGGTTACGCAACCATGCGCCAAAACCGCTCTGAGCTGGCACGCCGTGTAGACGACCAATCACGTGCAGTGAGCGGTATCAACAAAGAGATCGCCGCGAAAAAAGAAGCACTTGAATCAGCTCCGGATGCAGAGAAAGAAAAACTCAGCGGAGAACTTGAGACTCTGAAGACCACTCAAAAGGTGCTGCAGGATCAAGAAGAAGTGATGTTGGACGCTTTGGTGAGCATGGACGACCAGATGTTTGTGAATAGACCTGGTCTGGGTACGCAGGCTTTCGCAAATGACCTCAATACGATTCTTGAAAACCGTCAAAAAGAGTTTGGTGAGTTGGAGTCGGGCCAAGAAGCACATAATCGTGTGACCGATATGATCAAGGATATGGCCAGAGGTGTTGGTTCTGCGCGTTACAGTGCCACCCATCCAGGAACCGATGTTGCTGAGCAGGACAATGCTGGTTCGGTTGTGCTGAGCGATGAAGACAAATCGAGAATGCGCTCAGATGCAGCCACAGACCGAAGTACTGACCAAGCAGAGCGTGTGAATGCGCTCAAGGCAAGGGCTTCGGCTGGTCGTAGTTTCCACTCCAGCGATGCCGAACTTTTTGTGAGTTATCACAGCGAGGGCTCTTTGCAGCAATTTGCCAAAGGGGCACTCCAGTCAGCGGTATCTACTTGGGAGCGTTCGGCGATGAAGCAGGTGGCAGAGGCCGGTGCTCAATTTGGCCAAGCTCAAAAAGAGTCTTACGGAATGCTTCAAAAAACACTTGGTAAAGCACAGCAAGTGGTTGAGCAGCTTATCAACCTGCAAAAGCTCTGATTAAAATCCTTATAAAAATCTGTCTGAAAAGTGGGAACTTATAGTAAATAGGTTTCTATGGATTTCATTGATCAAATGGTGGCCCAGAACCTTGGGGACTACGAATCTCGTTGCGAGGATGCTGTTCGCTTTTTGGCGCAGGCATGCTCTCTGAATGCCGATGATGAGGCGCTGCGGTTTAAAAGGTTGATGGATACCATGGGTCAGGTGCCTCAAGCGGAAGGGCATCTCGATCCCAACAACCCTTTTGCGGCGCTGCAGGCGAAAGTCATTGAAGCTATGCCGCCGGTGGTTGAATTTGTGACGACTCACGCGGCATCTAAACTCAAAGGTTTTGGTTACTTGACCGAAGGCCGCCCGGGCAAAGATTTGCCAAGCACTTTGATGGCGAAGCTTGAGAACACGTTTCGGATTTGTTTGACCGATGGTGGCGGCATGGAAGATGGAGAAGTGCTCGCCGACACATTTAAACTGGTCTTTCCTGATTTGGGACAGTTGGCAAATCATTCCCCCTTAGCTCAGGCCATGCTCATGGGGTTTGTGCCTCGCGGAGAGAAGGTCGACTTAAAGGCGTATTTTAATACGAGGCTTGGCGGATCGAATCATTCTAATTTGGTTTGTGAATTATTGAGCCGCTTAAACCTAAGCGATGCGGGATTTTATGACCGGCTTTATGACTCGGGCACCCAGGCCAAATTTGTTGGTGTCGGGGTTGATTTAGAGGGTGATGCCCAAAAACGGGCAAAGCTCTACGTGAAAATCCCTCAGTCGCAGGTTAGCGCGGCACTCGACATTTTATTGAAAGACCAAGCACATCTGAAGCCAGATCAAGCCCAAGAGGAATATCAAAGTTTATTGGCCTCTCTTCAATGCGATGCCCTTTGTGATGAGTTTGAACTTGCTATCAGTTTGCGAAGCGACGCTCAGCCTACCCTTAAACTAACCGCGTTCTTTTTATCCGATGACACCACGGATGCGGCAGAAAAGGGTGTGCTGCAGTATCTTCACTCGAAGGGTTACGAGGGCGGTCCTCTACGTGATTTATTTGAAATCATGAAAAAGGGTGTTCAAGAACCAGGGGTTAAAAAACAACCCGTTCACGGTTTAGGAATAGAGTTTCCTGTTCAAGAGCAAGTGAAGGTAAACACTTACTTTAATCCGCTGGTGTAGAAGAACTACTTGTCTAAATGGTCGGTGTAGCCGGTGCCACTTAGGAATGCACGAAGTCTACGGCGCAGCTTTTGTTCCGCGGTTCTCACTTTCATACGTGTAGAACCTAAAACGTTTGCGGCGTCTTCTTGAGAGATGTTTTCTATAAATCTCAAAACGAGAAGTTGCCGGTCTTCTTCGGTGATTTCTTTCATAAACTCACCGATAAGGCCCTTGAGCTCTGACTTTTCGTAGTTGTCGTCTTGGCTATCCGGGGTTTGTGCATAGAGAACACCGGAATAAGTGGCGCTTACGGAACTGACAGCCGAATCCATTGCTGCAATGTGGCTGCGGTCCTCGCCCGTACCTTTGGAGATATAGTCGCTGAATGCAATTTCGCGGTTACGAAATTTGTTGATGACCATGTTTCTGCCAATGGCCAAGACCCAATTACTAAATGAATTGATTCCGTTGTAAGCATTTCGGGCACGTTCTTCAAAGGCTCGCCTAAAGACTTCTTGAACAGCGACATTTAGTTCATCTTCAATTTTGATGCCTTTGAAATAGCAGTGCCCGCCGCCGCTTCTGAAAGTGAATCCGTTGCGCAAAAACCTGTGAACACCCGGCGAGTAGTGAAGATAGATTTCTTCCATGGCTTTTTTCTCGCCAGTTCGAAATCTCTCCAGGAGTTCTTTGTTTTTTGCCAGAAACATTTCTTACCTACTCAAAGGGTGAAGCGCAGCTCTGTCGCTTGCTTCAGGGATATCAGGGAAAGACATTGCAGAAAACCTCTTTGCTCAAATAGCGCTGCCGAGGCTGGCTTTTTTTGAGGGTAATTTATTGATTTTGCACGGTTTTCGGTTTTGTGATGGGCGTAAGGCCAAGCTTATGGAGTAACGCGGTGTCTTTGTTTTTTTGCTTACTCCAATAGGTTTCACGAATGACTCCTTGAAGCTCTGCCCGTTCACCAGAAGAGTTTTCCCACGTGATGACACGGTGAGGAAAAGCGTCTTCAACCAAAATCACCCAGCGCTGCCCACCTTCGATGTTGACGGCGTAGCGGTTCACCGAGAAGGTCCCAGCCGGTGTGGTGATAGATTCTTTTTCTGGATGACGAGCAAGGGTCGCTCGCGTGGTTTGCAGTTTCACATGATCCAAGCGCGCGCGATAAAGTGAGTTGATCATGGGAACAATGGCCTGCTCTCCCGGTTTGAGCCGTGGACCTGACATGCCGCGGGCCCATAAGAGGATGGCGTCTTCACTCATCAATCGGGGCGGGCTTTTAAAAGTTCGGTTTTGATCGGCCTCATCTTGAAAGTAACTGTGACTTGTTTCCTGAATTTCGCCGCGGTCAAATAGAAGCTGGTGATAAACGTGTCCGCACCATTCCTGGCTCGAGAAGCTGACTTTACTGATATGACCGACAGGTAAATGATCGTTTGGTGTAAGTGCCACAAACGCACTGAGCATGGTGTTGTAGTCATAAATGCCGGTTTGAAAGTCTTTACTGAGGTTTAGTTTCATCACCGGATAGTGGCTGCCGTCCTGTGGCCGATTGGTTTTGACCCGGCTTTGGTGTGCAAGGGTTTCGGTAACGAAGATAGCGACGGCTTGGCCTACGCGTTTCTCCCCATATCTGGATGTTTCAATGCTGTAGCCCGCCAGCTCTGCTTTTCCGTCCGACCAAAGTGCCCAAAACTCATTAGAGTAGGCCGCTCCGGGGTTTTGCGACGCTCTGGCCTCTTCGAGGGGCGCCGATTGGCAAGCGATGAGTCCAAAAAGTAAGACGGTAGCGCGAAGATTCCTGTGCATAAACAAATTCCAGCTTGGTTGTAGTCGGTTGTCAGTCACTATGAGCTATTTCAGAGAAGTGTGCCAATGATCATACATTTGGTGTTACCGCTCGGATAAACCAGGGGGTTACGATGATCGTGTGGGGTGAAAGTTCGTGATGTGTAGGAAAAGATCCTTACGACCTTGCCATTTGTCAGTATTTTCCGCGATATAGTCATAGTTCAATTGCTATGATCGGGGCAGCCGGGGAGCTACGCATGGACAAAATTCGCATTATGATCGCCGATGATCACGCTCTATTGAGGGCGGGGCTGCGAAGTCTCTTGAGCGAGCAAGAAGATATGGAGCTTGTGGCAGAGGCTACAGACGGCGTCGAGGCCATTGAGAAGGCCAAAGAGGTCCAACCAGATGTCTTGGTGCTCGATATCACGATGCCGCGTAAGACAGGGATTGATGCCCTGGGGGATATCCGGCGCAAATGCCCGAAAACCAGGATACTTGTCCTGACCATGCACGACGATCATGCATATTTGCGATCGGTTTTGGCCGCTGGTGGAGCGGGATACTTGGTGAAGCGAGCAGCAGATACTGAGTTGTTGGCCGCTATCCGAGCCATTCACCAGGGACGATCGTACATTGACGTGGGTCTCGACAACAATCAGCTTCAAACTGTGCTTCAGGGTGAGGAAGATACGCGTACCTCCGCCGCCACTAAGAGCCTAGAATCATTGAGTGAAAGAGAGCGCCAGGTCCTTGAGTTGGTTGCCCTAGGCTACACGCACAAAGAAGTGGGTGAGTCCTTATCGGTAAGCGTTAAAACCGTCGAAACCTATCGATCGCGCCTTTCAGAAAAGCTTGGACTTCGTAGCCGAGCGGAACTTGTGCGATTTGCCCTAGAATTAGGGCTTTTAGAGCAAAATCGAGCCCAAAATCAGGGTTGATTACATTCTTGTGGGGATTGTCCCTCGTAATTTTTTTTCAATTTTGGGCATTTCCCCGATACCCAGAACCCGCCGCCTTTTATAGTTAATGATTATTCCGGTTCCCGGGGGGGACATTTCATCTCAAGGGGCTAGATAAGCATTGCTTATCAATTGAGATGGGATAGCCGGAATAGATGAAACAGCTTTTGAGCTAACCGAGTTCTCTGGGGAGGGTAACACGGACGACAGCTCATCAGGTACCACTTGTTAGTGGTCCAGCAGTTTCGGGTGGGCAGGAGGTCCTGGGGGGACCCCTGCTATCACCATCTCCTTTTACTTCATCACATTCGAAACATTTTACTTGCGCATTGCTGCGTCTCGTAGATGAGTAACTTTATGAGTGAACCCCATCCATTGATTGATCCAACTTGTAGCCGCCTCTCAGCGGTCGACCAGCTATTGGTGTGTTTGGCCGCCCATACCGCTTCGGGCGATTTAGAATCCCTGAAAGAAGATTGGCAACACTTGTCAGAAGAGAGTCACGCTTTGGGACTCGAGGTTATTTTGCAGACACACCTCTTTGCCGGTTACCCGAGAACCATCAATGCGCTGGCTGTGGTGCGAAAGCTGGGCTGCACTCTCAATACATCTGTCGATGCGCCTTACGAGCAATGGCGGATAGATGGAGAGAGTCTGTGTTCTCAGATTTATGCGGGGGCATATCCTAAACTTCGAGACGCCATTGCAGGGCTGCATGTCGACCTTGAGAGCTGGATGCTTGAAATGGGCTATGGCCGTGTTTTGTCCCGGCCTGGACCCAGCGCCATGCAACGCGAATTTGGGGTGCTGGCGGTGTTAAGTGGTCAAAACGTTAAGCCTCAGCTCATGAGTCATTTAAGGGGAGCGCTGCACGTTGGTGCCAGCATCGATGCACTCGAGCGTGTTTTGGAGTTGGTGGGGAAGATCTGGGGCCCTCAGGCCGAAGAGGATGGTCTAAAGGTACTTGCGAAGCTTCGATGAAATTTGAGCTTAAAGCTTTGCCCGAAAAATTCGGCTGCTGCTTCCGCCTTGAGCGACGCGAACCCGCAAAATTTTTAAACATCGAGGACATCGCCCTTCATAGCGGCTGCCGGAGGAGTGTTTATAAATGCGTGAGTAGACATGGCAGCACTCAAAATGAATGCCGAGCCATTGTTTGGGTTGGGTCTGAGTCTGCTTTTTAGCCATTCCAATCGAAACATCGACGAAATGGCCAAAAAATTGAGTTCAAATTAAGCGTAGCTCTTAGGACGTTTGTTGGCCTGGAGGATGCGCTTACGAATCCGAATCATATCGGGTGTAACTTCCACCATTTCATCGTCGCGAATCCACTCGATGCAACGCTCAAGAGGCATGGGTCTTGGCGTGGTCACAACCGTTGAATCATCTTTACCAGAAGCTCGGTGGTTGGTGAGTTGTTTCTCGCGAACACCATTAACGTTTAGGCAATTGTTACGCGCATGCTCACCAATAACCATTCCCTCGTAAACGTCTACACCAACATTGGTAAAGAGCGTTCCACGCGGTTGTAAGTTAAAGAGTGCATAAGCTGTGGTTTTGCCCGGGCGATCTGCAACCAGAGAGCCGACCAAACGCTGTGGAATCGTGCCAATGACAGGAATCCAGTCTTCGAAGTTGCTGTGCATAATGGCTGTACCTTTGGTGGAGGTCAGCATTTGGTTTCGCAATCCGAAAAGGCCTCGGGTTGGGATTAAGAACTCGATGCGCATTCGGTCGCCTTCGAGTTTTTGATCTTCCAAGATGCCCTTACGAGGTCCGATAAGTTCATTGACGACGCCAGTGAATTCCAGCGGAACATCCACAACCAAGCGCTCACGTGGCTCTTGTTTTTCACCGTCGATTTCGCGAATGACAACTTCGGGCTTTCTTACGCAGAACTCATAAAGTTCGCGTCGCAAACTTTCGATGAGAACGGCAAGTTGCAATTCGCCTCGGCCCATCACGCGAAACTGGTCCGGTGTGTCGCCGTCTTTGATGCGAATACTTACGTTACCCAAAGCTTCTTTTTGGAGACGCTCGCGAAGGTGCCGACTGGTGAGGTACTTACCGCCGCTGCGACCAGCAAATGGACCGTCGTTTACTTGGAACACCATAGAAACCGTAGGCTCATCTACATGGATTGGAGGCAGTTTCTGAATATCTTCCGCTGTGCTCACCGTATCACCGATAAAGCATTCTTGGAGACCGGCTAACGCGATAATATCGCCGCCTTCGGCTGCCTCTTTGGGGTGACGCTCGGTGCCGTGAAATCCAAAAATTCCGGTTGCGCGCGCATTATAAGATGAATTTTCACCTTCGAGGTGAATGTTTTGATTCACTTTGACGCTACCGCTGAGAACCCGGCCGATGACCAAGCGTCCCACATACTCATCGTAACCAAGCTGGTTCACCTGCATGCAAAAACCTTTGTCGAGATGACGTTGGGTTGGCGGGAGGTGTTCGATGATTGCATCCACGAGAGGGCGAAGATCGGTTCCTTCAACATCCAGGTCTGTGGTGGCGGTGCCCGCTCGACCATTTGTGTAGATAATTGGGAAGTTGATCTGATTGTCGTCAGCGCCCAAATCGATAAAGAGGTCATAACATTCGTTGATGACTTCCTCGATTCTGCGGTCCGAACGGTCGATTTTATTGATGACCAAAACTGCAGGAAGTTTAAGGTCCATAGCCTTACGCAAAACGAATCGTGTCTGCGGCATGGGACCTTCGGCTGCGTCTACAAGCAGTAATACGCCGTCAACCATTCGCAAGGTTCGCTCAACTTCACCGCCGAAATCGGCGTGTCCGGGGGTGTCCACCAATTGAAGGTGGAAGGGGTCGTATTGAACGGACGTGCATTTAGCGAGAATGGTGATTCCGCGCTCACGCTCTTGGTCCATGGAGTCCATGGCACGCTCAACCACAGCCTGGTTTTCTCGGTACATACCGCTTTGTTGGAAAAGGGCGTCCACGAGAGTGGTTTTCCCATGATCAACGTGGGCAACAATGGCAACGGTTCTTAAATGTGTTTCAGCAGACATAACACGCTCTACAGCTTCAGGTGATGGGTCGGGATGACGAGCGGCGCCCCTCTAGCAGCCGAAATCTCTATTGGGAAGTATTCTTTTCGCCGGATGGTGCAGAACTTGCCGAATTTGCGGGTTTTTTTGGAGCGGGCTTTGCTGCCGCTGGCTTGGTTTCCGCTTTTTGGGGCTTAGGTTTGGTGGCTGCGGGAGCCGCCGCAGGTTTTGGAGTGGGTATTGCCGGGGCAGCAGCGCCTTGATTTGGGCTTGGTTTTTTCTGTTTAGCTTTCGAATTAGTGACTTTAGCCGGCTTTTTTGACGGTTTAGTGGTCTTTTTTACGGGTTTAGGAGCGTTTGAAGGCGCGATAGACTTTTGTTTGGTCCCTTTGGACTTTCGATGGATGGGCTTGAATACCGACGAGCGATAAATTGAAGATCGTCCTTGGCTGGCCCTGAGTCTTTTGCGTACGCGCTCGATTTTTTCTTGAACCAGTTTGGGGTTCGAGTGCTGAGGCAGGCAAGAATAATAGTAGTTTAGAGCGGTTTCGTATTCACCAAGCTCTTGGTAGCAACTTGCTAGCTCAAAATGTACCAACGCTGTGAGCTCAACGCCGGGTTCGTCTTCCAGTAAGGCATCGTAGGAAGCAATGGCTTCCGTAAACCGGTTTTGGATGAAGTATGAGTTTGCCGTTAGCAGTTGTGCTTGCTTGCTTTCGCTGCTGAGGGGCCAGTTTTTTCCAAGCAGTGCACTTTCGGTTCGGGCCTGATCAAAGTTTTTAAGCTCGAGATAAATTCGAACAACTTCCAGCTGTGCTCGCCTGGCGTCGGTGTGAGACGGGAACTTTGAAATCAAAAGTTGGAGCTGGTCGATGCCCTTTTCTGGCTCGCCGAGTTTGTAACGATACACGTCGGCCATATGAATATGGGCTGTGCGGGCTTCATTGGTTTTGGGGTAATGGTCAAGCAGTAGGCTGTAGTCGCTCACTGCTTGTTTGTAGTCGCGAAGATAAAGAACATTGATTCTTCCGAGTCGCTCGAGAATCATCAGTTGCTGTGTGTCTTCGTGCTCTTTAAGATTTGATTTGTTTTGCAGCCGCTTGAGGTACTTGCGGTACATTTGCTCAGCTTCAAGGTAGTTCTTGTTGTAGAGCAGATCGTTGGCATGCTCGAGTCCGGATAAGGGGTCTGTTGTGCAGCCCAGACTGGTTATCGTGGCGACAACCAGCAGGGCTTTCAACAATACTCGAAACAAATGCATCATCATGCTTGAGCCCTGTGCTTAGGACTCTTCTGTCTCTGTGGCGACTTCTTCAGCTGGTTGCGCTGGAGTCTCAGAGTTTAGCTCGACTCCGGTTTCTGCTTCATCGGGCTCTACGATTCGCGCAATGCTTGCAACACTGCCGCCTTCGTCGATGTTGATGATGCGGACACCTTGTGTGGAGCGCCCGAGCTGAGAAATTTGGTTCACCGCAGTACGAATCATAACGCCCGCGCTGGTGATAACCATAATATCATCTTTCTCATTCACCCCGACGACGCCAGAGACAAGTCCGGTTCGGTCAGAGATTTTCAGGCTGATGATACCGGAACCGCTTCGGCCCTGTCGGCGGTACTCATCCATGTGGGTACGCTTGCCATAACCGTTGTCACAGATTGTGAGTACATCTGGCGCATCATCGTTTGGAACGACCATGCCCACGACAGCATCGCCTTCTTTCTTCAGCTTGATCGCACGAACACCGCGGGCTGTTCTTCCCATGGGGCGTACATCTTCTTCACTGAATCGAATGGCCATACCCATGCGGGTACCGATCAAGATATCGCATTCACCTTTGGTGCGTACGACGTTGATAAGCGTATCTTCTTCATCAATGGTCAGAGCAATCAATCCGTTAGAGCGAGGCTTCGCAAAAGACATCATGTCTGTCTTTTTGACGTAACCAAGCTTCGTGGCGAACACGAGGTAGTCACCTTCTTCGAATTCCCGCACCGGTGTGATGGCGGAAATCTTTTCGCCCTTCTCGATGTTGATCAGGTTAACGATGGGCTTGCCTCGGCTGGTTCGACTTCCGGTTGGGATTTCGTGAACCTTGAGCCAGTAGACCTTACCCTTGTCGGTAAAGATTAAAACGTAGCTGTGTGTAGAGGCTACGTAGATATTTTCGACAAAGTCTTCCGAACGTGTCGTTGCAGCAGTCTTACCGCGGCCGCCTCGGTTTTGTGCTTGATACACATCAAGAGGAACGCGCTTGACGTAGCCGGCGTGACTGACTGTAACAACGCAAGGCTCGTCAGCTACCAAGTCTTCAGCGGAGATTTCACGTCCGTGAAGAACCAGTTCTGTACGCCGCTCGTCAGCATACTCTTCCTTAACCGCAATCAATTCGCCTTCGATGACCTGCATCAAAAGTTCGTCTGAACCAAGAATAGCCAAGAGGCGCTCAATGGTGTCACGAAGCTCTTCTGCTTCGTTGGCCAGCTTGTCTCGCTCTAGACCGGTGAGGCGGGCCAGACGCATATCCAAGATAGCTTGGGCTTGACGCTCGTTGAGTTGAACGTGACCATTGCTCAGCGCGTTCTTACCTGTTTCGTAGTCGAACGTCAGCAAGCGGTTACACAGTTCAGTGAACGCAGGGCTCATTGGCAGGTTTTCCGCCATCAAGTTGGCTTTTGCTTCTGCCTGATCTTTAGCCGCACGAATGATTGCAACAATACGGTCGATGGAATCGATTGCAGAAAGCAAACCAAAGACGGTGTTGAAGCGTTTACGAGCTTCACGCAATTCAAATTGACATCTGCGGGTTACAACATCACGACGGTGGTCGATGAAGTGTTGCAGGATGTCTTTGAGAGAGAGTGCCCGCGGCTTTCGGTCAACAATGGCGAGCATGTTGAAGCCAAAGGATGTTTGCAGTGCAGTAAGACGGTAGAGCTGGTTGAGGATGACCTCACCAAATGCGTCTTTCTTACACTCGATAACAACGCGCATGCCTTCACGGTCAGACTCGTCTCGGATATCGCTGATGCCTTCAATACGCTTGTCACGTACAAGGTGAGCAATTTTCTCAACGAGATTCGCCTTAACAACTTGGTAAGGAAGCTCGTGAATGACAATGCGGTCTCTGCCTTTGTTGTCTTCAACTTCAGCTTTGGCACGAACGTGGATGATGCCTCGCCCGGTTTCGTAAGCTTTACGCAAAGCACCGGTGCCGTAGACGATACCGCCAGTTGGAAAGTCGGGACCTGGGATGTGTTCCATCAAATCGGCAACCGTAAGCTCCGAATTGCGAATCAGTGCAACGGTACCATCAATGACTTCGCGCAAGTTGTGCGGGGCAATGTTGGTTGCCATACCGACGGCAATACCCGATGAACCATTTACCAATAGGT
>MDSW01064584.1_pt1 | contig 15431 bp, 16 predicted proteins | sample 811171 | NCBI WGS metagenome assembly MDSW01 (sample SAMN05326641, study PRJNA326480) | marine metagenome | isolation source: seawater | place: Atlantic Ocean: North West | collected 2012 | reverse complement strand
TCTTGATACTTTTCTAAAACATGGATCAAAAGCAAAAATATCCCCATTATTAGCTACATCAATATCATAATTACAATAGGATAAACCTGGAGAAGGATCTCTTGCGCTCATACTTCCTGAGTCATCAAGCATAATCATTATATTTGCTTTTACATCACCTACTCCTGTCCCAGGAGGAGGTCCTTTAGCTATAACTGGTAGAGCAAAGAAAATGATTAATAAAAAATTAGTGACTACTTTTTTCATTATTCATTCTCCGGGGCAGGACCTAGAGGTGTGCTGGGTGGTTCAAATTCATACGTATCCCAATCTATATTATCTTCCTTTAAAGCAAGGTATTCAAAAAGCTCATCATGTTTTGTTGAAATCAAGACAACATTTTGAAACGTAATATCTGGCAATACACCTACAAATAATTGAATCATACGGTTTCCATCATCAATTTTAATTACTTGTTGTGCTTTAGAGTAATCTCTCTGTTTACTAATACCAAAATACTCTCTTCCCCATTCAAACAATTCAAGTTTATCACTCGTTTGTAAAACCAATTCAATGGCAACTAATTTATTTTTAATCAAATGATAAATTACAATAGTTTCTTGTCCCAGTTTAGAGTCTTTAAGGTCTGGGCAAATAATTTCAAAATTTGTTGTGATCTCTTTGTTCACTCCTGGAATGGGCTCAAAATAAGCCCAACTATCATCTAGCGATTTTTGAATTTTGTTTGCAGAGGTTCCAAATGCATGAGTATCAATTTTGCATTTTGCTAATAGAGGATTAGCTATAATAACACTTATTATGAGAACCCACCATTTGATCATTTTTTTACCCTGCTACTTTTATTTAATATTAACAAATTATTGAAGATAAGACTATTTAATAAAAGATTTGTTAAACGTAAAAATGGATGTTTCCAACATTTAAGGGTCCATAATGGTGTATAAAATATTACATTCACTTCTTTTTGGTAAATAGGTAATGGTATATTAAACATCATTTATCTAATTTAATTCTTGCCTCTAAAGATTGTATTTGTTTTAATTTTTTATTTTTATCAAAAGAAGCGCCACAAGAAATAACTTTATAATAATAAGCTGTACCTTTTCCTGTAGCTGCGTATGCAGTTGAGGTACCAACTGATCCTGTTCCAACAGAAGTTGAGCTTCCAGCAGCACTTGCCTCACCTTCATAAAAAATATAATAACTAAATCCAAATGTTTTAAAAAAATTTATTTCGTCAGCATGAGAGCTCGAATCATTTTGCAAATCAAATTCACAATCCATCCGACGATAATTTGTATCCCCTGAAGAATTGAAAGTATTACATTGACCTGCACTTACGGTATCTCCAGTTTGTATAGCAGGAAATCTGTAAGCATATTTTCCACTATCCTTACCCAAAGTATCATATTGTTGTCCAATCCCATCTTGATAATCGGCCAGACATCTGTTTTTAGGAATGCTATTAATAGGACCTTTTGAATTTGCAGGATATCTATTTTGTCCAGACTCATTTTCTAAATAACGTCTTGCATGTTCTATCCCTGCTTCTGCAGCCATAAACACGTGCTCAGAGCGGTCATATTCCACCGACATATTGGTATTTAAATTTGAACGTGCCATCATAGCTACTCCCATCACGGTCATCATAAGTAATAAAAGTAAAGAAACAACTAGTGCAAATCCTTTTTGTGTTTTATTTATTTTCATCATAAGTTGCGCAGCACCATCGTTGCATTATAAAAAGTTAAAAATCGTCTCCCCTTATCAGGATTATCACTTGGATCATCAGGGACACTGCTCACCTCATTGCCTGAGACGATACTTAAATTCATATCCACGGTACGTGCACGGTTAGGATATTGCCCACAAGCAACGTTCTTCTTAAAATCATTAATACAACCAGAGGTAGCATAGTTATGAGATGATTTTGCGGCACGTGTTAACGGATGAAGACGTCCTGCAAAATGATCGTATTTATAATCAGAAAACGAAAAACTTAAATCATATAAGTAATCCAAAACTGTTTCTTCTTCACAAGGGTACTTTGAATTTTTATTTATTTTATTAAACTTTGCAGTTGATGCAACATATGCATAATGACATTGATGACGCTTTAAACGACACCGTGATAAAGCTGTGACTCCTCCCGGTGCATATTTTTCTCCATAATATTTTACTATTCGTCTTACAAAATTAAAATTAGTCATATCATTTTGACTTGGCACAATATCATACATTACTGAAATATTTTCTCCACAATCAGCGGGAAGCGTGCCACTTGGATTGAGATTTGTTGTAGGAGATTCTAATATAACGGCTTGATTAATAGGAACAGGACTGCCTTTATTAAAATCCTTATAACCAGCATTACGTATTTCCTCGACCATAAAATCCAGTGTCATACGTCCGCTCTCCTGATTACGCGTCATTTCGCGTTGTAATTCATACGATCGTTGAAACATAATAAAAGAAACAAATAAGGCTGCTAAAATAATAGCACCAATTGCGGTTGATACTAAAATTTCAGGAAGTGTAAATCCTCTGATAGTATTGTTTTTATTCATGAAGAATTTTTCTATAAAATTTTTTTTGTTCTCTATTGCGAGAATAATGCTCAATGCGTAACCCGACTACTTTATACTTTTGTTGATATCCATTTGCTGTAATGGTTACATCACGAACAAACATTTTGCGCAGATCATTTTTACCTCCCTTACTACCAACATCTCCCATTCCGCCTTTCTTGAGTTTTAAGAAATTGCACCATCGTATTTTTTGTCTTTCCATTTTCTTAGATGTTCCTGTTGGCGCTGCTCCACAATTTTTACTTAAATCAAGATTGTTATATTTAGAAGAAGAGATTGATTCATGATATGTGCTATCTGCTACTGAAAATTTATCCAATGCTATATCATCCATAATCATAGAAGTAGATAATGTATCATTATCACGCTGGGAGGCACTGTAGATCATCCGTGTTGCGGTGGTGGCCATGGTATAGACAGAAATAAAACCAATACCTACAATAACTGCGGCTAATAAAGCTTCGATAATGGATACCCCTTTAGTGTACTTATTATTGTGCATTATTCCTCTATCCAATTTGTCGAACAACTGAGGCTGCTCGATGATATGTTAGCATACTGAGCACCTCCTTTACACGCAAACGTTTCAATAAAAGAAGTTGTTTTCCAAACAACAAATTTATACGCATTTTTTGCATGAGCTGTATTATCGCCTGCTGCATGAAATATATACCATTCTTTTTTATCCTGACTGGCAGCTGAAGACCCATTAGGAAAAAAACAAATTCCCATATTAGTCGCACTAGCATTTCTACAAGCCTTACCTCCTGTTTGACATCCAACTACACGAATATTTTTCAAGGAATCAAATAAACGTCTTTCTTCAAAATTAGCATCATTACTAGAAGTACAACTCGATTGACGGGATGTAATATTCTTATCAATATAGGCGTCCATCTCAAATATATTTTGTCCAAGATTTTGATTCAACCGTACGTAATATTTATAGCCATCACGCATGGATTTCTTTTGATAATATTTTAACAAACTTACAATCTTCGATTGTGCAGCAGAGACTTCAGTGTTCCACCGTGATGTTTTCGGTGTGTATAAAAAAATAGATAATACACCAATTAAAGCTACAACAACCAAGAACTCAATCAATGAAAATCCTTTATTTCTTTTCATTTAAATTAAATTATATTTTCCCCATTGCTTTAAGATTTGCGACAGATTTTTCCATCGTTACCATACCTTCTGCCATAGCCGTTTGCATAATGCTTGGAATTTGAAAGACTTTATCTTCTCGAATTAAGTTTTGAACTGCATTATTACAAACCATAACCTCATATGATCCTACTCTCCCTGATCCATCTTTCGTTTTATGAAGTTGCTGTGTTACAACTAAACGAAGAGATTGGGATAACATAGAGCGAGCTTGCGCCTGTTGAGTAGGAGGAAAAACATCAATAAGTCGGTTAATGGTATTAGGAGCTCCATTTGTATGTAAAGTTCCTAAAACTAAGTGCCCTGTTTCTGCAGCAGTTAATGCAGCAGATACTGTTTCATAATCTCGCATTTCTCCTAGTAGAATAATATCAGGATCTTCTCGTAAAGCAGCTTTTAGTCCGCTGGCAAAACCAGTTGCGTGCTTTCCTATTTCTCTTTGTGAAACAATACACATTTGATTTTGATGAATAAATTCTATGGGATCTTCAATTGTAATGATATTTTCTTTTCGTTGTAAATTAATACGATTTAGTATTGCTGCCGAAGTAGTAGATTTTCCAGATCCGGTTGGACCAGTAATAAGTATTAATCCGTTTTTATATTCACAAGCATCAAGTACAACAGGAGGTATATCTAATTCTTCTACCACAGGAATAATAGTTTCGATTTTTCGGAGCACCATACAAACACCATTCAAAGAGTGATATAGATTAGCTCTGTAGCGAATGCCCTGAATAATAAAAGCAGTATCAAGTTGCATTTCCTTGTTAAGTTTTTCGTAATGAAATGTATCAAGATGTTTTTGAAGAAATTTGTTGATGTCTTGGCCAGAGACTACATCATCCGGCATCATAATAATTTCACCGTGCTCTCTAATCGCAACTGATTGGTCAGATCTAATATGTATATCTGATAAACTATAGGTATCTACACATTTTCCAATTAAGGTTTCTATTAATAGATCACCACCATTTTTCAGTAAATTTTCTTGTTTTGTCATTTTTATTACCTTTTTAACTTTTATTGCTTTTATTAATCACTATTGAGACCATATATACATCTACATTACAAAAAAACTATTTAGTTAAACATTTTTCAACAAATACACGTTTTAAAGTCCAAATTGGAAGATAGACTATAAAGATGTGCATTTTATCGCAAATATAAGCCGAAGTTGGACCTCTTTCAATTTTTTTTAATGACAATGCTTAAAATTCAAATATTAATCTGAGAATCATTATGGTTTTTGGACTCGGGAAGAAAAAAGGTGATAAAGGGCAAAAAGTTAATGCTCCTATCCGCGCTAAAAAAAAAGGAGGATTATTTTCTCCGCTTAGCAAATACTTTTTTAATATTATTAGCAAATATAGTGCATCTCAAGAAGAGGTAGTTGGCATTGAAGTAACGCCAACAGCAGTTAAAGTTGCACAACTTAGAGAAGATAATGATCGTTGGACACTTACTAAATTCAGTTACCGCAATGTTGATAATGGTAGTGAAGAATTACTCCGCACAAATCCAGAAATTTATGTTGAGCAAATTCAAACAGCTTTACAAATTGCAAAAGTTGACACAACAAATGCTGCAATAGCACTTCCAGTATCAAGTGCGATTATTCGTGTTTTACAAATGCCTATCATGACTGATGAAGAAATTGAGAATGCAATTGCAACAGATTCTTTATGGGAAAATTTAACGCAATTACCAGACGCTTTAGAAAATTATTCAATTTTTCATCAAGTAATTAAAAGGCATACAGAAAATAATATTATGGATGTTTTATTTGTTGCTTCAAAAATTGATGATGTCAATCTTTATGCAGATATTATTAGACAGGCTGGTCTTTCTCCTGTTATTGTTGATGTTCGTTGTTTTGCTTTACGAAATGCATTTGAGACACAAGGATTAAGTCAACCAACTATTGGCTCTCAAAAAGGCCCTGTTGCTATTTTAGAATTTAGTGAAAATGAAAATTTCATTTTAATTCTTCAAGAAGATACACCTTATGTTGTTGATATATTCATTCGTCCACAAGACAAAGAATTACTTGCAACAATGTCAGGAGCAATGGGTAGCGGTTATATGGATCAACTTCTTGTTGAAGTTTTAAATCGTTTTACAGTACAAATTAAACAAGCTTTATCAGGTTTTGAAACTCAATATAAAACTGACCCTATTAAACACTTAAGTGTTGTATCTCCTCTGCCTGCCATCACTGGCGTTGTCCAAGAATTACAAAAAGGATTTGATAATATGGAGATGAGTATTCATTCTCCATTTGAAAAATTAACAGTACCTGAACAGCTTAAAGAAAAAGCTTCCACTGAAGAAAATCCTTCAATGTTTACTGCAGTCATCGGTTTAGGTACTAGAAGATTGGATGTTTTTGGTTACTTTAAATTCGTTACAGGCGTTCGAAATATTAATCTCCTCCCTAATAGAGAAAAATTAAAGAAAAAGAAACGTTCTGATATGTACTCAAAGTTTATTTATATTGGTGCTGCTGCATCTATTACTTTAATTTTTTTAGTTTATGGATTTTTTGCATTTAATAAATATTCTGCAAATAAAAAGGAATTAGCAGATTATGATCAAGTGAACCAACAATTTACTCAAGCTAATAATGAATTTCAAAAACTTATAACGGCTAAAAAAGATCTCGAAAAAGATTTATCTAAAGGTCGAGAATTAAAATCAAATTCAAAAAGTAGTTTTGTTATGTTTAAAGAAATAACGCAAGCAGTCCCAAAAAATGTAGTTTTGGTTAATATTAAAACTTCTGATCAAGATTATAATACACTCGTTGTTGAAGGCCAATCAATGGATGACCGACCAATCATTGAACTTATAGACGCTTTAAATTCTCGAGAAACAATTGAAAAAGCATCATTAATTAACATGAATGTAGAAGAAATAACTAGGGGTGATAGCACAATTGAAGTAAAATCTTTTGAAGTATCAGTAATTGCAAAAGATATAACAGAAGAAGAAGTGACAGAGTGAAATGGATCTAAAAAACTTATTTTCTAAAAAAAGTTCTGGGGATGGACCTGCAGAGCCAAAAACAATAAAAGATTATTTAGGTCTTATTGTAACAATATGCTTGGTTATAATTTTTTTATTGATTTATTTTTTCTTAATACGTCCAACCTTTCAAGAACAAGAAGCTCTAATCCAAGATAAATATAATAAATTACAAGAAATTGAAGTTATGAATGGACAAATAAATACTTTAACAACAAAAGTTGCAGAGCTAGAGATAGAACGTGAAGAAAAGTTTAAATTATTTGTTTCAGAAAAAGAAGTTGAAGAATTATATCAACTTATAAGTCTTTCTGCTCTTCGTAATAAACTAAAAGTAAATAAATTAATTCGCGGTGAAGAAGAAGCTGTAAGAGAAATAACTGATCAGAGTGCTGATAATTCTGCCTTACCTGTAGATTATTATAAAATTTATGTCGAATATGATATAGAAGGAAAGTTTCCTGATTATTTAAATCTAAAGGAGGAAATTGCGGAACTTGACAAATTAATTGTTTTTGAAAAAGAAGAGGTTACAACTACTGATTCACGAACTGTTATTGCAAATGTAAAAATATCATTAGTGAGGATGCCAACACGATGAAAAAAATTTTTAAGAAAAATAAACATAGGCTCATATTATTTTTAGCAATTGTATTTGCTCCTCAGCTAGTTTTAGCAAATGATCCTTTTGATAATACTATTTTTACATTTGAAAATAATGTTCAAACAACTGAACAATTGGGAATCTCACCAAGTCAAGACATACCATCCGAATCAAGTGAATCGGTTGCATTAGACAATCCAATTAATACGCGTTATGTAATCACTAGTTATTCTTTACGAGGATTAATAAAATCTCCTAATAAAACTCAATTAATGTTTGTTGCAGAGAATGAAAATGTAAAATTTTTATTGACTATGAAAGATTGTTTAGGATTAAATTGTGCTGATATCACCAAGATAGATAAAAGAGGAAGAGTAACCTTTGAGGATGAGGAAGGAATTTATCGTTTTCAAGTTGGCTATGCACCCTTTGTAGTGGAAAATAAACTTACAGAAGATGTGGCTGAAGAGGAAACTCTTGAAAATGAATTTGTTGCTGAAGATTCAGACAATAGTGAGCTTGGCAAAGCAGATACGGATTTATTAAATTTAGAAAAAATTATTACCTCACTTGATGAAAATATTCTCACTCTTGAGGCAGAAAATGAATCTCTTTTAATGAGCAATACATCTATAAAAAATGATTTTGATAATCTGACTAAAAATAATCAATTGTTAAAAGATACAATGGAAGATCTCCAAGCTTCCGTCAATGTTTTAGAAAGTGAACTGCAAGCAAAAGATCAATCCATAAATGACTTAAAAAATGAGATGAATATAAAAGATCAACAAATTGCTGCATTAAGGAAAGAGTTGCAAACATCCTTAAAAAATGAGTTGGAAGATTCAAATGAAGAAACATCTGATTCAGTGGCAATAGAATCTATAAAGATAGAAAATGATGAACTACAAAAAGAAATTAATACATTAACGCTTAAGATTGATGAAATAAAAAATAATCATAAAACCGTTTTAAGTGACTTAAATAATACATTAAAAGAGAAAAAGGAAATAATAAGTGATCTTCAAGTTCAATTGTTATTTGACACACCAAAATCAGAAGAAAGTAATTCTGATAGTATTACTCTTCAAGAAGAGCCAGATGTGCAAGAAGAAACTGTTAACAAAGAAGACGATGAGTCAGAAGAATCTAAAAATACCCAAGCTTCAGATACAACAAATATAATGACTGCCAAAGAAGATGTAAATGTAAGAGGAAAACCAAATCCTGAATCATCTATTGTTGGTGTAATACTAAAAAATGATCAAGTGAATGTAGTTGATGTAGTTGAGGGGTGGTATAAAATAATATTAGAAGATAACGTGGAGGGATATATATATGCCCCTATGTTAGTAGAGGAAAATTAAAATGTTTGTAAATTATAAAAATGTACTATTAAAAATTTTCCCTATCTTACTAATTCTCTTAACGTCATGTACTGGACCTTACTCTGTACCTAAAAAGGGTGAAAATGAAAAAAATACCCGTGTAATATTTGAAGAAGGTATTGAAATAGAAAAAAACATACAAGATACTGAACAAATTTCCAAATTAGTACTAGAGCAAAAAGAAAAAGTTGAAAATCTAGCCAAATTTGGACCAACACGTAAAAAGACCATAGAAAGTATAGATTTAAATAGAAAAAAAATTATTAATACGCAGGAGCCAAGCACACCTATGCTTGCGAATTTAAATGCAGATTTATACGATAGCTTTCCTGTCACATTAAATTTTACTAACACCGATATTCGTGAGGTTATGCAGGTGTTCTCCGAAGTAACCAATCGAAATATTTTAGTGGGTAAAGAAGTTAAATCAAGCCTAACTATTGAATTAAGAGATATTCCTTGGAAAATTGCTTTAAAATCAATTTTGGATATAGAGGGGTTAACTTGGGCTGTTGATAATAAAACTGGAATTATAAGAATTCATAATAAAGATGTCCTACAGGAGCAAATAACTTACGATGAAGAAAGATTGAAGTCTTTAAATGCTCAGTTAGAATATGAAAAAAATCTTGTTCCTAAATCAACAGCTGTATTCCAACTGTACTATATAGACTCTGAAACAATGCTAAAACGACTTAATGATGCATTAATTGGTGTTCAAACAGGTGAGGGAGAGACTGGTCAAAGCTCAATACTTTCTCTAAAATTAATGTCTGAGCCTAGTCAAAATACAATTATTGCTAATGGCACGATGGATGATTTAACATTTGTTGAAAAAATTATTAATGAAGTGGATCAACCTGTTGAACAAGTATTGATTGAAGCGATAATTGTAAAAGCTACAGATTCTTTCCAAGAAGAGTTAGGGGCTAGATTAGGTGGAGCTGCAAATACCCCTTTAGTTGCTGGAGATGAAGCAATACGTGATATAAGAGGTGTACAAGCAGGTCCAGGCCAAGCAAACTCTGGTCTAGCAGAAACACAAAGCTTTGCTACAACTGCAGATACTGATTCTTATAATCAGGACAGGATAACTGATTTTGCCATTTCTAATCCATCTTTAGGTTTGGGTATTATTGCAGATATAGGTTTTGCTCAATTAAAAGGTGAAATTTATACAATGCAATCTGAGGGATTAACTAAAACTATTGATAATCCAAAACTATTTGTTCTAGATAATCAAGAAGCTAAAATTACTAGTGGTACACAAATTGCTTACACTGGAGCTGGTGAAGATGCTGGTGTTGAACTAGTTGATGCAGCTCTTGAGCTTACTGTTACACCACAGATAGTAGGAGATGGTAATATTAAAATAAATCTTGCTGTAAGCAATAATAGCCCTTCTGGATCAGGAGCAAATCCTCCAATTTCTACACTTGAGATTGATACTGATCTTATCGTTCGAGACGGTGATGTTGTTGTTATTGGCGGTGTGTTCTCAAATACAGAATCACAATCAGAGAATAAAGTACCAATATTAGGCGATATACCAGTGATAGGGAGACTTTTCCGCTCTGATGCAAAAGTCGATAATCAAGAACAAGTATTGATTTTTATTGCACCAAAGGTTTTATAGTATTTAATAGTAACTTAATATGGCTCTAACAATATCTAATAACAGTGCAAATAGTATATCTGGCTTACTGGTAACTAAAGGATTGATTTCTCAAGATATTGTTGATCAAGCCAAAAAAAGTAGTGCCAATTCTGGAAAAAATCTCATTAATATATTACTTGATAATAAATCCACTACTGAAGATCAAATAGCTAATGTGATAGCAGAGAATAATGGATTACCATTTGTTCCATTAAGTGAAAAAGATATTAATAAAGAGCATACAGCATTATTACCAGAATCTTTTATTAAATCTAATCATGTTCTGCCTTATGCAGTAAACAAAGGATATGTAAGCATAGCTATTGTAGATCCAGCGGCGATATCTTTAGCTTCAAATCTTAAACTTTTAACAAAATTGCAGGTTGATTTTACAGTTACTACTTTTGCTAATTTATCAGAAGCGTTTGCTTGGGCTGGCTTTGCCACAAAACCATTAAAAACTGAATCTGATCAAGATAAAACAGAAAAAAAGAAAAAGAAAACAAGAAAATGGGATTCAGACAAAAAAAGTTCAACACAATATAAAAGAAATGAAAATGAAGGTTTTGCTCTTGAAGAAGATGAGGAAATATCTTCTGATGTAGAAGCTTTTGTTGATGATATTATTATTAAATCATTTCATTCTGGAACGAGTGATATACATATTGAAAAATTTCGCGATCTAGCTCAAGTAAGATTTCGTGAAGATGGAGTTTTAGCAGTACAAGATGACTTTACCGAATTTCTAGAATTAAACTATCCTGCTGTTATAACTCGTTTAAAAATTATGTCAGAATTAAATATTGCTGAGCATCGCCTTCCTCAAGATGGAGCGATTAGCTTTATTAATAGTGATGAGGGTATTGATGTTGATATTCGATTATCTATCTTGCCTAATGTACGAGGAGAACGCTGTGTAATGCGTTTACTTCGAAAAGATTCTATTAATATTGATATGAAAAAATTAGGTTTTCCTCCGCGTGAATTAAAATTATTAATGGATGGCATTAATGCGCCACAAGGATTAATATTGGTAACAGGACCAACTGGTAGTGGTAAAACTACTACACTTTATTCTGCTCTAAGTGAAATTAATGCACCACACATCAATATATTAACAGCGGAAGATCCAGTGGAATATGAATTACAAGGTATTGGGCAAACACAAATGAAAGACACAATTGGTTTTGATTTTGCTGCAGCCCTGCGGTCTTTTTTGCGTCAAGATCCTGATGTTGTGTTAGTGGGAGAGATTCGTGATAAAGAAACATCAGAAATAGCCATTAAAGCTTCTTTAACTGGTCACTTAGTTTTAAGCACACTTCATACAAATGATGCTATAACTACTATTTCAAGACTTATTAATATGGGTGTCCCAAACTATCTTATAGCGGCCGCTTTATCTATCATTATTGCACAAAGACTTTCGCGAAAAATATGTCCTGATTGTAAAGTAGAAGATGAAAAAATAACACCTGAACTATTAACAACTATTGGTTTTTCAGCAGATCTGGCATCTCGAACTAAATCTTATACAGGTACTGGTTGTTCTAAATGTAAAGATTCAGGCTATAAGGGAAGGCAAGGAATTTATGAAGTTCTTGAAATTTCTGATTCTTTAGAAGATGCAATTTTACAAAATAAAACAATTACTGAATTAAAGGTAATAGCTGCAAAAGAAAATTTTGTTACAATGCAAGAAATGGGAAGAACTTATCTTATGGAAGGCATTATTTCTTTTGAAGAATTTCAAAGAGTATTAACCGTATAAATGGCAGTCAACTTTGAATATAAGGGAATTGCTGAAGGTAAATATACAGAGGGAGTTATTGAGGCATTAGATAAAGATGAAGCTTCTTTTAAGCTCAGAGAGAAAAAAATAATTATAACTTCCATAAACATCGTTAAAGGCCAAAAAATAGTAAAGAAGAAGAGTGCAAAAGGTGGCGGTGGTATTTTAGGAAGTTTATTTGGAAAAATCAAAACTTCTGATCTTACGTTTTTTACAAAAAAAATATCTACAATGGTTACAGCTGGTTTACCAATACTAGATAGTATTAAAATGGTTGAAGATCAGACAGATAATAAAAAATTAAAATTGATTATTAATCAAATTACAAAAGACTTGGAGGCAGGAACTGCTCTAAGTAGATGCTTTGCAAGAAATCCAAAAATTTTTGATAAAATCTTTGTTAATATGATTAAAGCTGGGGAAGCAAGTGGTAAGCTTGATACTTTTTTAGTAAAATTAACTGAAATACTTGAGCGCCGAGAAGATATCCGACGTAAAATTAAAAGCGCAAGCTTTTATCCTAAAATACTTTTTTTTGTTGCTGGAGGTATAACTGTATTTATGCTCCTAAAAGTTGTTCCAATTTTTGAAGAAATGTACGGCGGAATGGGAGTTCCTTTGCCTGGATTAACTAAAATGATTATTTCAGCAAGTAATTTTATTCAATCATCAACGGGATTAATAATGTTTGTTGTATTGGGAATTATTTATTATCTTTTTAAAGTTGCGAATAATAAAATTCCAAATTTTAAGAGAAGAATAGATAAACTTAGTTTTAAACTTCCAATTTTTGGAAATCTAATTGCGCAATCAATTTATGCCAGAGTAGCTTTAGTTATGGCCAATTTAGTTGGGGCTGGTGTAAGTGTAATAGAAACATTAGAGATCGTAAAAGATACCAATAACAATCTTGTAGTAAGAGATGCGGTTGAAAATGTTAAACGAGGTGTATTTTCAGGTATGGATTTATCTAAACTTTTTTTAAAAGAAACTGTTTTCCCTGCTCAGTTTGGTCAATTAATTGCTGTTGGTGAAAAAACTGGAAATCTTGAAGATATGTTTCAATCGATAGCCAATTATTATCAAGAAGAATTTGATGTGGCAGTAAAAACTCTATCAACTGCAATTGAACCTATTATGATCGTACTTATTGGTACCTTAATCGGATTTTTATTATTAGCAATGTATATGCCTATCTTTAATGCAGGCTCTGTTGTGGGTGGTTAATAATAAATAATTAATAGTTGAATAAGAGAAAAGCCCTTATTCATTTAGTTCTTCTACAATACCTTCAGGGATTGTGGATTTTTTTTCAATTTCTAATAAGTTAGAATTTAAATTCTCTATTTGAGTAGCAACCTCTGCCTTGTTTTCAATTGATTGTTCTGAGTCTTTAAATGTTCCTATTACGCCCATATTAATTGAAACCAAACCTATAATTACTGCTGTAAGCAAGATTGCAATTAGTCCAATCATTTGATTAACTTATCACGAAACTAGAAGTTAAATAGTTTTATTTTAGATTAATAACATCATTTTTCGTTTAATCGTAAGTACATATATCTACCTTACTAGATATAAATTTATCATTTCCATTTTCATCTCCAACGTTTGTTTTTAAACATGCATTATCTCCTCCATGTCCACCACATAGAGCTGGACCACCTTGATAGCCCAAAACACTTTGACCTAAATCAATACCTGAATTAGGAATTGAACAAGTTCCATTACTCCATCCTGCCCCAGCACTCCATCCATGGCCACCTTTAGCAGTTCCCCCAAACATACTTATACTTCTGTCATAACAACTTTTAAATTTTTCTTGAGATTCCTTATACATAGCAAATGCATGAGCATCAGCACTCCAATAGTGTTGATATCCTTGAGAGCTTGGTTGTGAACAATCTTTAAATCCATTTGATTGAAGATAAGCATCTTTTCCAGTATAAGTTACATTGATTCCCATAGCACAAGAGTTCATTCTTAAGGTTAAAGTTTCCCAAATTTTATGGTGGTTTGTAGTTGCGCAATTAATTTTTGCAGTCTTCGTGTATCCACTATACGCCACTATACCTACTGCAGCTAAGATACCAATAATAGCAACAACAACAAGCAGTTCGATAAGTGAAAAACCTTTCTTGTACATTCAATGAATTTATCATTAAATTAAAGAAAAGTTAATATAGTGTTGTCTTAAGATTTTTAAATGAGAAAAATGTTATATATTCTGTCATATATTTTAATTGGATATCTAATTTTAATTATTGCATTATTTATTTTTCAAAGATCTTTTCTGTATTTTCCAGAAAAAGGAGAAATTGATAGCAGTTATTTTATCAATACTGGATTAAAAGAAATAGCTCTCACTACTTCAGATGGATTGGTTTTAAAATCTTGGATAAAAAAACCAAAATTTAAAGATGGATACACAATCCTAATTTTTCATGGAAACGGAGGTCATGTTGGGCACAGAGTTGATAAATTTAAACCTTTTATTGATGCTGGCTATGGCTTGTTGTTTCTTGAGTATAGAGGATACGCAAACAATTCAGGCAAACCATCAGAAAAGGGATTATATAATGATGCTTTAGCAGCAATTAAATTTTTATCTGAGAAGAAAATAACATCAAACAAAATAATTCTTTATGGCGAATCACTTGGTTGCGGAATAGCCATAAAATTATCTACTGAAGCTGTATTTGCTGCTACTATTTTAGAATCTCCCTACACTTCTATCAATGACGTTGCCCAAAAACATTATTGGTATCTTCCTGCCAAATGGCTTGTTTTAGATAAATATAATATTATAGATATTGTTAACAAAGTTAAATCTCCCCTTCTTGTCATACACGGTGAAAAAGATAACGTAATTGATATTAGTTTTGGTAAAAAAGTATTTGAATCTGCTATTCAACCAAAAGAATCGTTATTTATTCCAGAGGCAGGTCATAATAATTTATTTGAATTTGAAGTTGTAAAAAAGATATTATTTTTTTTAGAAAAGCAAAAAAAATAATTTCGTCAATAACTAGAATTTCAATAAGAGAAAAACAATTTACTGAAATCAGATACGCTCAAAATAAATATTTAATATATAAAAAAAAACATATAAATTGTTTAAAATAAAAAAATTGTAAATCTAAAAAATTCACTATTTCTAACGATTTTAAGAACAATAAAGATCTTTTTCTTTAATTTGATATAGGTC
>MDSW01115150.1_pt1 | contig 15437 bp, 13 predicted proteins | sample 811171 | NCBI WGS metagenome assembly MDSW01 (sample SAMN05326641, study PRJNA326480) | marine metagenome | isolation source: seawater | place: Atlantic Ocean: North West | collected 2012 | reverse complement strand
GCAAGACCCGCCACTGGATGCGGACGCTCTACGCGCTCAGGTCTCTCCGCAGCCTCAAGCGCTCCAGCAGAGAGGGCCTCGGCTACAAGGACGTCTACCAGGCGGGCAAGAGCGTCGCAGGCGTGGAGGAGGTCCTCCCCGCCGCAGAGGTGGTGCGCCGCTTCCGGGACGCCCTCGTCACTCAGACCAGCTAGGCCTCAGGGGCCCCAAGTGACCTCGAGCCCATTGGTGAGGTTGAAGAGCGAGCCGCAGGGAGAGGTGATGGGGTCGCGGTACCAGAGCTGGTAGCGCTTGATGTCCCCAGGCGACACGCCACCTACAGCCGCGATGTCGGCGGTCGTTTGCGATGTGCCGTCGTCTGCTGCGAAGCGCACCTGCAACCGAATCACTCCGCCACCGGCGCAGCGCACGCCGTCACCGAAGAGGATCCCTTGCCCGCCGGAGACTGCGTTGTTGCCTTGGAAGTAGAGGCCAGGCTGGCCCGGGATGAGGCCGACAGTCGAGAGGCTGAGGCTGGAAGACTTCACGCTCGCCGCCCCCGAGGCGCGCATCTTGGCGCCGCTCCCCGTGCCGTTCGCGCAGCCCTCACCCGGAGCGCCGGGGTTCCCACAGGGGCAGCCGATGGAATTCACAGAGTCACAATAGGAGACGCCCGTGCCGCCACCCTCTCCAGAGATGACGAGGAATGCGTCAGGCTCACCGTTGGTATCTGCAGGGTCGAAGTTGCTCGCGTAGGAGGCCATCGCGATGACGGCGCCGTTCCCAGAAGGCTTCGCCCGGTAGCTGTCGTTGTTCCCCGGGCCGTTCGTCCCGACAGAGATCTTCGAGAGCTGACCCGTCGACACCTCATACCGGAACACATCCTCGACGTTCACCCCTGCCCCAGGCAAGCCGCCGTCCAGCTCAGGCGCGAAGCTCTGAAAGCAGACCACGGCTCCGTCCGCGCTGACAAAGGGGGCCACGCTGTACGAGGAGCCCTGGACGCCATCATTCGTGACGCTGATGCGCTTCAAGGTGTTCGTCGATCGAACGAGAACGAAGCAGTCAGGGCTGTCGTTCGTGTCGCCGGGGACCAAGTTCGTAGAGGCGCTGTCAAAGGCCACCACGTCCCCGTCATCCGAGATGGTGCAAGAGCGGCAGGACTTGTCACCCTCTCCGCCCGCGCCCGTCAGGCTGACCCGCTCGACTGTGCCTGCGAGCTGATCTCTCACGAAGATGTCCACCCAGCCGTTCGTGTCACCGGGGACCAAGTTCGTCGCGGCGCTCGCGTAGACGATGTGCTGCCCATCGAAGGAGATGTCTATCCCGAAGAGCTGACCGGACCAGCTGTCAGCCTCTGCGCCTGTGCTCGTGACGCTCACACGCTGTAGCCCGATGAGGGAGGTGCTGAACACGTCCGCGACGCCGTTCGTGTCTGCGCCCCCCTGCAGGATGTTGGTGGCTTCGCTGCGAAAGGCGATCACAGCGCCATCCCCGGAGATCACCGGGTCAGTGCTCTCCCCGTCGGTCTCCACCGCGCTCAAGGTCACGGAGACTCGAGTCGTGACTCCTAGCGCGACGTCATGACGGTAGACATCCGTATACCCGTTGAGGTCTGGTGTGCTGACGAGGTTCGTCGCGTTGGACTCAAAGACGATGACGTTGCCGTCTGCTGAGATGTCGGGGCGGCCGCTCGCGCCGTCCCCCTCGACGCCCGCGGTCGAGACAGAGATCCGCTTGATCTCTCCGGTGACCATATCTCTCACGAAGACATCCTCGATCCCGTTGGTGTCTCCGGAGACGAGGTCAGGCGCGTTAGAGGTGAAGGCCACATAGCGACCGTTCGCGCTCATCGCGACCTGCTCTGTGTCGCCGTTCGCGCTCGCGCCCCCCAGGCCGACGCTCACGAGCTGAATGTTCCCGTCAGCGAAGGCGCCAGCGGCGAGGAGCGAGAGGGTCGTGGCGATGGAGAGGGCGCGCATGTGTGAACTCTGGTGTGGGTTTTGGGGTACCCACAGAGACTAACACGGGCCCTAAGATCTCGTGCCTAAGGGGCCTAATGTCCCGACTGGAACACCTTCAGCGCGCTCACGAGGTACGCGGAGTCTTCCGATCCGCAGGTCTCACGGGCAGAGTGCATACCTAGCTGAGGGTTACCGACGTCGACCGTGCGGATCCCTAGGCGGCCCGCAGTGATCGGACCGATGGTCGATCCGCAGGCGAGGTCTGCCCTGTTCGCCCACTTCTGATAAGGGACGCCTGCCTCCTGGCAGCAGAGCTCAAAGTGAGCCTCGGTCTCGGCCTCTGTTGCGTAGCGCTGGTTCGAGTTGATCTTGATCACGGGCCCTGCGTTCATCGCGAGGTGGTGGCCGGGGTCGTGTCGACCGACGTAGTTCGGGTGGGTCGCATGAGCCATGTCAGCTGAGACGCAGACGGACGCGGCCAGAGCTCGATGCAAGGTCTCTCGGTCGCCGCCGCGGGCGAGGACGCTGCGCTCGAGCACGTCTGAGAGGATCGGGGACTCTGCGCCAGCGCGGGAGCCGGAGCCGACCTCTTCATGATCGAAGAGGCAGATGACGGGGACCGCGTCGCCGCTCGGCTTCTCTGTGAGGGTCGCGACGGCGGCGTGGCAGGAGCAGAGGTTGTCTAGGCGCGGCGCGCTGACAAACTCTTCGTGCCAACCAGAGAGGCAGGCGCTGTTGGTGTCATGAGTCATCGCGTCCCAGCTCATGATCTCGTCAGGGCGGACGCCGAGCTCACCGGCCAGCTGGTCTACGAAGCCTCCCTCCGTCTGGCCTTCCAGCCCCCAGACCGGGCGCATGTGCTCCTGCTTGTTCAGGAGCAGGCCCTTCTGATTGATCTCACGGTCGAGGTGAATCGCGAGCTGGGGCACGCGCATGATCGGGCGGTCAATCCGGAAGAGCACCTCGAGGGCCCCGCCGGAGGCCTCGCGAGTGCGAGTCACAGCGTCACCCGGGGCCGAAGAGCCCGGCTTGAGCAGGACGCGACCGGAGAGGCCGAGGTCCCTGTCTAGCCATGAGTTCAGCAGCACGCCTCCGTAGACTTCGATGGAGAGCTGTCGGTAGCCGGCGCTCCCCGTGTCGGGCCGCGGCTTCACGCGCAGGTTCGGGCTGTCCGTGTGCGCGGCGACGATGCGGAAGCCAGCCTCCTTGGGCGCGCCATCCCCATGTGACCAGGCGACGAGAGCGCCCCCTCGCCGAACGAACCACGACCCCGTGGGAGAGTCCCACGCGTCAGCCTCACTCAGCTCAGAGTAGCCGACCGCTTCAAGGCGGCGCGCTGCCTCATCACAGGCGTGATAAGGGCTCGGGGAGGCGTCGATGAAGGCGCAGAGATCTCTGGCGACGTCTCGTCGCGCGTTGGCGTCCGTTGTGCTCATCCCCTGAGGGTAGACGGTTCTGACACGATTCACATCCCCTGGATGGTGCCAAGTGGCCTAAGAGTCCCTACTCTGCCCCTCTCATGACCGCGCCCCCTAAGACAGGAGCCCTGCTCGTCAACCTCGGCACCCCCGCCGCGCCTGACTCCAAAGCCGTCGGGGCCTACCTCCGCGAGTTCCTCGGGGACCCCTGCGTGATCAACATCCCTGGGCCCATCCGGTGGCTCCTCGTCAACCTGCTCATCGCGCCCACGCGCGCGCCGAAGTCTGCAGAGGCGTACCAAAAGATCTGGACGAAGCAGGGCAGCCCGCTGCTCGTTCACTCCTACGCCCTCCGGGACGCCCTCGCAGAGCGACTCGTGGACTACCCCCTCGACGTCGCGATGCGCTATGGCCGCCCGACCATCGAGAGCGCCCTCGAGCGGCTCAGCCTTCGTGGCTGCGAGCGCGTCGTCTGCCTCCCCCTCTATCCCCACGCCGCCGCCAGCTCCACAGGGACCGCGATCACTGCGGTACGAGAGGCTGCATCGAAGCTCGACGGCCTGAACGTCGAGGTCGTGGATGAGTACTTCGACCACCCCGCCTGGATCGAGGCTGTCCGCGCCGTCACCGCCCCTGCGCTCGCTGCCCAGCCCGTCGACCACGTGCTCTTCAGCTTTCACGGGCTCCCCGAGAGCCAGGTGCGCAAGGCGGACATCGGGACCTCTTGCCTGACGAGCGACTCGTGCTGCGAGCCGCTCTGCGACACGAACCGCCACTGTTACCGCGCCCAGTGCCTCTCGAGCGCGCTCTCCATCGCCACGGCCTTAGAGCTCCGCCCGGGCTCTTGGAGCAGCGCCTTCCAGTCGCGCTTAGGCCCCGCGAAGTGGCTAGAGCCTTCGACTGTCAACGCGCTCACGGCTCTCGCTCAAGAGGGCACGAAGCGCGTCGCTGTCATCGCTCCGGGCTTCGCCGCGGACAACCTCGAGACCCTCGAGGAGCTCAAGATGGAGGGGAGAGAGATCTTCCTAGAGGCAGGCGGTGAAGAGCTCTATGTGATCCCCTGCCTCAACGCAGACCCCAAATGGGTTGAGGGTGTGGCTCAGATCCTCGAGCCACATCTAAGAGACGCCTGACCCGAGCTCAGACGCTGAGCCCGCCAGGGATCGGAGAGACGTTGGGCGCGAGGAAGAAGCGCTCCACAGCGACCTCAAAGTCCTCGCCTGCCTCTGTTCGGAAGAGGTATGAGCCCTCCATAGTCCCCCACTCTGTGCGGAGCGGGCAGCCGCTGGTGTACTCATAGGAGCCGCCAGGAGCGAGCACCGGCTGCTCACCCACGACTCCCTCACCGCGCACCTCCTCTTGGCGCCCATGCGCGTCGACGATGATCCAGTGCCTAGAGATGAGCTGGACGGTCTCTTCCCCCTCGTTGTCGAAGCGAATTCGGTACCCGTAGAGGAACTGCCGCATCGCGGGGTCCGACTCGTCCTCCATGTAGCAAGCTGCGGCGCGAACCCGCACACTCCGCGTCAGCGCGTCGGAGTGGCCCTTCGTCTCTTCTTCACTCATACAGAGAGCCTACTCCTGCGCGCGCTGATTCCAAGCCCCCGCGCGGGCTCAACCGAACATCTGGGTCCAGTGATCTTCGAACTGGCCGAGCCCGATCCGGTCATAGCCAGCCATCATGTTGCGATGGTGACCGGGGCTGTACCACCACGCGCGGATCGCGCCGCCCCCGCTCTCTTGCCCAGCCGCGATGTTCTCACCGCCACCAGAGGTCCCAGCGAGGCGCGCGCGATCCCCCGGCGAGGTCTTGCCGGGGAGCGGCGAGGTGTGACTGAAGAAGTCATGCTCGACCATGTCCTTTGAGTGATCTCTGCCGGCCACGCAGAGCTTGGGATCGATCCTGAGCGCGCCGATCCCTGCGAGGATTCGAATCCTGTTGAGCTCCAAGATCCCCTTGTACTCCTCCGGCAAGAGCTCTCCAGCCACCGCCTGGTTGTCCTCTAGGACCTTCTTGTCCCTGGCCTCTGTCGCGACGGCGGCGAGCGCCATGAGCTCTTCAGCCTCCCGCAGCTCTTTGTAGATCTCCCTCCCGAAGGCGCAAGCCTCGAGCTTTTCGATCTCGGCTGCCGGCGCAAAGACGACCGCGAGGTCCCACACCTCAGCGAGCCACTCGAGATCCATCGCCTCATCCAAGAGCTCTCCCTGCTCTTCACGCAGGCGCTCGCTCTCCTCGAGCAAGCTCGAGGCTGAGATCTGCAGGAGCTTCTCTAAGGCGAAGAGCGCCTCGTCACAGTAGCGCTCCACTTGATCCTTGGTCAGATCACCAGAGCGGGAGTAGCGCAGGAGCTTCTCTCGCTGTCGTTCGACCTCGCCCTGAGGTGCGCTCCGCAGGCGCTCTGTCCCGACCCGAGTCGCCTCGCGCTGGTAGAGGGAGAGGTAGGCCTTGTGAGCTTGCGCCCACTTCTTATAGCGCCTGTGAAACTCTGTTGAGGCCGCGCTCGCGAGCTGACGCGCGGCGTCCGGGCCCTTGGTCACCAGCTCACGCGCGGCAGCGTCGCGCTCCTCCCACAGACCCCGCGCGTTACGGAACTGGCGCATGAGGGAGCGGACGCTCGGGCCATCATCCTGCGCGACCGCAGGCTGGGCTCCCCCGAACACTACGCAGAGGGTCAGCGCGAGCGCGCTCGCGAGCTTCTTCCGGACCGAGATCATCCACACAGCATATCGACCCAAACCCGCTCTGAGGGGTTAGAGAGTGTTCGCTTCGTGTACTCTCTCTAACCCCTCGGACCGCAACGAAAAGCCCCCCTCTGACCTCAATGAAGACTCAACGCCGCCTGCTCGCGCTCCCGCTGCTCCTCGCCGCGTCCTGGCTCTCCGCCGCCTCCCTGGACGACCGGATCCTCATGGGCGCAGAGTCACACCGTTACGCCTGGTCAGAGGGCTGGGGCGCTTGCGAGGAGGGCGAGTACGGCAACACCCACGGCTGCGTCGCCGTCGACTCAGAGGGCCGCATCTGGTTCAACACAGACACGGAGAGGTCACTCGTCGTCTTGAACCGCGACGGCTCCCTGCACAAGGCCTTCGGCAGAGAGTTCGCCGGGGGTCTCCACGGCATGAGTATCCGAAGCGAGGGCGAAGAGGAGTTCCTGTACCTCGCTCACACCGGCCGCCAAGAGGTCGTCAAAGCGACGACTGAGGGCGAGGTCATCTGGAAGGTCGGGATCCCGACGGAGTCAGGTCACTACCCCGACCCGAACCGCTACCGCCCCACGGACGTCTCGGTCGCCCCTGACGGGAGCGTCTTCGTCGCAGACGGATACGGGAGCTCCTTCGTCCACAAGTTCACGAGCGAGGGGGAGTACGTCTTGTCCTTTGGCGGCTACGGCACTGAGCCAGGCCAGTTCCGCACTCCTCACGGCCTCTTCGTCGACGGCCGCGGTGACGAGCCCGTGGTGATCGTCGCCGACCGAGAGAACGGACGCGTCCAGGTCTTCGACCTAGACGGCAAACACTTGAAGGTCGTGAAGGGCATGCTGCGCCGTCCCTGCAACGTAGTACCGAGCGGCGAAGACCTCGTGATCCCTGACCTCGCCGGGCGCGTCACAGTCCTCAACAAAGACTACGAGCTCATCTGCCACCTCGGCGACCAGCCCGAGCCTGGCCTGCGCGCGAACAACGGCGTGAAGCGCGAGCAGTGGAAGGACGGACACTTTACCGCGCCCCACGGCGCGGCCGCAGACTCCGAGGGCCACGTCTACGTGATGGACTGGAACTTCCTCGGGCGCATGACTCGCCTTGAGCGGCTCCCGCAGGAGGAGTCTCAAGAGAAATGATTCTAGTCAGCCTGCTCGCCTGCATCGGGCTTGGAGAGCTCGATGAGCTGCGCCTCAACCAGCTCCAGTTCCGCGGGACCCACAACAGCTACCATCAGCGCCCTGCCCTCGTGCTCCACAAGAGCCACAACTACAGCCACCCGACCCTCACGGAGCAGCTCTCTCTCCACGGGATCCGCCAGTTCGAGCTCGACGTCCACCTCTCCAAGGAGGGCGAGTTCGAGGTCTTCCACCTCCAGAAGATCGACGCGCGCACGAGCTGCGCGACCTTGGCTGCGTGCCTCGAGGAGTGCCTGGCATGGTCCATCGCGCACCCACGCCACCTCCCCATCCTCTTCTGGCTAGAGCTCAAGGACTCAGACAATTGGGAAGGGTCACCCTACGTGTCTATGTCCGGCCGTCACGCCGAGCTCGAGCGCCTCGTCCTCGACGCCTGGCCTAGCGACAAGATCATCACCCCCGACGAAGTCCGCGGCGATCACCCCTCGCTCCCCGAGGCCATCGCGAGCGTGGGCTGGCCCAAGCTCGGAGCGCTGCGCGGCCGCGCGATGTTCGCCCTCTTGGAGCGTGACACTCATCGCGAGGAGTACGTCGCCGCCTCACCGAACCTCGCCGGGCGCCCCTTCTTCGTAGCCTCAGGCGACCCCGCAGACCCCTCCGCAGCGATCTACAAGATCGACAGCGCACAGTCACAGGGCGACCTGATCCGCCGCCTCGTCGCTGCGGGCTTCCTCGTGGGTTCCAACTGCGACAAGGCTGGCGCCTCAGATGAGCAGAACGCCGCGCGGCTGCGGGCGACCCTCGCGGCGGGCTCGCACTTCCTCTCCAGCGACTTCGCCGTCGCGAAGGCTGGCGCGGGCTACACCTTCGACCTCGGCGGGCACCTCGTCCGCTGCAACCCTGTGACGGCGCCGCTGGACTGCGTCGACCTCGAACTCCCCCCCTTGCGCGTCAGCCCTAGTGGCGATGAAGTGAGGCCTCCCAAGGACTCCAAATAGAAGAGAGCAGATGAGCTACGAGACCCTGAACCCTGAAGAGACCCGCGCTCGCCTTGACGGCGACGGCGGCTGGACCTACGTCGATGTGCGCACCCCCGAAGAGTTCGCTCGCGGGCACGTCCCTGGCGCCTACAACATCCCCGCCTTCTTCCCCGGACCGATGGGGATGATGCCGAACCCCGAGTTCGCAGGGGCGATAAGCGCGCACTTCGCAGCAGACCGCGCCCTCGTCATGGGCTGTGCAGCCGGCGGCCGCTCCATGCACGCCTGCGAGCAGCTCGCAGGCCTGGGCTACACCCAGCTCATCAACATGGATGGCGGCTTCAACGGCAGGCCCGACCCGACCGGAGGCCCCGGCGTGCCCGGCTGGCAAGAGCGCGGTTTCCCCGTCGCTGACGCCGCTGAAGAGGGGCGCGACTGGGAGTCTCTCAAGGGCGCCGGGGGCGAGTGATGCTCGCCCTCCTCGCGCTCTTGCCCCTCGGGCTCCAGGCAGATGGCGCGCTCGAAGAAGCCCTGAGCAGAGCAGGCGAGAACCGCCCTCAGCTAGAGGCAGCGCTCGAAGGCGTCGAGGAGTCAGAGCGCGGAGGGATGGAGTTCCTCATCCGCTACATGCCCGAGGGCGACCTCAAGAGCCTCAGCGCAGACTTCCTCCTCGAGCACGTGAGCTACGCCTACAAGGCCTGGGAGGCTGCGCCTTGGAGGGACGCCATCCCCGAGCAGTACTTCTTCAACAACGTCCTCCCCTACGCGAACATCAACGAGCGCCGCGACTCTTGGCGCAAAGACTTCTACGAGCGCTTCTCCCCCCTCGTCGCTGAGGCCAAGACGCCCTCAGAGGCCACAGCGATCTTGAACCAAAAGGTCTTCCCGATGGTCAATGTGAAGTACTCGACCAAGCGGCCTAAGGCAGACCAGAGCCCTTACGAATCTATCGACGCCAGCATGGCCTCTTGCACGGGGCTCTCGGTGCTCTTGATCGACGCCTGCCGCGCGGTCGGTGTCCCTGCGCGCTTCGTCGGCACCCCCCGCTGGTCAGACGACAGCGGCAACCACTCCTGGGTCGAGATCTACGACGACGGGTGGCACTTCACCGGCGCTGCTGAGCCCACGGGAGATGAGCTCAACCGCGCGTGGTTTACGGGCCGCGCCTCTAAAGCCGTAGCGTCCTCTGAGGTCTACGGCATCTTCGCCGTGAGCTACAAGCCCACGCCGCAGCGCTTCCCGATGGTCTGGCGTCCAGACGCAGACTACGTGAACGCCGTAAATGTGACGGCACGCTACACAGGCGAGAGCGCCGCGCTCAAAGAGGGCTTCGCCTGGGTGCGCTTTCGGGTGCAGAGCGCCGCGACCGGTGAGCGTGTCGCAGCGGCGTTGTCTATCCAAGGCGCTGACGGCGCAGCGCTCTTCGAGCTGCAGACAAAAGACGAGCGCTTCGACGCAAACGACCACGTGACGAAGACCATGCAGGTCGGCGAGAGCTTTCGCGTAAGCGCCACCCACGATGGTATGAGCGCGAGCGCGCCCTTCACCGTCCGGGAAGGTGAGCAGCTCATCAGCCTCAGCCTCGAGGGAGACCTCACAAAGCTCCAGACCTTGACCGTAAAGGATGAGCTCTGGGACGCGCACGCCGCGCGCATCCGCACCGAGCGAGCAGCCGAGATGGAGGCCCGCGTCCTCACGCACGGCGAGCACAAGATGCCCTTCTGGTACACGACCTACGGCGACGCGCCTGAGGGCGAGAAGAGCTTCATCATCTCGATGCACGGCGGCGGCGGCGCGCCGGCCGCGGTCAATGACCAGCAGTACGAGAACCAGAAGCGACTCTATACACCGGCAGAGGGCATCTACCTCGCGCCGCGAGCCCCTACGAACACCTGGAACCTCTGGCACCAAGGGCATATCGACGTCCTCTTCGACCGCCTGATTGAGAACATGATCGTGTTCGAGGGCGTGGACCCGGACCGCGTCTACCTCACCGGCTACTCAGCAGGCGGCGACGGCGTCTGGCGCCTCGCGCCGCGCATGGCAGACCGCTGGGCGGCCTCGGCGATGATGGCCGGACACCCCGGTGGCGTCTCAATGGACAACCTGCGCAACTCCCCCTTCACTATCCAGATGGGTGGGAAGGACGGCGCCTACAACCGCAACGGCGAGGCGCGGAAGTACAAGGAGGTGCTCGCCAAGCTCCACGAGGCCGACCCCGAGGGCTACGACCACTGGGTCGAGATCTATGAGGACAAGGGCCACTGGATGGACCGAGAGGACGCGGCCGCCATCCCGTGGATGCTAGAGCGGACTCGAGAGCTCCGGCCCAAGAAGGTCGTCTGGCGCGTCGATGGGGGGGCTCCGCATCGCTCCTACTGGCTGAGCCAAGAGACGCCACAGAGAGGCTCGCGCGTGGTCGTTGAGCTCAAGGATCAGGTGATCCACGTCGTCGAGTGCGAGAACACCGAGCAGCTCAGCTTCCGCTTAGACGACTCCATGGTCGACCTCGACCAGCCGGTGAAGGTCATGCGTGGTGACACTTGCTTCTACGAGGGCGTGGTCCCCCGCAGGCGCTCCGTCCTCGCCAAGACCCTCGCTGAGCGCGGTGACCCTGTGGGCATGTTCTCCGCAGAGCTGACCGTCAACTTCAAGACAGACGCCGTCGAGCCCGCCCCTAGCGAGGGACGCTAGCGGCGCGCCGCGACAGCGCGGCGCACGAGCTCGTCGGCAGAGACACCTGCGAGGATGACGACGCCGATCACGGCGAACTCGATGCTCTTCGGGATCGCGTCAATGAGGTTGATCGCGTTCTGCAAGACCTGCATCAAGGCGGCGCCGATGAGGACGCCTAGGACGCTGACCTCTCCGCCGCGCAGTGAGCAGCCGCCGAGGACTGCGGCGGCGATGGCGTAGAGCTCGTAGAAGCTCCCGAAGTCCACGGGCTGGGCCGAGCCCACGTCGAGGACAAAGAGCATCCCGCCGAGGCCGGAGAGCAGCGCGCAGACCACGTAGGCCAAGATCACCATCTTGTCGGTGTCGATGCCTGAGTAGCGCGCCGCCTCCTCGTTTCGACCGAGGGCCTTCAGGTAGCGGCCCCACACCGTGAGGTGCAGGAAGACCGCGGCGAGCGCGGCCACGACCACGAGCAGGATGCAGGGGGTGGGGATCCCGAAGTCCGTGCCCGGGAGCGAGACAGAGCCTCCTCCCCACCACTTGAGCCCCTCGAAGAGGCTCCCGAAGCCTTGAGATGTGTCCGCGACGACACCGCGGGTCACCCCTCGATAGAGCAAGAGCCCGCAGAGCGTCACCACAAAGGGCTGCAGCTTGAGCTTGGTGATGAGCAGCCCGTGCATCAGCCCGATCGCGACCGAGAGGATCACGAGGAGCGGGAGGGCCAGCCACGGGCTCATGCTCTGCTCCGTCAGGAGCCACGGCAGCAGACAGCCCGTCAGGCAGATGACCGATCCGATGGAGAGGTCGATGCCGGAGGTGGTGATCACGAAGGCCGCGCCGATCGAGATGATCCCGAAGAGCGCTGTGCGCCTCACGACGTTCTCGATGTTCCGCCCCACGAGGAAGTACTCGCTGGCGATCGCGGTGATGACACAGACGAGAACGAGCAGCCCGAGGATCCCAAAGACCTTCTTCACGCCTCTACCTCCACCTCGCTGCCGGTCGCGAGGTGCATCACGGCCTCTTCGGTCATCTCTGCGCCACGCACCTCGCCCACGAGGCGCCCCTCATGCATCACGAGCACCCTGTCGGCGAGGCCGAGGACCTCTTCCATCTCGCTGGAGGCGAACAACACCCCCATACCATCGGCGGCGAGCTCCTCGATCAACTGATAGATCTCCTGCTTCGCGCCCACGTCCACCCCGCGGGTCGGCTCGTCCATGAGCAGGACCTTGGGCGAGGTCGCGAGCCAGCGCCCGAGGACGACCTTCTGCTGGTTCCCGCCCGAGAGCAGGCGCACCTCCTGCTCTGCAGAGGGCGTCTTGATCGCCAAGCGTTCGATCGCCTCTCCCGCCTGGCGCTCCTCCTCGTCGCTCGCGATGAAGCCGAGGGTGGCGTCCCGTCCGACCGTCGCGAGGGAGGCGTTCTCCCGCACCCCCATCTCCAAGACCAACCCTTGCTCCTTGCGGTCCTCCGGGACCAGGGCGAGCCCTCCCTCGATTGCAGCCCTCGGGCTTCCGAGCGACAAGCCCTCGCCCGCCACCTGGACCTCACCCGCGAGCGCGGGCGCCACGCCGAAGATGGCCTCGAGCAGCTCGCTGCGCCCCGCTCCGACGAGGCCCGCCAAGCCGACGATCTCTCCCGAGCGCACCCTGAGCTCCACGCCTGGCTCGGGGTGGACCGCTCCGCGAAGACCTCTGACCTCCAGCGCGACCTCGCCCGGCTCCAACGGCTGGCCTGATCGCAGGCTCGTGATCTCACGCCCCACCATGAGCGGGATGAGCGCGGACCTCGAGATCTCGCCCTCAACGAGCTCACCCACGAGCGCACCGTCGCGGAGCACGGCGACGCGATCGCAGAGCTCCTCTATCTCCCTCAGGCGATGTGAGATGTACACCACGCTCACACCGCGCGCGGCGACGCTCTTCACGACCTCGAAGAGGCGCTCAACCTCGGGCTCGGTCAGGCTAGAGGTCGGCTCGTCCATGACGAGCACTCGCGCGTCGACGCTGAGCGCCTTCGCGATCTCGATGAGCTGGCGCTGACCGATAGGGAGCTCGGAGACCTTGGTCGTAGGGTCTACATCGAGGCCCACCGCCGACATCCACTTCGCCGCCTCAGCCCGCTCAGCCTCGAAGTCCAGCGCGCCGGGGAACCTCCCCGAGCGGAGCTCGCGGCCCAAGAGGACGTTGGCGGCCGCGTCAAGGTTGTCTGCGAGGTTCAGCTCTTGGTGGATGAGGACGAGGCCGAGGTCGAGGGCCTCCCGGACAGAGCTCAGGTTGACGGCCTCCCCAGCGCATCGGATCGTGCCGGCGTCAGGGGCGTGGATCCCAGCGAGGATTCGGCCCAGGGTGGACTTCCCCGCGCCGTTCTCCCCCACGAGTCCTAGGACCTCACCGCGCCCGAGGCGGAGGCTCACATCACTCAGCGCCTGCACGCCGGGGAAGCGCTTGCCGATCCCCTCCAGCTCGATCAGCGCGGCGGCGCTCGCAGCGCCGCGGTCCACCTCGACCAACGCCGCTACTCCTGGCCTAGGTTCTTCTTGAGCTCGGCCCAGAAGGCGTCGACGTTGTCTTTGCGGATCGTGCGCGCCGGGATCTCCAGGAAGCCATCCTCATTGAAGCCCAAGTCAGCGAGGCTCTCTCCGTTGTGGAGCCCCTTCAGGACACGGATGGAGTCCTTACCGTAGAGGAAGGGGTTCTGGACGACGGTGCCCGCGACGGTGCCGTCGATGATCCCTTGCAGGGTCTCGTCAGCCTCGTCGAAGGAGGCGATCGCCACCTCTCCCAGCTTGTCCGCCCCCTTCAAGGCCTCGATGGCGAGCGGGGTGTTGTAGGCGAAGAGGCACACGACGCAGGCGAGGTCTGGGTGCCGCGCGAGGGCGTCCTCGACGTTCGCCTTCCCGCGCGCGCGATCGAACTGGTCGGTGTAGGTCCCGACGAGCTGATACTTCCCGTCGTCGCTCGTGAGCTGCGCGTCGGAGGGGTCGCTACGCTCGGGGTCGTTGGAGCGACCGAAGATCTCGTCGATCACGCCCTGGCGCCGGCGGCGCGCGTTGTCCTGCTCGGTGCGCCCGACGAAGATCGCGAACTTACCGCCCTCGGGGATCGCCTCCTTGGCCAGCGCTCCACACATGCGCCCAGCGACGTAGTTGTCCACGCCGATGAAGCCCAGGCGGTTCGTGGAGGGCGCGTCCGAGTCGTGCGTGATCACGATCGTCTCCTCGCAGGCCTCGTTGATGAGGTCGATCTGGTTCTTGGCGTCGATGATGCTCACCGCCATCCCGTCGACGCCCTTGGTGAGCATGTCCTCGATCACGTTCTTCTGGTCTGTCATGCCGCCTGCCGGCAGGAGCACGCTGACCTTCACGCCGTACTCTTCACCGCCCTCGTAGGCCCCCGCCTCGGCGATTGTCCAGAAGGAGACAGCGCCGTTCGTGATGTAGGCGAAGTGCGGGGTGTCAGCGTCGCCACCCTGCCCGCCTCCTTCGCCATCCGAAGAGCTGCTGCAGGCGACAAGGCTGATAGAGAGAAGGGCAGCTGCGAGGTTGTGGGGATTCATGTCTTTGGATGCCAGGAGTGATGCGGGCCATTGATTTCAGCCTTAGAGGATACGCGAGCGGGACGCCCGCTTCACCTCAGCCTGCCTGAGGTCCTCTAGAGTCAACTGAGAGGGGGAAAGAGCTCGACCTTCGTCAAACGCCTCCCCTTTCGAGCGGCCCCTCACTAGACTCACCCCTCCACCGAACCTAAGGGATCCACGAGATGTTTATCCAACAAGAGCACAACAGCGTCTGGAACCGCACAGACGCCAGCGGCCATATCCTCAGCGCCACCGCCTACAACATCGTGATCGGAGCCACCCTGCTGTGGGGCTTTCTCGCGAACTATCTGATCGTTGGCGCAATCTCACCGACGACGATCCTGGCCTTTGGGATATGGCCAGTCATGATCGGCTACCTCGTCTTCGCGATGGCGGGGACCTGGCTCTTCAACAGCTCTGACAACCCGGCGGTCAGCTTCCTCGGCTACAACCTCGTCGTCCTGCCGTTTGGGCTCATCCTGAACATCACCATCAATGTGGCCTACGCTGGGCCGCGCTTCGATGGCTTGGTTCAAGAGGCCATCCAGACAACCGGCTTCGTCACGCTCGTCATGATGATCTTAGGGGGCACCTTCCCTCGCTTCTTCCAGAGGATCAGCGGCGCGCTCACTGGAGCCCTCATCGCTGTCATCCTTGTAGAGGTCATCGGCGGCTTGTTCTTCGGCTGGCGACATGGCGCGACGGACTGGGTCGTTGCAGCCATCTTCTGCGGCTACATCGGCTACGACTGGGGCCGCGCCAACGCGATCCCGAAGACCCTCGACAACGCCATCGACAGCGCCGCCTCCCTCTACATAGACATCATCATCCTCTTCATGCGCATCCTGCGCATCATGGCTCGTAGGCGCTGATCGAAAGGCCGAAGAGCCTTAGCCCGACCTTGAGCCCCTCTTAGGTTCATCACTCCACCGCCCTCCAAAAGCGAGGAGAAAAAGCAGATGAACGAGATGGGAGAGAACGGCACCACTGGAGCTGAAG